>ERZ1023313.103-NODE-103-length-39474-cov-4.968036_pt1 | contig 39474 bp, 39 predicted proteins | sample MGYA00521233_ERZ1023313 | MGnify/ENA primary metagenome ERZ1023313 (study PRJEB32759, sample SAMN07749866) | skin metagenome | biome: transportation; feature: city; material: polyester macromolecule | host: Homo sapiens | place: Hong Kong:TKO line | collected... | reverse complement strand
AGAACATCGACAAGATGATGTCTGCACCGGTGGCTGTGATCATTGCCCATGATCTGGACTTCTGGAAAGAGCTGCCATTCCTGTTTCCGCACGAGGACCGGAGGCCGCATTTCGAAGGGAAGCCCGAGCATTCCGAGACGACCGCATTCCGCAACGGGACGTTGCAAGGCGCCTATTTCATGATCGCTGCACGGGCCCTCGGTCTTGATGTGGGAGCCATGTCCGGCTTTTCAAACAAGATAGTCGATGAGGAATTTTTTGCTGGCACGACGTTGAAATCGAACTTCTTGTGTAATCTTGGATATGCGGATGAGAGTGCGTTGTTCCAAAAACTGCCGCGGTTGCCGTTTGAGACCGCCTGCAAGTTCTTGTGAGGCCGCATGCCGAGCTTGAGAGAAAAAACAGTTGTCAAGCTTCGTGCCAAAGGGCTGGGCATCAGCCATTCACGGACAGACGTTTCCATACGCGACTTGACCTTTCAGATCGATGAACCGGAGGCGCGGGGTGGCACAAATCTGGGACCGGCGCCAACAGAAGCTGCATTGGCCGCACTGGCGGGTTGTACAAATGTAATCGGGCACAAGTGTGCCAGCAAACTGGGGGCCGACATCGGTCACCTGACAATCGAAATTACCTGCGAATTCGATCGCCGGGGCGTCACTCTTGAGGAGGAGATCGACGTTCCCTTTGTCGCGTTGCGGCAGGTGGTGACCAGCGATGGTTCGGTCTCGCAAGAGGAGCTCGACCGCGTCGGATCTGAAGTCGCCAAGTACTGTCCCCTGTCCAAACTGTTTGAACAGTCGGGGACCTCAATGGAGACAACTTGGGCCAAGGCCTGAGGTCTCTGATGTTTTGGGAGGAAATGTGATGATCGGAAAACTGACCAGACGGAGCGTAATCGCTCTTGCCGCGTTGAGCGCAACTGCAATGCCGTCTTTTGCGACCGAAACCATCAAGGCGGTTGTGATTGATGGATATCCAGCCCGTGCGATGTGGGTCAAGGAGTTCACAAACTTCTTCATTCCTGAAGTCGACAAACGCCTTGCTGAAAAAGGCAATTACAAGATCGACTGGCAAGAGAGCTATGGTGGGTCAATCGTCAAACCGAAAGGCGTTCTTGAGGGCGTTAAGCTCGGCCTGGGCGATATCGGGATTGTCACCACGATCTTCCATTCATCCAAGCTGCCAAGCCAGGCTTTGTCCGCCGTGACACCGTTCATTGCGCCGGATGCCCGGGCTGTTGCCAAAGCGGTCGACGAGATCGCCAAGGAATACCCGACCATGCAGAAGGAGTTTGAGGCTCAAAACCAGGTCTATCTGGCAACGGGCGTGGTGCTCGACACTTACCAGGTGTTTTCCAAGGAGCCGATCGACTCGCTGTCTGACTTGAGCGGATCCAAGGTGGCCGGTGCAGGCATGAACCTGCGGTACCTGGAAGGTCTCGACAATGCCGCTGGTGTGCGCGGTGGTCTGACGGACTTCTACAATATGCTGCAGACCGGTCTGGTCGACAACGCGATGCTGTGGCCGGAAGCTGCCAAAACCTTCAAGATCGCTGAAGTGGCACCGTATATGCTCAAAGCGGATCTCGGCGCGGTGAATTCCAAAACAATCACCGTGAATAAGGACTACTGGGACAAACTCCCGGATGAAGTCAAAGAAGTGCTGCAGGACGTGGCTGTTGCTTATCGCGATCACGTGGCCGGTGTTGCCATGGACCGCGCTGAAGCAAGCCGTGCCGCTTATGTGGAATCCGGTGGTACGATCGTCGAGATGGACCCGGCTGAACGTGCACAATGGGCCGCAAACATGCCGAATATCGCAGTCGAATGGGCTGCAGATCTCGACACAAAAGGCGAGCCAGGCAGCGATATGCTGAAGTCCTATACGGCCAAACTGAAGGAAGCTGGCCATACCCCGGTCCGGGACTGGTCCGCGGAACTGACGCAGTAAGCCGCAGGCCTGAGTACAGGATTAGCTCTATGCTGCGTCTTCTGGACACCGGCCTCAAGGCCTTGGCAACAGCAGCCAACTGGGTAGCGATCGGCGCTAACGCAGTTGGCACCCTGATCGTCCTCGGTCTGGTTCTGGTGGTCAATTACGATGTGGTGGCGCGTGGCTTCTTCAACGCGCCATTCCGGGGTGCCGTCGAAGTCGTTCAGTTCTCGATGGTTCTGATCGTCTTCCTGCAGCTGCCTGATGTTGTTCGGATGAGCCGGCTCACTCGTTCCGATGGATTTCTGACGATCTTGGGAACAACCCGGCCAAAACTGGCTGACACGATCCGCCGAGCTATCGACTTTGCATCGGCGGTGTTCATGGCTTTGGTTGCTTATGCGATTTGGCCCGAGTTCATCGAAATGTATGAGACAAAAGACTTCTTCGGTGTCCCGGGTATCTTCACAGCCCCCTGGTGGCCAATCAAGCTGGCCATCTATCTTAGCGCTGGACTGTGCACACTTCTGTTTCTTTTCAAGGCCTTCGAACGACTGGGTAATCCTTCAGACGACGACAGTGAACTGGGGTACAGCGGACCCTATTTCGGCCAGAAGAACGCACCAAAACCCGATGAGCCTGCGGCTGAAGAGAAAATTCAATGAGCCCATTTGAAATTGGAATTGCGTCCGTTGTCGCGATCGTCGTTCTCGTCTATCTCGGCGTCTACATTCCGATCGCGCTCGGCCTGGTGTCCTTCGTTTCAATCTTGTTGATGCGAGACAATTTTGATCTCGCGATCAATCTTTTGAAAATCGCCATTGGCGACAGTGTGATGGAATACACTTTCGCCACGGTGCCGCTCTTCACTTTCATGGGCCTGATTGTCTCAAAGGCAGGCCTCGGCGCTGATATCTACCAGGTCATGAATTCCGGGTTCCGGCGGGTTAAGGGCGGGATCGGCATGGCGACCGTCGGTGCCAATGCGGTCTTTGCTGCGGTGACCGGATCTTCCATCGCCTCCGCCTCGGTGTTTTCCAAGGTTTCCGTGCCGCAAATGCTTGCGTTCAACTACAATCCGCGGTTCGCGGTCGGTGTGGTTGCCGGATCGTCGGTCCTTGGGATGATCATTCCACCATCCGCGATGTTGATCATCTACTCGTTTGTCGCGGAGCAAAGCGTTGGCGACATGTTCTTGGCCGGGGTTGTTCCTGGTTTGATGCTGGCGGCCGCTTACGTGATTGCGATCTTCTTGATGGGACGATTCACGCCCAAGTATGTCGGCGGACGCACAGCGGAAGAAACGGAATGGATGAGTCCCCTGGAAATCGCCGACAAAACCGTTCCGACGCTCTTGTTGATCGTTGCGGTGCTGGGAGGGATCTACACCGGATGGTTGACGCCGGTGGAAGCGGGTGCCGCAGGGTCCCTTCTTGGACTGCTGATCGCCGCGTTCCGGAAAAAGCTGACCTTGCAGTCGCTGTGGCAAGCGCTTTTGGAAACCGGTCACATCACGGCGTCCATTCTGTTCCTGATAACAGCAGCTTCGATCTACAGCCGGATGCTCGGTCTCGCAGGTCTGCCGAATGAACTCGGGGATCTTCTGACGGAAACGCAGATGACCTTTTTTTGGGTCATGGTGTTCTATGTGCTGATGATGATCTTCCTTGGCACCATTCTCGATACTGCGTCGATCATTCTGATCGTGGTGCCCTTATTCCTGCCGCTGGTAGAACCGATGGGCATGTCACTGGTCTGGTTCGGCATTGTGACGGTCGTCGGTGCGGAAATCGGGCTATTGACCCCGCCACTCGGCATTTCGTGTTTTGTGATCAAGGCTACGTTGAACGACCCTAGGATTTCCTTGAAGGATGTGTTCATCGGCGCGTTTCCCTTCGCGCTGGTGATGCTGATCGTTCTAATCGCTCTGATCCGTTGGCCGTCCTTGAGCCTGGCCATCTTAAACTAAGGGGAGCTCCATGCGCAGCGTCACCAAAGACAACATAACTGACGTCTTCATGAACTATTTCGGGCCGGATACGGATCCGCGCCTCAGGGAGATATTGCAGAGCCTTGTCACCCATCTGCATAACTTTGCCCGGGAGACGAACCTCACCCATGCCGAATGGCGCAAGGGCATCGAGTTCCTCGAGTGGGCCGGAGATATCTCAGGCAAGGAACGGCACGAGTTTGTGCTTTTGTCCGATGTTCTGGGCCTCTCCTCGCTGGTTGACATGCTGCACTCTCATCCTGAGGGCACGTCTTCCAGTGTGCTTGGGCCGTTCCATATTACGGGGTCTCCACCGCTTCCGATTGGTGGGGATCTACGTGGTGATTTCAAGGAACAAGTCCTGCTCGCCCAAGGCATCGTGCGGGACATGGACGGAAATCCCATTGAGGGTGCCGAACTTGATATCTGGCAGACGGCACCGAATGGTCTGTACTCCAGTCAGGACCCGGATCAGGACACTTACTCCTTCCACGGGATCCAAACCACGGGCGCAGATGGCCGTTATGCGTTCACGTCTGTAAAACCGGTGAGTTACACGGTTCCAAGTGATGGCCCGGTTGGCGATATCCTTCGGGCCAGCGGACGCCATCCGTGGCGCCCTTCACACCTTCATTACATTGTCACGGCTCCGGGGTTCCGACCGCTCGTTACAGAGATTTTTCCAGATGATGATCCGTATCTGGATGAGGATACCGTGTTCGGGGTGCGTGAAGATCTTGTGATGACTTATGTCGAGAAGCCAGCTGGGAGCTTCCCGGCAGACGGCTTTGAACTCTCCGGTAAGGTGGACGGGCCCTATCTTCTGGCGGACTTCGACCTGGTTCTGGTCCGGGAGTAAGGTCTACAGCCAGGCAATATAAAGGCGGGTCGTTTGGTCCGCCTTTTTGTACCTGATCCACTTATTGAAAGATGCTCTACTGATTTATTCGGCAGCTTCTGAGGTGAAGAGTCTTTCCAAAAAAGCACCAGTGCGCTGGTAGTGGTCGAGCAAGAGATGGCATGCGGTTTCTGTGTCGCGGTCGACAGCTGCATTCATAATCGCCGTGTGTTCACTACCGATATCACGAGTTGAGTAGTCCAATGCCTTGCCGGCCAGATAGCGGTACCGGATATTGAGATCATAGAGCTGATTGCAGAACTTCAGGAGAACCTTCGAGGTGCAGGCTGCGAGAAGGTTCATATGGAATGTCTTGTGCAGGTCCTCGAACCGCTCAACATTGTTGCGAGGTTCGCGCATCATCCGGTGGTGGCTGATGACCAGGTTGTCTTCCCAGATTTGATCAGCATGGGCAATGCTTTCCCGCAGTGCCATCTCTTCCAGATGGCACCGGAGTTTCAGGATTTCGGCAAAGTTTTCCCGGCCAACCTCCGCACTCCGAAAGCCACGTTGATCCAGTCTTTCGACCAGAAGGTCCGATACAAGCAAGGTCAGAGCCTCGCGGATCGGGGAGCCGCCCATATCCAGCTTCTTGCGCAAGTTTTCGATTTTCAGTTTTTCGCCGGGCGGGATTTCTCCGGTCAGAATCATCTGCCGTATCGCGAGATAGGCGCGCTGGGTGGCAGACGGTTCTTGAGCCGGGTCGATATGAGGCTGAATATTCATGAGTGTGATAATATCGATTTTTTTGCAAAAATGCCAGTTTTTTCTTGTGTAATCCTACGTGCTTATACGTAAATCATCAGTCAAATTCCCGAGAGTTCTGCCGCATGAGGTGGTTCGGTGCCACAGTCGTATATGAACGCCCGTCCAAACCGATCTGTGAGCCGTACCGAACAGATAGGTGTTTGATTTAAGTGGCTGAAAGACAGTAATAAAATTCAAAGTATCACATTTTTTTCAAAAAACATTTCTAAGTGTGATGCTTTGGTGGTATACAGCGCTGACCGATCGGTCGGCGAATGCCTGATAGATCGCGAAATGGGAGAGACAAATGCCAAATGCCTTCATCTGCGACGCCGTGCGGACGCCTATCGGCCGGTATGGCGGAGCCTTGTCTCCAGTACGTGCAGATGATCTGGCAGCCATTCCTCTCCAGGCGCTGAAGGAGCGCAACCCTAATGTCGATTGGGAGGCTGTTGCTGATGTGATCCTCGGCTGTGCCAATCAGGCTGGCGAAGACAACCGCAATGTTGCCCGTATGGCTGTGCTTTTGTCCGGGTTACCGGTCTCCGTTCCTGGCACAACAGTGAACCGGCTTTGTGGATCCGGGATGGATGCCATCGGCATGCCCGCCCGCGCGATCCGGGCAGGAGATGCTGAGTTGATGCTTGCGGGCGGTGTTGAAAGCATGAGCCGGGCACCGTTTGTTGTAGGCAAAGCGACGACAGCGTTTTCGCGCAATGCCGAGATGTATGACACCACTATTGGCTGGCGCTTTAAGAACAAGAAACTGGAAAAGGCTTTCGGCACGCATTCAATGCCGGAGACGGCTGACAATGTGGCGGAGGACTACAAGATCTCCCGCGAAGACCAGGACAAGTTTGCAGCGGAAAGCCAGCGCCGATGGGCCGCAGCGCAGGAAGCTGGCGTTTTTAAGGATGAAATCGCTCCTGTCACGATCCCGCAACGCAAAGGCGCCCCGATTGTCATTGATACGGATGAACATCCGCGGCCGGGTACGGGTGTCGAGGCCTTGGCAAAATTGCGTGGCGTAAACGCGCCTGATCTGACGGTTACGGCTGGAAATGCGTCCGGGGTCAACGATGGATCCGCTGCAGCGCTGATCGCTTCGGAAGAAGCCGCAAGTGCGAATGGGCTGACGCCCAAGGCCCGCATTGTTGCCATGGCAGCAGCCGGCGTTCCGCCGCGTGTCATGGGCATTGGTCCGGTGCCGGCGACGCAAAAGGTTCTGGGCCTCGCGGGTCTGACGCTTGAGCAAATGGATGTGATTGAACTCAATGAGGCTTTTGCGTCCCAATCGCTCGCAGTTTTGCGTGAGCTTGGTTTGCCCGATGATGCACCCCACGTGAATGCCAACGGCGGGGCCATTGCCATCGGCCACCCGCTGGGCATGAGCGGATCCCGTCTGGTGCTGCACGCCGCCAATCAGCTACAGCGGACCGGCGAGCAGTATGCGCTTTGCACCATGTGTGTCGGTGTTGGTCAGGGGATCGCGCTCGTTCTGGAGCGGGTGTAAATTGGTTTTAAGGGCTCGGGAAAGCGTCGGCTGCTTTGAGAGCAGCCGACCGCATTGAGGAAAGCCCAATCGGAACGCGCTGGATTTAAGTCCGGCACAGTTGGAGGAAGTGGCATGTACGCACAGCTTGTGAAATCTGACGCTCTGAAGTCCCGCGAGGAAATGTCGCCCGAAGAGCAGGCTTTCCAAGAGCGGATCGACAACGGTGAAAAGATCGAGCCGAAGGACTGGATGCCGGAAGGCTACCGCAAGACCTTGATCCGCCAGATTGGTCAGCATGCGCATTCCGAAATCGTTGGCCAGCTGCCGGAAGGCAACTGGATCACCCGTGCACCGACCCTTGAGCGCAAGGCCATTCTCCTTGCAAAGGTTCAGGACGAAGCCGGGCATGGGCTTTATCTCTATTCGGCGGCCGAGACACTGGGCGTCAGCCGGGACGAGCTGTTTGAGGCCCTGCACTCCGGCAAAATGAAATACTCTTCGATCTTCAACTACCCAACGTTGAACTGGGCCGATATGGGCGCGGTCGGCTGGCTGGTCGATGGCGCTGCCATCATGAACCAGGTGCCGTTGCAGCGGACATCCTTCGGGCCCTATTCCCGGGCGATGATCCGGATCTGCAAAGAGGAAAGTTTCCACCAGCGTCAGGGCTATTCCATCATGATGAAGATGGCCTTCGGCACGCCGGAGCAGAAGGAAATGGCACAGGATGCCCTGAACCGGTTTTGGTACCCGTCGCTGATGATGTTTGGTCCGTCCGACAAGGATTCCGTGCACTCCGCCCAATCGATGGCCTGGAAGATCAAAATCAACACCAACGACGAATTGCGCCAGAAGTTCGTTAACGAGACCGTGCCGCAGGCCGAGTATCTCGGGCTGACCGTTCCAGACGAAACACTCGCCTGGAACGAGGAGAAGCAGGGTTACGACTTCGCCGAGCCGGATTGGAACGAGTTCTTTGAAGTGATCAAGGGCAACGGTCCGTGCAACCGCGAACGCCTGGAGGCTCGGGTCAAGGCCTGGGATGACGGCGAGTGGTTCCGCGATGGCTTGAACGCTTATGCCGACAAGGCGGCAGACCGCCGTCAGGCTGCCTCCGTGGCCGCAGAATAACCGACAAGACGATTGAGGGAGAGACAGTCATGAGCAAGAAAGAGTGGCCGCTCTGGGAAGTGTTTATCCGCGGTCAGCATGGCCTGAACCACCGTCATGTCGGTAGCTTGCATGCACCGGATGCGGAGATGGCGATCAACCACGCCCGGGATGTCTACACCCGCCGCAAGGAAGGTGTTTCCATCTGGGTGGTGCCGTCCAAGGAAATCACAGCGTCCAGCCCGTCCGAAAAAGGCCCGCTGTTTGATCCGGCTGAAAGCAAGACATACCGCCATCCGACCTTCTTCGATATTCCGGAAGAAGTGGGGAAAATGTGATGAGCGATCAAACCGTAGCTTCCGGTGCAGCTCACGATCCGTTCGTTTCCGATACTGAACTGAAGCCGGCCTTCTTTGAATGGCTCTGCCGCATGGGCGACAACGCTCTGGTTCTTGGTCACCGGACGTCCGAATGGTGCGGTCATGGCCCGGTTCTGGAAGAAGACATCGCTCTCGCGAACACCGCGCTCGATCTGATCGGCCACACGCAGATGTGGCTTGGTCTTGCAGGCGAGGTTGAAGGTGCGGGGCGCGACGCGGACAAGCTCGCTTACCTGCGCGATGCCTTCAAATTCCGCAACGTCTTGCTCGTTGAGCTTCCAAAGGGTGACATGGCTGTCACGGTGATGCGGGAGTTCCTGTTCGACGCCTATCATCACCTGCTGCTTTCCTGGCTTGCAGAAAACTCCAAGAGCCCGCGCGTCGCCGAAATTGCTGCCAAGGCTTTGAAAGAAGTGAGCTATCACTTGGAACGCGCGTCAGATCTGGTTGTCCGGCTGGGCGACGGGACACCGGAGAGCCATCGCAGAATGCAGGACGCCCTGGACCTCTTGTGGCCTTACACGGGCGAGATGTTTGAAGGTGATGCGTTGGATGCGGCTGTTGCTGAAGCCGGTATTGCGCCGAAACCAGAGGATCTGAAAGCGGACTGGGAAACTTCCGTGCGCGAGATCCTGGATGAGGCGACGTTGAAAGCGCCCGAGACAGCTGGTTTCGTTCATAAGGGCGGCAAGCAGGGCCGTCATACGGAGCATCTAGGCTACATCCTTGCGGAGATGCAGTTCCTGCAACGCGCTTACCCGGACGCAAGTTGGTAGGAAAGTCTGCTATGTCCGCACCCCAAACCACGCCGACTGAAGAGGTCTGGGACTGGCTTGCCGAAGTCCCGGATCCGGAGATCCCCGTTGTCTCGGTAACCGAGCTCGGTATTGTCCGCGATGTTCGTTATGACGGCGATACTCTCGTGGTGGCGGTCACCCCGACGTATTCGGGATGTCCTGCAACGGCTGTCATCGATCTGATGATCGAGGACAAGCTGCGCGAAAAGGGCATGGAGAATGTGCGTCTGGAACGGCGGCTCTCACCGCCATGGACTACGGACTGGGTGACGCCTGAGGCGCGCGCGAAACTGAAACAGTTTGGCATCGCGCCGCCGATCGATGGCACGGCCGCTGATGGCATGGGCGCAAAAGCGGCCCGCTTGTCCGGCCAGACAAATCTCGTGGTTCCCTGCCCAAGATGCGGCTCCGCTCATACCGAACGGGTCAGCCAGTTCGGATCGACACCGTGCAAGGCCGCCTGGCGCTGCAAAGACTGTCTGGAACCGTTCGATTATTTCAAGTGCATTTGACACCCAGGAGGAGGGTTTCGCCCATGGCACGATTTCACGCGCTACAAGTTACCGATATCCGCCGCGATACCCGCGATGCCGTTGTGGTCACGCTGAAGCCCGACGCTGCAGATAAAGACGCTTTTGACTTTATTCAGGGGCAGTACCTGACGTTTCGCCGCGACTTCGACGGCGAGGAATTGCGCAGATCCTATTCGATTTGCGCGGGCAAGGATGACGGGTGCCTGAAGGTTGGGATCAAACGTGTCGAGGGCGGTGCGTTTTCGACCTGGGCCAATGAAGAGCTGAAAGTTGGCGACCTCCTCGACGTCATGCCGCCGATGGGCCGGTTCTTTACCGAACTGGAGCCTGAGAAAGCCAAAAGCTATCTCGGCTTTGCCGGCGGGTCAGGCATCACACCGGTTCTCTCGATCATCAAGACGGTTCTGGCGCGCGAGCCGAAGAGCACATTTACCCTGATTTATGCCAACCGCCAGACCAGCTCAATCATGTTCCGTGAGGAACTGGAAGACCTGAAAAACACCTACCTCGGCCGGTTCTCGGTAATCCATATTCTGGAGACGGAAACCCAGGACATTGATCTCTTCACCGGCCGGATCGATGCCGAAAAGATGGATCTCCTGTTCCGTCTATGGGTCGATGCCGAAGAGGTCGATACGGCTTTCATCTGCGGCCCGGAGCCGATGATGCTGACCATCGCAGACAGCCTGCGCAAGCACGGACTTGCCGACGAACAGATCCGGTTCGAATTGTTTGCCTCTTCCCAGCCCGGCCGTGCAAAAACCAAAGCTGTCTCTGAAGCTGCCGCCAAGAGCGCGGGGACGTGCGAAGTCTCAGTTACACTCGACGGCAGCACCCGGAATTTTCAGATGGAGAAGAACGGTAGCTCTGTTCTGGAGGCGGCCATCGCGAATTCAATGGACGCACCCTATTCCTGCAAGGCCGGGGTGTGCTCCACCTGCCGGGCAAAAGTCATTGAAGGGGAGGTGGAGATGGAAGTGAACCATGCGCTGGAGGACTATGAAGTCCGCGCTGGTTACGTGCTTTCCTGCCAATGCATCCCGGTCTCGGACAAGGTGGTGATCAATTATGACGAATGAAGCCGTACTGGACAACGACACCATGTCCTTGGCCGACTATTTGGCCCGGGGCGGTAAGCTCACGTCGCCAAATAATGTCCCGCCGCGCTACCGCGCCGAACTCTTGCGTTTGATGTCGTCTTTTGTCGACAGTGAACTTGCCGGGTCTGCCGGGTTTGCCGACGCCATCAATTGGGCACCTGGCCTGAAAGAACGGATCGCGGCAAGCCGGATCACGCTGGAAAAGGTCGACCACGCCGAACAGGTGCTGGACCTGATGAGCGACTTTGGAACCGACAAGGCGCTCTATAACAGAGCGCACTCGTGGTCCGCCCGTCAGCCGCGGGATGCACAGGTGGATGCAAAGCGCCAGGGCGGAGATATGCGCCTGTCGGTGTTTCATTACCCGCTGCAAGGCTGGACAGACGCTGTTGTCATGAATTTCCTGATGGGGCTGGCGACCGTCCACCAGCTCAAGGACCTCAGCCAAACCTCCTACCAGCCGCTTGGCGAAGTGTTCCGCAAGATCTTGCCGCGGGAACAGCGTCACATGGAACTCGGCCTGGAGGGGCTTCAAGTTCTGGCTGCCGACGAGGCAACGCGCGATGAAACGCTGTCGTCTGTTGGCTATTGGTTGCCCAAGGTTTCTGAAACCTTTGGTCCGGCCAAGTCGGAGCGATTTGACCGGCTCAAGCAGATGGGCTTGCGCCAGACGGAAAACGAAACGCTTCGAGCCGCCTGGCAAGCTGACGCCAACGAGCGGCTCAATGAACTGAAGCTCACCAAATAAAAACATAAAGGGAAATCCAGAATGGCCATGGGGACGACGGCGCGCCGTTTGGAAAGCTATGTGGAAGGCGCCTGGCGCCGCGGAGACGGCGAAGGCCAACCTGTGTTGAATGCTGCCACCGGAAACGTTCACGCGCTGATCGGGACCGAGGGTCTCGATTTTAAGGCAGCGCTTGCGTGGGGGCGGGCCAAGGGTGGACCGGCGCTGAGAGCCATGACGATCCACGAGCGGGCTTTGATGCTGAAGGCCGTCGGCTTGAAGCTGATGGAGCTCAAGGAAGAGTTCTATCTGGAGAACTTTGCGACCGGTGCTACGCGCCGGGACGGCTGGATCGACATTGAAGGCGGCATCGGCACGATGCTGACTTTTGCGTCAAAGGCCCGCCGCGAGTTGCCGAATACCAAGGTACTAACTGAGGGGCCGGTGGAAGTCTTGTCCCGCGACGGATCCTTTGTGGCACAGCACATCCTTTCGCCTTTTATCGGCGTTGCCGTGCACATCAATGCCTACAACTTCCCGGTCTGGGGGATGCTGGAAAAGATCGCACCGTCCCTGATCGCCGGCATGCCGTGCATCGTCAAACCAGCTTCGCAAACCGCTTATCTGACAGAGCTTGTGGTGCGGCGTATGCTGGAAACCGGCCTCTTGCCGGAAGGCGCCCTGCAGATTGTGACCGGGTCAGCCGGTGATCTTCTCGACCATGTCGATGAACAGGATGTGGTCACCTTCACCGGTTCTGCGTCGACCGGTCAGAAACTGAAATCCAGCCCCGCGATCCTCAAGCATTCTGTTCGCTTTACAATGGAAGCCGACAGTCTGAACGCGTCCATTCTGGGTGCGGATGCCGGTCCCGGCACGGACGAGTTCGATCTTTTCGTGCGCGAAGTCGCAAACGAGATGACTGTCAAGGCGGGCCAAAAGTGCACGGCCATTCGCCGGATCATCGTTCCGAAGATGCACGAGCAGGCAGCCGTCGAAGCAATTTCCGCCCGGCTTTCCAAGACGAAAGTCGGTTTGCCGGATGATGATGCCGTGCGTATGGGGGCAATCGTCTCCCTGAAGGACCGCGATGGCGTCAAGGCAAAGGTCGCCGAACTGGCAACGGAAGCGGAGATTGTGTCCGGATCGTTGGACCCGGTTGATCTGATTTCCGGCGAAGCAGATCGCGGTGCCTTCATGGCGCCTGTACTCATGCACTGTGCCAAGCCGCTCGACGCCGAGATCGTCCACTCCGTTGAGGCTTTCGGACCGGTTGCGACCATGATGTCCTACGAAGACAATCAGGAAGCCGTTGAGCTGGCCCGCAAAGGCCGGGGCTCGCTTGCATCTTCGCTGTTCACCAATGATGGCGGCCTGGTTCATGAGGTGGTCACAGGACTTGCGCCGTTCCACGGGCGCGTGTTGATCGGCAATCGCGGTTCCGCGAAAACCTCCACAGGGCACGGCTCGCCTTTGGCCCCGCTTGTTCATGGCGGCCCGGGCCGGGCAGGGGGCGGCGAGGAAATGGGCGGTATGCGCGGTGTGAAGCACTTCATGCAGCGCTCTGCTATTCAGGGCACACCTGAAATGTTGTCCGCGGTGACCGGGCAATGGGTCGATGGAGCATCGGTGCGCACCGACGTCCATCCGTTCCGCAAATCGCTTGCCGAGCTCAAAATTGGCGATCAGATCGCCACAAAGGCGCGCGAAGTAACGCTGGAAGACGTTGAGCATTTCGCAGAGTTTACCGGTGACACCTTCTACGCGCATATGGACAGCGAAGCGGCCAAAGCAAACCCGTTCTTTGAAGATCGGGTCGCCCATGGGTATCTGATCGCGTCTTTTGCGGCGGGTTTGTTCGTGGATCCGGAGCCGGGTCCGGTTCTCGCCAACTATGGCGTCGACAATCTCCGGTTCCTGACACCGGTCTACTTCGGCGACAGCCTGAAGGTCCGGCTCACTTGCAAGGAGATCAATCCACGAGAGAACGCCGATCACGGCGAGGTGCGCTGGGATTGCCAGGTGACCAACCAGAAGGACGAAATCGTCGCGCAATACGATGTCCTGACCATGGTCGCCAAGACCTGGCCGCGGGCAGCATAAACACAAAGTGGTATTGCCGGTCGGCTGATGAAGCGTGACCGGCAAGCCATTCAGCGGACGGCCTTGACGCCTTCCAGGATCAAGGTGGTGGCGACCTTGGCGTAGTCTTCGCGCGAAATCGGTCCACCTTCCTTGAACCACATGTAGACCCAGTTCATCATGCCGAAGAGCGACATTGTCACGGGCATCAAGAGGGGCCGATCCGGTGTGTCGAGGTGCGGATGGATGTCTTTCAAGGCATTTGAAAAATGCCGGACAATGCGCCGCTCGATTGCGACGATCTCACTCTTTTGCTCGTCCGACAACGCGGGGCCGGCATTGAGCTGCACCTTGTGCTGATCGTCGGCTCCCCGGTAGGAATCAAGAACGGTCATCACGAGAGTCTGTAGCCGGTCTTCCGGTGGTAGGGTCGGATCGTCTGCTTCCTCCAGAGCCTTGTCGAGGATTGCCAAGTGAGAATGGATGATCTCGAAAATCAGCGCGTCTTTCGACGGGTAGTAGTGATAGAGCAGGGATTTTGAAACGCCGGCTTCCTGAGCGATCTGCGCCATGGAGGCCTTTTCCATGCCTTGTGTTGCAAAGACATTCGCTGCCGTCAGCAGAAGGCCATGCTGTTTTTCCTCAAAATCATTGGCGCGGGTTCTCGCCATGTGTTTGGAGCTCCATTTCTTGACACGGTGCCGCCATAGCAACCCAATGCCTTTTTTAAGTCAATGTAGAGCGAAGCCGACCAATGCCTGGCCGGCTTCAACTGATTGGGGATAGAAAAGCAATGACTGATTCAGTCCTTGGGCCGGTTGTCGATAACCCGCTTGGCTTTGCCTTCTGAGCGCTGCAGTTTTTCTGGTTCGTGGATCTCGATTTTTGAAGAAATCCCGATCGTTGATTTGATGTGGTGCGCCAGCTCTTTGGCCGACGCTTCCCGCGCCTCGCTGCTGCTAGCATCCGGCATCGCTTCTCCATGAACGATCATCGCATCCATGCGGCCAGAACGGACGAGCTCGATATGGAAATGCGCCGCAAGACCTTCGCATTTCAGGATCTGCTCCTCGATCTGGGTCGGGAAAACATTGACGCCGCGCAGGATGATCATGTCGTCGCTGCGACCGGTTATTTTTTCAATTCTGCGCATGGAGCGGGCAGTTCCCGGCAGGATGCGGGTTAGGTCGCGGGTCCGGTAGCGGACCATCGGCAGGCCTTCCTTGGTCAGTGTCGTGAAGACCAGTTCACCCATCTCACCGTCTGGCAGGACCTCTTCCGTCACCGGATCAATGATTTCCGGATAGAAATGGTCTTCCCAAACATGGAGGCCGTCCTTGGTCTCAACGCACTCCTGAGCAACACCGGGGCCCATGATTTCCGACAAGCCGTAAATATCGACGGCATGCATGTCGAAGGCCTGTTCGATTTCCTGACGCATGGCATTTGTCCACGGCTCTGCGCCGAAGATGCCGACCTTCAGCGAGCTTTGACGAGCATCGAGGCCACGGCGCCGGTATTCGTCCAAAATGGACAGCATGTAAGATGGCGTCACCATGATGACGTCCGGCTTGAAGTCTTCGATCAGCGTGACCTGGCGCTCTGTCATGCCACCGGAAATCGGGACGACCGTGCAGCCAAGTTTTTCCGCACCATAGTGGGCGCCAAGCCCGCCGGTGAAGAGGCCATAACCATAGGCATTGTGCAGGATGTTGCCTTTGCGTCCCCCGGCTGCGCGGATTGAGCGGGCAATCAGATCTGACCAGTTGGAAATGTCATTGGCGGTGTATCCGACCACCGTGGGCTTGCCTGTGGTGCCGGAGGAGCCGTGGATCCGAACGAGGTCCTCACGCGGTGTCGCAAACATGCCGAACGGATAGGTGTCGCGCAGATCCTGTTTCACGGTGAAGGGGAATTTCGCCATATCTGCCAGCGATTTGAAATCACCCGGGTGCGCACCGTGTTCATCAAAGCGCTTCTTGAAGAACAAGGAGTTGTCGTAGGCGTGGGACAGCGTCCAGGCGAGGCGTTTTTCCTGAAGGGCTGCAATCTCGTCACGACTTGCAATTTCGATGGGGTCCAGAGTGGCGCGATCCGGTGTGAGATCGATCATGTGTTTTCCTCCACAAGGTGCTGGTCAGGCCGGCAGTTATTCTGTTGGCAAAAAAGTGCGATTGATAGTGCGGGAGTGGCCGCGAAATTCGGCGATTACGGTTCCGTCGCCACGGGCTACGCTGATGTCGTAAATGCCGGAGCGTCCGGTACGGGAGACCTCGCGTGCCGAGGCGGTCAAGAGATCGTTCAGACTGCCCGGAGCGATGTAGGTGACCGAACAGTGCTGGGCGACGGTGACTTGATTGTACGTGTTGCAGGCAAAAGCGAAGGCGCTGTCGGCCAACGCAAAGATATAGCCGCCGTGACAGTTGCCATGGCCGTTGGTCATGTCCTTCGTCACGGTCATGGAGATGTCTGCTTCACCGGGTGCGATGCGGAGCAGTTTCATACCGAGCTTCTGAGAGGCGTTGTCCTCCTGCCACATCAGCTTGGCGCAGGTTTCTGCCAACTCCTGCGGGCTGAGTTCAGATATGTGTTTCATGTCATTCACCGCGAAACTGTGCAGGGCGTTTTCCCAAAAACGCAATTACACCTTCAGCATAATCGTCGGTGAAGCCTGCTGTCTGCTGGCAATCCCGCTCCATGTCGAGATGCGTGTCGAGATCCTGGTCGGCGGCGGCCTGGATGAGACGTTTGGTGAGGCCCAGTCCGACGGTAGGGCCGGCAGCCAGCTTCTCAGCCAGTGCGGTCGCCTCTTCAAGGAGAGCAGCATCATCGACCGCTTTCCAGATCAGTCCCCAGCTTTCGGCCTGTTCGGCCATAAGCGGCTCCCCAAGGAGGGCAAGAGCCTTGGCACGTGGTTCTCCAAGAATGCGGGGCAGAGACCAGCTGCCGCCGGCATCCGGGATCAACCCGATCTTTGAAAAGGCCTGAATGAACTTTGCCGAGCGTGCTGCCAGAACGATGTCACAGGCAAGGGCGATGTTTGCGCCCGCACCGGCCGCCACGCCATTCACCGCGCAGATGACTGGTTTTTCCAAGCTGCGGATCAGACGCAGGGTCGGATTGTAAAAGGTCTCGATCGTATGTCCGAGATCGGAGCGCTCGCCGCCTTTTCTCGGGTCCCGGTCGCCAAGATCCTGCCCGGCACAAAAGCCCCTTCCGGATCCTGTCAACAACACCGAGCGGACTGCTTTTTCGGAATGCGCGCGCTCAATTTCTGCGCGAAACGACAGGTGCATTTCCTCGTTAAACGAGTTGAGTTTGTCTGGGCGGTTGAGCGTTAGCTTCAAAACGCCGTTGTTTATTTCCGAAATAACAGTCTGAATTTCCGACATTTTTCTCTCCCTGACACCATTTTCTTACGATGCCGACAAAACAAATCGTTGCATAAACCGTCCGGTCGGTCAATTATAAGAACTGAGGCGTAACGCTCGTTACGGACTTGGGAGGAGACCTTATGCCAAATCTGCTTGGCCGGCATTACAGAATGTTGAGCGCTGCGTTCTCGGTGATCGGAGACCAGAGCGTTCGAATGTTGGTTTCAGTGTTTTTTAAACCGGCAAACCGACACAGCATTGCGCTGCCCCGCCCGGCACAATCGAGGTCAGCCGGCGTCTCCAATTCGCTCCGTAGTCATCAGCAATGCGTGGCCAGCGGAGCGTTTACTCACCACAGCCGTCTTCGTCGCATCACTGACCTGGGCAGTCACACCCGCTGACCCCGGCTGCCCGTCACTTCGGAATTTTCACACTCTGGGAGGAAATCATGAAAGTTACCAATACAGCTCTCGCCACCTTGATGGTTCTGGGAACAGTCACAGGCGCCGCCGCCGACATCAAATTGGGTGCCAGCCTGTCCGCGTCCGGCCCTGCTGCATTCCTTGGCGACCCGGAAGCAAAGACCCTCTACATGCTCGTTGATGATCTCAATGCCAAGGGCGGGATCAACGGCGAGAAGATCGAGCTGGTGATTTACGATGATGGCGGTGACCCGAACAAAGCGCGCACCTTTGCCACCCGTTTGGTGGAAGACGATGAAGTCGTCGCGATCATCGGTGGGTCTACGACGGGTACGACCATGTCCATCCTGTCGGTTGCCGAAGATGAGGGCATTCCTTTTATCTCACTCGCAGGTGCAATCCAGATCATTGATCCGGTTCGCGAGTATGTCTTCAAGACCCCGCATACCGACCGCATGGCCTGTGAGAAGATTTTCACGGATATGCAGAAGAACGGCATCACCAAGATCGGCATGATTTCCGGAACCGGCGGATTTGGTGCGTCGATGGAAGCGCAATGCGTTGACGTTTCTGGCAATTACGGTGTCGAGATCCTGGTTCAGGAAACCTACTCCCGTCAGGACGCGGACATGACCCCGCAGCTTACCAAGATCAAGTCTACCGATGGTGTTGAGGCCGTTCTGAATCCGGGCTTCGGTCAGGGGCCGGCCATCGTCACTCGAAACTATGCCCAGCTTGGGATTGATCTGCCGCTCTACCAAAGCCATGGAGTTGCTTCTGATGGTTTCATCGAGTTGGCCGGAAAGGAGGCTGCCGAAGGTGTGCGTCTTCCAGGCACCGCGCTGCTGATTGCAGACATCATGGAAGAGGGGGACCCGCAGAAGGAAGTGGTGATCGCCTACAAGACCGCATACGAGGAAGAGTACGGTGAAGCAGTCTCGACCTTTGGCGGATATGCGCATGACGCATTCCGGCTGATGACGGATGCGATGGCCCGTGCGGGCAGCTCCGATCCAAGCGCGATCCGCGATGCTCTAGAAGCAACCAGCGGCATGGTCGGCACGACAGGCACCTACACTTTCAGCCCGGATGATCACCTGGGGCTCGATCTCAGTGCGTTCCGCATGCTGGAAATTCGCGACGGCAAGTGGACTTCGATTGACTGACGCCATTTTCGGAGGCCGGGCATCAAGTCCGGCTTCCAACCTTGCACCCAAAATCCCGCTTAGGAGACGTCGATGGACGCATTGATGCAGTTCGTCTTTTCCGGCTTGACCGTCGGCGCGGTCTACGCCCTTGTCGCGCTTGGCTTTACCATCATCTACAACGCCTCTGATGTTGTGAACTTCGCCCAAGGCGAATTCGTCATGCTCGGCGGCATGATCACCGTGTTCGCCTTCGATGCGGGGTTGCCGTTGCCCTTGGCGGCCTTACTCGCAATCGGGGCAACGGCCGCCATCGGCATTACTCTGAACAAGTTCGCGATCGAACCTGCGCGGGGCGCGCCAGTCGTCTCACTGATAATCATTACCATCGGGGCCTCGATCCTGATCCGCGGTGCTACACAGGTCCTGTTCGACAAGCAGTTGCACCGTCTGCCGGCGTTCTCCGGGGATGATCCGATCCATCTTCTCGGCGCGACGCTGCTGCCGCAGAGCCTTTGGGTGATTGGCGGAGCAATTGCGATTTTCATAGCGCTGTGGCTGTTTTTTACACGCACTCTTCTGGGTAAGGCTGTTCTGGCAACGGCGAACAATCGGCTGGCCGCACAACTCGTGGGCATCAACACCGGTTTCGTCATGACTCTGTCCTTCGCCTTGTCAGCGGCCATCGGTGCGCTGGCCGGTGTTCTGGTCACGCCAATCACGCTGGTGAGCTATGACGTCGGTGTCGGCCTCGCCCTCAAAGGGTTTGCGGCTGCAATGCTCGGCGGCATGGGAAATCCGAAAGGGGCTTTGGTCGGCGGGTTGCTGCTCGGCCTGTTTGAAGCCCTGACGGCTGGATACATCTCCTCCCAGTACAAGGAAGCGGTCGCCTTTGTCGTGATCCTGGCTGTGCTTTTTGTCATGCCACAGGGCCTTTTCGGTCAAAAGACGACAGAAAGGGTCTAGCTGATGACACTTAAAAACAAATGGGTTCAGCTGGCCATTCTGGCTGTAATCATCGTCATTCTGCCGGCCTTTTTCCCGTCCGGCTACTACTACCGTGTTGGCGCGCTTGTATTCGTGAATGCTCTGTCCGTGGTCGGCTTGGTGATCCTGATCGGATACGCCGGACAGATCAGTCTGGGGCACGCAGGATTTGCCGGGATTGGTGCTTACGCCTGCGCATTGGCACCGGTTCATCTCGGCATCCCGCCCGTTCTGGCCATTCTGCTCGGCGCTGCGATTTCTGCTGTGCTCGCCCTTCTGATCGGCCGCCCAATTCTGCGCTTGAAGGGCTACTATCTCGGCGTTGCAACGCTTGGATTTGGCATTCTGGTCTCCATGGTGCTCTCCAATGAACGCGGATTGACCGGTGGGCCGGATGGAATGTCTGTTCCAAGTCTTGGTTTGCGCCCGCTCCTCAGGGACATGGGGCTTCGGCTGTCCGGCGGTGAATTCTGGTACATCTTCAATGCGGCCGCGCTTTTGATCGGGATCTGGATCGCACTCAATCTCTACCAGAGCGCGACCGGGCGGGCGATGCGGGCCCTACACGGATCTGAGACCGCAGCGCAAACCGTCGGCATTGATGTCGCGCGTTTCAAGCTGCAAGCGTTCATCATCTCAGCTGTCTACGCGTCGGTGGGCGGCTCGCTTCTGGCGTTGCAGAACGGGTTTATCACACCGGATGTCGCGGGTTTCATGCACTCGGTGGAAATGGTCACCATGGCTGTCCTCGGCGGTGTCGGCTCGGTCCTCGGTGCGACATTCGGCGCAGCTATTCTAACGCTCTTGCCGCAGATCCTAACCGTATTCCACGACTATGAGCATCTGGTTCTTGGTATCGTCATGATCGTGGTGGTGATCTTCCTGCCGCTTGGCCTTTTGCCGTCCCTTGCAGCGCGTATCAGATGGAGGGGTGTCTGATGAGCATTCTCGTAATCAGCGGCCTTGGCATCAGTTTCGGTGGGCTGCGTGCCGTGAACGATGTCGGTTTTTCGGTCAATCCGGGTGAAATCGTATCGGTCATCGGTCCGAACGGGGCTGGCAAAACAACCCTCTTCAACATGATCTCCGGTGTCTATTTGCCGGATGCGGGGCACGTGAAACTAAACGGGGAAGACGTGACCGCTAAGGCCCCAAACCTCCTCGCGGAGAAGGGGCTGACACGAACCTTTCAGAACCTGCAGATTTTTCAGGAAATGACGGTTCTGGAAAATGTGGTCGCCGGATTTCATCTGACGGAAAATCCGTTCGTCTGGGCTGATCTGTTATCGCTCCCCTCTGCCCGGCGGCGGTCTGCGGAAGTGCGCGAGCAAGCGTTGCAGCTTCTTGAAAAGGTGCATCTGTCAAAGGCTGCCGAGGAAGAAGCCGGGAACCTTTCTTATGGCGCGCTCAAGCGCCTTGAGATGGCGCGTGCCTTGGCTGTTGGGCCGCAGGTGCTTCTGCTGGATGAACCGGCTGCTGGCTGCAATGCGGTCGAGACGGAAGAGATCGATGAGCTCATCGCGGAGCTTGCCAAATCCGGCATCGCGATCCTGCTCGTGGAGCACGATATGAAAATGGTGATGCGGATCTCCAATCACATCGTGGTGCTGGATCACGGCGAAAAGATCGCTGAAGGCACGCCGGAGGACGTCTCCAGGAACCCGGATGTGATTGCCGCCTATCTCGGCACGGAAGAGGAGCCTGCCCATGCTGACGGTTGAGGGCCTGCGGTCGGCCTATGGTCATATCGAGGTGTTGCACGGGATCGATCTTGAAGTGACGTCCAAGGAGATCGTCACCGTGGTCGGCGCCAATGGAGCGGGCAAAACCACCTTGCTGAAGTGTTTGTCCGGGACGCAGGCAGTCACCGGCGGAGACATCCGGTTTCGCGGCGATGCGCTGACAACCGTGCCCGCCTACAAGCGTTTGAAACGTGGATTGTCGCAATCGCCGGAGGGGCGCCAGATTTTCACGAACATCACGGTTGAAGAAAATCTGCGTCTCGGCGCGTTTCTTTTCACCGATGACCGGGTCGAAAAGGACATGGAGGACGCCTTCCAGATGTTCCCAATTCTCAGGGAAAAGCGGAACCTGGCAGCGGGTGGCCTTTCAGGTGGGCAACAACAGATGCTGGCGATTGCCCGTGCCTTGATGGGGCGGCCGCATTGCCTGTTGCTGGATGAACCTTCAATGGGTCTGGCGCCTTTATTGGTCGCGCAAATCTTCGATGTGGTGAAGTCCTTGAGGGAAAAGGAAGTGACCGTTCTGCTGGTTGAACAGAACGTTTTTGGCGCTCTCAAGATCGCCGATCGAGGTTATGTCATGGAAACCGGCCGGATCACGCTTTCTGGGCCCTCAGACGAACTGATCGCCGATCCGCGTATCCGTGAAGCCTATCTTGGGATTTAAAGAGCCGCCGTTGATTCCCGGATGACAAGGTCGCCGGAGATTTCTTCGTCTCCGGTGGCGTCTGCGGGCTCGAAGATCCGATCAATTGCTGTGCGTGCCAAAGCGGCGGTCGGCTGGCGGATAGTCGTCAGCCTTGGTACAACAAGGGCAGCCAGCGAGATGTCATCGAAACCTGTAACGGACAGGTCATCAGGGACGTCCAGTTTCAAGTCACGTGCGGCACGCAAGACGCCAATCGCCTGCTGGTCACTGGCCGCGGCAATTGCGGTCGGGCGATCACCGCTGTTCGCAGTTTCTGCAAGTATCTCCCGGCAGACCTCTTCGCCGGAATCATAATCGAATTGGCCTGCGTGGATTGTCAGTTCGATTGTATCATCTGGTGTTGAGAGCGTCTTTATCCGGGTAACAAACCCTTCGCGGCGGTGGCGGGCGACATCCATGGTGTCCGGCCCGGCGATATAGGCGATCCGCCGATGGCCAAGCTGATGGAGATGGTCGGCAATCTGAGCTGATCCGTCGAAATGGTTCGTGCTGACCAGCGCATGATCACCAAGACGGCGGTCAAGCGACACGATTGGAACATCTGCTTCGTAAGGATGGTTGCTGTCTGATGTTGCAACAACAATGACACCGCGCACGGAGCGGTCCAACAAGGCCGCGATCTGGATCTTTTCGGTTTCCAGGTCGTCATCAGAATTCGCCAGCATTACCGAGTGGCTGCGGCTGGCCGCTTCCTTTTCGATATCCTTGGCCAGTTGGGCAAAGAACGGGTTGGTAATATCGGGAACCACCAGCCCTACGACATCGATGCTGTTTGTGCGCAGTGCCCGGGCCGCCAGGTTGGGCTTGTAGCCAAGTTCGTCCATGGCAGCCTGCACTCGGAGCTTGAGCGGCTGTTTGACCGTATCGTTTTTCGCAAGAACCCTGGAAACCGTCCCGACCGACACATCGGCTTTGCGCGCGACATCCTTTATGGTCGGCATGGACAGGCTTCTCCCTAAATTGCTTAGCTGCAGCCAACTGTGGGCCGCTGTTCCTTTTACTGCCTCTTTCAGGCCAGCGCTACACCAGGCCGGGCGCGTAGAACCGGTCGACCTCGATTCGGGTCGGCAGAGAAGCCGATGCACCCTTTCGGGTGGTTGCAAGGGCCGCAGCATGCATAGCAAATCGTATCGCGGACCGCATTGAGGAACCCTCTGAGAGCGCAGTTGCTAGCGCGCCGTTAAAGCAATCCCCGGCAGCCACCGTGTCAATTGCAGTCACACTCGGAGCAGGTTCCATCCCGTCTTCATCTTCAAAAGACCATGCGACTCCTTTTTCCCCGAGCGTGATGATCGCACCACTCAGTCCAAAAGAGCGCAGTTGCCGTGCGCCGTCGCAGGCTTCGTCCAGGGTTTTTGGTGTTTTTCCCAAGATGGCACCAGCCTCACTTGCGTTCGGGGTCAGCACATCAAAAGCGGCAATCACATCCCTGGTCCAGGCCGGGTGAGGGGCTGGAGCTGGATCCATAATCACCAAAGCGCCACCAGCGCGTGCAAGTTCCGCGGCTTTCAATGACGTTTCCAGGTTGATTTCGTTTTGAAGGAGGACGACACCGCTTAGGCTTAGCTGGTTTGAATGCGGCCCAAGGTCTTCTGGGTGCAACTGACCGTTGGCGCCACTTGCCAACCGGATGATGTTGTCGCCGTCTGGCCCAACATCAATGAATGCCATGCCTGTTCCGCAATCGCGTTTATCGATCAGTTCCGAGGTGACGTTGAACGCTGCCAGCTGATCTGCGGCAACGCGACCAAAACCGTCTTGACCAACCGCGCCGATCATCGTGGTATTGGCACCAAGCTTGGTTGCTGCAACAGCCTGATTTGCGCCTTTACCGCCCAATGTATTGGCGGTTTCCCGTACCATCACGGTTTCACCGATTTTTGGCCAGCGATCGAGATAGCTGAAGAGGTCGATGTTTATGCTGCCAACGACAGTAACCGGCTTCAAAATTACGCTCCGCTCATGGGGTTCGGATTGTGTATACCGTATTATTTTGCCTCGGCGGAAGATGTGTCCGCTGATGCTTTAAATATAGGCGATCAAGTCGCTGCGTATTTGGCGCGGTAATGATCAAGGATGACTGCAAAGATGATGACCACACCGGTAATCATCTGACGCAGGAAGTCGCTTAACCCGATCAGGATCAAGCCGTTTGCGAGCACACCAATTATGAAAGCGCCGAGCAGAGTCCCGATTACCGAACCCCGGCCGCCACTCAAACTGGTGCCGCCGATGATCACAGCAGCGATCGCATTCAGTTCAAAGCCAATCCCGGCAATTGGGCTGGAGATGTTAAGGCGGGCCATATAGACGACTGCCGCGATGCCAGCCGTAAAGCCGCAGATGGTGAAGGCGGCAATCTTGTAGCGACGGACCGAATGTCCCGCCAGGCGGACAGCTTCCTCGTTGTTTCCAATGCCGTAAAGCAGACGCCCGAAGACCGTGAAGTTCAGGACGAACCAGGCCACTAATACAAGAAACAGCGCCACCAGGAAAACAACAGGGACACCATAGATCATGGCGGATCCGAATTCCTCAAAGGCATAGGGGAAGGAGTAGATTGTCTGCGCGTCGGAGACCTGCAATGCCGCACCGCGGGCAATGTTCAGCATTCCTAGAGTGATGATAAATGATGGCAGCGCCCAATAGGCACTGATAGCGCCGTTGATGAACCCGCACAGCACACCGGTCAGCGTTGCGGCAATCACCGCAAGCGCGATTGCTTCTACCGGTCCAAATCCGGGAAGGGTGATGGCTTTACCTGCAACAACCGCCGCGAAAGCCATCACTGACCCGACAGACAGATCGATGCCGCCAATCAGAATGACAAAGGTCATGCCGACAGCGAGGACCAGATTGATGGTGATCTGAGTCAATATGTTGGTGATGTTGTTCGGCGTCAGAAAGTGTTCGGTGAACACGGAAAAGAATATGATCAGGGCCAGCAAGGCGAGGCCGATGCCCGCGTTTTGCAAAACGGTCCGGACGGAAAATCTGGACGGAGCCGGAAGCGTGTCGGTTGTTGTCTGGAGTGTCATTGGCTGTTTCCTCCGGCCAGTTCAGTTTGCCCGTAGGCCAGTTTCAGGATGTTTTCTTCAGAGAAATCGGCGCGCTGAAGCGTGCCCTGGATCTGGTGTTCGGCAAGAACGAGAATGCGATCGGCCAGCGTCATGAGCTCTGGCATTTCCGAGGAGACCACCAACAGAGCGACTCCATTGCGGGCCAGATCTTTTAAGATCGCATAGATTTCAGCTTTCGCGCCAACATCGACGCCCCTTGTTGGCTCATCCAGCAACAGGACCTTTGGGTCCCGTGCGAGCCACTTGGCCAGCACCACTTTTTGCTGGTTGCCGCCGGACAGGCTTGAGGCCGGATCGGCCGTCTTGCCATATTTTAGTTTCAGCTTTTCGCCGGCCTCCATGGCTTGTCGCCGTTCAGCCGCGAATTTGAGCAGGCCGGATTGGGACACAGACTTCAGATTAGCCAGCGAGACGTTGGCCGATATCGGCATGTCCAGGATCAGGCCTTCGTCCTTACGGTCCTCGGTTACGAAGCCAATCCCGGCAGCTATTGCGTCGCCCGGACCTGAAAAACGGGCGGTCTTGCCATCCCGTTGCACTTGTCCGGACCGTATCGGATCAATTCCGAAAATTCCGCGCAGGATTTCAGTGCGGCCCGCCCCGACCAGCCCAGCGATCCCGAGGATCTCGCCATAGCGCAAGTCGAAAGACACGCCCGTTTCGGTTGGATTGGCCTGAGTGCAGACATCTTGGACACTCAAGGCGACGTTACCGAACTCTTTATGGTCATCGCGAGAAACCATCTCCCCAGCAAGTTGGCGGCCGACCATTCTTTGGACAATACCGTCCGGCGTGGTCTCGGCGATCAAATCAGTGGCGATTGTGCGGCCGTTTCGAAACACTGTGACCCGATCACAAATTTCAAAGACTTCGTCGAGGTGATGAGACACGAAAACGACTGTCACGCCGTCTTCCTTGATCCGCGAGACAAGTTCGAAGAGACGCTTGGTTTCCCGTTCCGTCAGCGTGGCGGTCGGTTCATCGAGGATCAGAATCTGGCTATCGGACTGCAGTGCCCTCGCGATTTCAACAAGCTGCCGATGCGCGATGCCAAGCGTACTTACAGGAGCTTTGACATCGATATCAGTCAGCCCGATGGCGTCCAGCGCCTTGCGGGCACGAGCGTTGAGTTCCTTCCGGTCCAGGAGCCCAAACCGGTTGCGTGGCAACTTCTCGATCGAGACGTTTTCCGCAATTGACAGGTGCTCAAGGAGATTGAATTCCTGATGAACGACCTGGACACCGCGTTCCTTGGCCTCATGTGGCGACTGCGGGCGGTATGTCTGCCCGTCCAAGAATATCGCACCGTGGTCATAAGGGAATACGCCAGACAGGATCTTTATTAGGGTGGACTTGCCAGCGCCATTTTCACCGACCAGCGCATGCACTTCTCCCTGTTCGAGGAAGAAGCTCACGCCATCGAGAGCCTTCACGCCGCCAAAGTATTTCTTCAGTCCTTCAACTGATAGAAACGGCATGGAATGCGCAGGGGCCTGCGCCGCGGTTTGCGTCGCTGCTACCATGGTGCGTCCAGTCATATCGTAATTGGAAGAGTTTGATTTGCCCCCGCTCAAGGCTGACCAAGCGGGGGCACATGGGGCCGATTATTGAGCGGCCACCAATTCGATTGGGGTTTTAACCCAACCTTTGAGTTCGTCACCGCCACCGACAACTTCGAGCGCCAGATCAATGGCGTTTGCAGCCATGTCTGTTCCGAATTGGTCGACAGTTGCAAGCATCCGGCCGTCCTCGATCATGGGGCTTACTGCCGGAATGTTGTCGAAACCGACAACCATAATGTCGGTGCGGCCTGCGCTTTCTAGCGCTTTCACCACGCCGATGGCCATGGAATCGTTGGCAGCCATCACGCCCTGGATGTCCGGATGCGCGGTGAGCATGTTGGAGAAGACGGTGTTGGCTTCTTCCGTTTCCCAATGCGCGGTGCGGCTGTCGAGAAGGTCGAGCTTGTATTCTGCGACCGAGTCTTCAAAGCCCATGCGGCGCTGGTTTGCATTGTCCGCGCCCGGGTTGCCCTCGATGATGACAACCTTGCCGCCTTCGCCGAGTTTTTTGCCAAGTGCATCACCGGCAAGTTTCGCACCGCCGCGGTTGTCCGGGCCGACAAACGCCAGCTCGATGCCCTGTTGTTTCTTGGCATCTTCATCGAGCGCCACGTCGAAGTTGACCACGACAATGCCAGCGGCCATCGCTTTTTTCAACGGGCGCACCATCGCACGGCTGTCGGCCGGAGCCACCACAATTGCATCCACGCCCTGCGTGATGAAGTTTTCGACGGCGTTGATCTGGCTCTCGAAGTCGGTTTCGTTCTGCATGCCGACGGCCAGAAGTTCATAGTCGCCACGCTTTTCCTGGTGGGCTTCGGCACCTGCCATCATGTTTTGAAAGAACTCGTTTGCGAGCGATTTCATGATGAGGCCGACTTTCGGCTTGTCGTCTGCCATGGCGGTGCCAGCAAGCAAAGCGAGACCGGTCGCTGCGGCAGCAGCGAGCTTGAATATCTTCATTATTTCCTCCCAAAGAAGACTGCCGTCCCTCTATCCAGACTGGCAGGTGAACAGGCTCTTAAGTGAAAGCATGACTCCCGAAACAGGTCAATATGAAACGTTTCATTTTTTTGAATGCATTCAAAAATAGATGCTATTTTTCATCTTTGAGGCATTCTCCAGGCGTGCGGAAGTGTCTGATAAAACGAACTTAAATGAGTTCTCCAAAAAGCTTCGGTGGTTGCCGGAAAATCATGACAACGAAAGATGTCGCGGCTAAGGATCCGGAAATTTCGCCTGTTGAGCCATGCGGCGTTTGCGAGAACCGCACAAAAAACGAGCGCCGTTTTTTGCCGTTTGTTCAAAAAAATTGCTCTAGCAGCCTCTGCTTAACTTGTGGGCACGCCGGATTTGTGATCATCTTTTAGAGTTAAAAAAAGCACTCCAGGGGTTTCCAGATGTTCACCGTTAAACCGTTTTCAAAGGTCCGCCGGGGCCTTTTGGCGGCTGCAATGACTGTCACAGCCGTTGCCGCCATGCCGATGCCAGCTGCAAAAGCGGCAGATCCAATCAAAGTTGCTGCGATCTATACCGTACCGGTCGAGCAGCAATGGGTGAGCCGTATTGATAAGGCGCTGAAAGCTGCCGAAGAGCGTGGCGACATCACTTACACCTTCTCTGAAAATGTCGCGAACACCGACTACGAGCGGGTGATGCGCGAGTACGCAGAGCAGGGCATGGATCTTGTCGTCGGGGAAGCATTCGCTGTGGAGCGGGCCGCACGCAAAGTCGCCGCAGAGTATCCGGACACAGCGTTCCTGATGGGGTCTTCTTTTGGCCCGGGAAAACCAAATTTTGCCGTCTTCGACAACTGGATCCATGAGCCGAGCTATCTGTCCGGCATGATCGCGGGCGCGACCACCGAATCCAACATCATCGGCATGGTCGGCGGGTATGCCATTCCGGAAGTGAACCGTCTGATGCACGCGTTCATGGATGGGGCAACATCCGTGAACCCGGACGTGAAGTTCCTCGTGACCTTCATCAACTCTTGGTACGATCCGCCCAAGGCTAAAGAAGCTGCATTTGCGATGATCGATAAGGGCGCTGACATCATGTACGCAGAGCGCTTTGGTGTTTCGGATGCGGCCAAGGAGAAGGGCCTTCTGGCCATCGGCAACGTCATCGACACTTCAGCCGATTATCCGGGCACGATCCTCTCTTCAGCCCTCTGGCATATGGAGCCGACAATTGATCGTGCTCTTGAGCAGGTGAAGGCAGGCACCTTCGAACCGGCCGATTTTGGCCGTTATAGCTTCATGAGCTATGGCGGTGGCAGCTTCATTGTCGATGAAAGTCTTGCTCCGGCTGATGCCGTTGCTGCCGCAAAAGAAAAAGAACAGGAAATTCTCGATGGCCTGTTCCGCGTCAATGTGAACGACAGCGAACCGAAATCCACGATGTAAGCAGCGCCTGCTGTTTTATCTGGCGGTCATTGGGTTCGACACCTGTGACCGCCAGTGACCTGCCGATGTTCTCCATTATCGGCCAAGAATTCTAAAACCACCGGAGGTTGGCATGGCGCCGCCAGCAAATGATGCCCCCGTCCTGTTGCGGCTTGAAGGCATCACCAAGCGCTTTGGCGCGTTGACAGCCAACGGCGATGTGTCGCTGGACCTTAGACAAGGTGAAATCCTTGCACTTCTCGGAGAAAACGGTGCCGGCAAAACCACGCTGATGAACATCCTTTTCGGTCACTATGTGGCCGATGAAGGACAGGTGCTTGTGTTGGGGTCGCATGGCGCCCTTGAAGAGTTGGAGCCAGGCTCTCCCCATGCCGCACTGGATGCTGGCATCGGGATGGTGCATCAGCACTTTACGCTCGCAGAAAACCTGAGCGCCTTCGACAATATCCTTTTGGGCACAGAACCTCTTTCTGCCATCAAGTCCGCCCGACTGCCAGCGCGCAAGAAACTGGACGAGCTGATGGAAAGATCCGGATTGGCGGTCAATCTGGACACGCGCATTTCCAATCTCTCCGTCGGCGAAAAACAGCGCGTTGAGATCCTGAAAGCGCTTTATCGGGATGCGAGGGTTCTTGTCCTTGATGAGCCGACCGCAGTTTTGACACCGCAAGAATCCGAGACGCTGTTTGCCACGTTGACGAAGCTTGCAGGCGATGGGCTCGGGATCATTTTCATTTCGCACAAGCTGGCAGAAGTGATGGCATCCTCCCACCGCGTAGCGGTCTTGCGCGGAGGCCGGAAAGTGGCAGACTTGCCGACTGAAGGCAGCTCGCAACGCCAATTGGCCGAGCTCATGGTCGGGCACGAGATTTCTGAAACCGTACGCGAGCCCGGTACTCCGGGTGCGCCGCTTTTTGTCCTGACCGGCGTTGCGGCGGGACATGGTCGGGACGCAATCTCCGATGTTTCGTTGGACTTACGAGCCGGTGAAATCCTTGGCATCGCCGGGGTGTCTGGCAATGGCCAAACCACGCTGGCACGGGTTATTTCCGGTCTAGAGACGGTGTCGGCTGGCAAATTGATGCTGGAAGGCGATGACCTCGGGCAAGTTTCTGCGCGTCAAATGATTGACATCGGTCTGGCGCGCATACCTGAAGATCGTCATCATGATGGCATTGTAGGCGCGATGACCGTGTCTGAAAACTTGGCGATTGAAGGGATCCGCAAACCAGAAAACCAGCGCTTCGGGATGCTCCGGTTTTCGGCGATGCGGAACCGGGCGAAGGATCTTATCAAGGCTTATGATATTCGCTGCCAAAGCGAGGCAAGTCCGGCCAGGTTGCTGTCTGGCGGTAATATCCAGAAGATTGTTTTGGCCAGAACTCTTGAAACGGAGCCCAAGGTCGTGCTCGCCGCCCAGCCCTCGCGCGGGCTAGATGTCGGTGCGACGTCCGACGTTCACAAACGTTTGCTTGCAGCACGCGCCCGCGGGGCAGGCGTCATTCTCATTTCCGAAGATCTGGACGAACTCATGCGTCTTTCCGACCGCATTGCCGTCATTCATCGCGGTCATCTCTCAAAAGCAGAGCCAACAGAAACGCTCGACCGGGGCAAGCTTGGTCTGCGCATGGCTGGGCACGATGGGGAAGAAGCTGCATGATCCGTTTTGAACCCAGAGGTCCGGTTGCCGTTTCCAGAGTTATCAGCGTGACCGTGGCAGCCGCTGTTGCCGCCCTCGTTCTGGCGGCTGTCCCGATGCTGTTCGCAGGTCTGTCAGTTTTTGAAGCCTACGGCCTTATGATCAAGGGCGCTTTTGGGTCAGCCTTTGCCTTCACCGAAATGCTGACCCGCGCAACGCCGTTGATCCTGACGGGACTTGCTGCCGCTGTTGCTTTCCGGGCAAAGCTTTGGAACATCGGTGCCGAAGGTCAGCTATATGCCGGAGCGTTGGCTGCTGTTGCGGTCGGTACCGGGCTGATCTCCGGGCCTTCCTTCGTGCTCATTCCGGCCGTTGTTCTTGCCGGGGCCCTGATGGGCGGGCTGGTCATGTTGGGACCGACCCTTTTGAAAACCCGCCTCGGCGTTGATGAAGTGGTGACGACGCTGTTGCTGAACTTCGTCATTCTGCTGTTTGTGCAGATGATGCTGGAAGGCCCCATGAAGGACCCGATGGGGATGGGATGGCCGCAATCGGAACCCATTCTGGATGAAGCCGCGTTGCCCAAGCTGATGGACCGGATGCGCATCCATTGGGGCCTCATCATTGCGCTCATTTCCGCGCTTGGCGTTTATTTTCTTTTGAAACGCACGGTCTGGGGTTTTGAAATCAGGGCAGTCGGAGAGAACGCGTCCGCAGCCCGTCATGCCGGTATCCCGGTCACGGCAACCTTCATTCGGGTTGGATTGCTCTCCGGTGCGCTGGCGGGCCTTGCCGGTGTGGGTGAAGTTGCAGGACTGAAGGGATATCTGACAGCGGACCTGTCACCGGGTTTCGGATACTCCGGTATCGTCGTTGCCATGCTGGCAGGGCTCTCGCCAATAGGCGTTGTCTTTGCTGCGCTCTTTATTGCAAGCATCTTTGTTGGGGCAGATTCCATGTCCCGCGCCACCGGTGTTTCAAATTATTTGGCTGATCTGATCGTTGCGATGGCGCTTTTATGCGTTCTCGTCTCCGGCTTGTTCTTGAGGTTCAAGATCCGCTTTGTCGGCGCGCCGCATGCGAAGGAGGCTTCGAAATGATCGAGATCCTCGATATTCTTGTCTCCGAAAACTTCTGGGCGGCCTCTCTACGCATCGCCACGCCGCTGATTTTCGGTGTGATCGGCGCACTTATCTGTGAGCGGGCAGGGGTGCTCAATCTTGGGATCGAAGGCATTTTTACCGCGGGTGCCATGGCCGGCTGGATGGCGGTCTGGCTCGGAGCGGGGCTTTGGGGCGGTGTGCTTGTCGCCGCATTGGCCGGTGGGCTGTTCGGGTTGCTTCACGCCATCCTGACGGTGCCGCTGGGGTTGTCCCAGCATGTCTCGGGGATCGGGGTCACCCTGTTCGCGACATCGCTCAGTTACTTTATCTATCGGACCGCTCTGCCGGATGTGTCGTCGCCGCCGCGGATTGAAGCGTTTCAACCGCTGGATATCCCAATCCTGTCTGATCTGCCGTTTCTCGGGCCTGCCTTGTTCCAGCAGACCTCGCTGACGTTTCTTGCGCTCATCCTGGTGCTTGCAACAGGCTATGTACTTTATCGCACGCCGCTCGGCCTTGCGATCCAGGCTGTGGGCGACAATCCGTCGGCTGTCGAATCTCAGGGGCTCTCGGTCTACGGCCTGCGCATAGGCGCAGTCGTTGTCGGCTCGTCGATCATGGCGCTGGGCGGGGCGTTTTTGACCATGTCGGCCTTTGATGCCTTCTTCTTCGGCATGGTCAATGGCCGCGGCTGGATCTGTATTGCCTTGACCGTCTTCGCCTCGTGGCGGCCCGGAAAAGCGCTGATTGGCGCGCTATTGTTTGGTGCATTTGACGCGTTTCAGGTCCGTCTCCAGACAGAAGTCGGCAGCTTCATCCCCGGACAGGTTTTCCTGATGATGCCGTATATTCTGTCCATCATCGCGTTGATCGTGGTGGCCAGGAAAGCTGATTATCCGCGGGCGCTGCTTGTTCCATATTTCCGCGGTCAACGCTGACAGGTGTTCCTCGATGTCCTTTGATCTAATCGTTAAAAACGCAAACTTGCCGGATGGCCGGACCGGTCTCGACATTGCCTGTCAAGGTGGTCGGATTGTGGCCGTCGAGGCTGGGATTACAGCTGACGCGGCAGAAGTGATCGATGCCACTGGCAAGCTGGTGTCTCCGCCCTTTGTCGACAGTCATTTTCATATGGATGCGACCCTCTCGCTTGGTCTGCCGCGCATGAACCAGAGCGGCACACTTTTGGAAGGCATTGCGCTCTGGGGCGAGTTGAAAGAAATCCTGACCGTTGACGCCGTGGTCGAGCGGGCGTTGAGGTACTGCGATCTTGCTGTGGCCCAAGGGCTTCTTGCGATCCGTACCCATGTCGATGTTTGTGATGACAAGCTCACCGGCGTTCAAGGCCTTTTGGAAGTGCGCGAAAAGGTCAAGGACTACATCGATCTTCAGCTTGTCGCTTTTCCGCAGGACGGTCTTCACCGCTCACCGAGTGCTGAAACAAACCTTCTGAAAGCGCTCGACATGGGCGTTGATATCGTAGGTGGTATTCCGCATTTCGAGCGAACTATGGACGATGGGGCGAAGTCCGTTCGTCGTCTTTGCGAAATTGCTGCCGAACGTGGCCTGATGGTCGACATGCATTGCGATGAGACCGATGACCCGATGTCCCGGCACATCGAGACGCTCGCTTATGAAACGCAGAGGTTGGGTCTGCAAGGCCGGGTGGCTGGCTCGCACCTGACCTCGATGCATTCCATGGACAATTACTACGTCTCAAAACTGTTGCCCTTGATTGCCGAAGCTGAGGTGCATGCGATTGCGAACCCGCTGATCAACATCACGCTTCAGGGAAGGCATGACACCTATCCAAAACGGCGGGGCCAGACGCGTGTTCCGGAAATGCGTTCCTATGGCATCAACGTTGCCTTTGGGCATGACTGCGTGATGGACCCATGGTACTCGATGGGTTCCGGAGACATGCTGGAAGTTGCGAGTATGGGCCTGCACGTGGCTCAGATGACAAGCCGTGAGGCGATCCGGTATTGTTATGACTGCGTGACCAGCCATCCAGCCAAGGCGATGGGGCTTGAAGGGTACGGTTTGGAGAAGGGCTCCAAGGCGGATTTTGTGCTTCTGCAAGCGCGCGATACCATTGAGGCGATCCGGCTCAAGGCCACCCGGTTGGCTGTTATCAAATCCGGCAAGGTGATCGCAACATCCGAACCCCGGCAGACGCGTCTTGAGATTGATGGCCGCCCGGGGCTGGTCGATCCGGCAGACTACGCTCCTAAGGAACACTAGGCCCCGCCAAATGTTCCTTCTGTGGTTGACACACCGCGTCACTTCCGATGCCATCGCTTTGATTGGTTCAAGACAGGGGTGGCGCGATGAGACTGTTGGTCAAAGTAAGCGGTGAAGCACTGGCCGAAGGATCCGCAGGTGTCTTTTCTGACGCTGCGATCTCCAGAGTGTGTTCTCACCTCGTTGCGCTTGCTGAAAACGGTCACGAAGTTGCGGTTGTCGTCGGTGGCGGAAACATTTTCCGGGGCACCAGCTCCTCAGATTGGAACATTGAGCATGTCGAAGCGGACAATGTTGGTATGCTCGGGACCATCGCGAATGGCATTCTTCTTCGGGCTAAGGTGGAAGCAACATCGGACATTGAAGTCCGGCTGATGTCGGCCGTCGATATTCCGGCAATTGGCGAAAAATACATCCGCCGGCGGGCGCTGAGGCATCTGGAAAAAGGCCGGCTCGTCATCCTGAGCGGTGGGATCGGGCAGCCCTTTGTGACCACAGATTATCCGTCTGTCCAGCGTGCAGTGGAGCTGGAATGTGCCAGCGTTCTCTGCCTGAAAAACGGTATTGACGGGGTCTATGACAGCGATCCGAAGGCCAACCCGGACGCAAAACGGTATCGGACACTTTCTATCGAGACCGCGATCACCAACTCCTTGGGGTTCATGGATCGTTCAGCTCTGGTCTTGGCCAAACAGCACAATGTTCATGTGCATGTCATTGGTGTTGATACGGGCATAGATGTTGTCGACGCGGTTGCCAGCGATGCTGTTGGTACGCGTGTGTCCCGCGATGCTGAAAGCAAATTTTACTGAGTTCCAGTTTCGTGTGTCACTGCCAACCGGATAAGCGCCAAGTCATGGTTGTGGCTTGTGTCATCAAAGGGATCTTCTTACCCTTGCCGGAAAGCGACGCCGGGTAGCAGGTGTATTTGATGGGTGGATTGCGAATGCCAAACACAGTTTTTTTGAGGTTTCAGCCGATTTGGACCCGGCTTGCCGGTGTTTTTGTCTCTTTATTTTGTGCAGCCGGTGGTGCGATGGCGGCTCAAGAAGAGGTGGTGATCGAGGGTGTTCCGGTTGTGGTCACCGAAGAATCGATCAAGTGCGATATTGACTCCGCCGACGTTCCCAAGGACATCAGCGTCAAGCGGCTGGTGGACTGCAATTCCGCAGAACTTGTCGAAATTGACCTGCCCGGCGAAAGCATCGCGGCCATCAAGTTCACGATATCTCCTGATGACAAAAAGATTTCATCCGGTACCCGAGCTGAACTGCGCGACATGCACGTCGCCAAAAACGGGGATGAAACCTGGTACCGGTTTTCAACGCTTCTGCCCGGTGATTTTCCAATGGAGTCAAAGCACCGATTGGTGATGGCGCAATGGCACGAGCGGGTGAATGAAGGTCAGGAAAGCCTGCGGCCGCCCTTGTCCCACCGCCTTTGGGATGGCCGGTTTGTTGTTACTCTGTGGAACGGTGAGCGCATCAAGAAGCTTGGAACCAAGAAGGGTGACGGTGAGATCCTTCATTCGCAGCCGGAATTGCAGCGTGAGGTGTTTCACGAATACGCTTACAAAGTCGTCTGGTCGCCTGAAGATGATGGTGAAATTGTCGGTTGGCGGCGTCAATGCCTACCCATCGATTTAGGTTGCACCAACGGCGTATGGGAAGAGTTTATCCGCTACAACGGACCGACCGGCTATACCGACAAAGAGGTCAACGGCTATTACTTCAAGATCGGGCTTTACACCGTTCGGGAATTTGATGTGCCCTTCACCGCTTACCACAATGGGTATGGCAGAGGCGCTTCTGCGGCAGACATCGGCCTCAACGACCCGATGTTTCAATGAGCGGTTCTCCGCCGAGTGCTGATGTCAGCCGCCCTGCTGCACTCATGACAGCGGAGCCAAAGCTCTCAATCTTGTCCTCTGTTACCCGGCTTGTTGGTCCCGAGATCGACAAGCCGGCCGCGATCTCGCCATAGTGGTTGAAGACCGGCGCTGCGATGCAGCGCATGCCGAGGTTTTTTTCCTCCCCGTCAATCGAATAACCGCGCGTTTGCGCCTGGGCCAGATCGGCTTTCAGGAGCGCTGCATCGCATAATGTGTAGCTGGTAAACCTCTCCCGCTTGGAGCTCTTCAGGATCTTCTCACACTGAGTGTCAGGCATGAAGGCGAGTAGGGCCTTGCCGATCCCGGATGCGTGCAGGGGAGACAAGGAGCCAGGCGGAAAGAAGGCCCGGATGCTGGCATGCGTTTCCACCTGACTGACGAACAGCACCTGATCTCCTTTTTGTATGCCGAGATTGGCGGTTTCACCTGTCTCTTCCATGAGCTCCCGCAGGATAGGCCGTGCTCTCTCAACAAGACTGGTGCGGCGTAGGAAGCGGGCCCCCACGATGAAGGCCGCGGGCCCGATGTGCCAGAGTTGCTGGGGTTGGTCGAACTCGACCAACCCACGCGTTTCAAGCGTAAACAGGATCCGGTAGAGCGTCGCAGTGGATTCTCCGGTCTGGTCGGAGAGCGTCGACAAGGAGACACCGGACTGGGTGCTTAAGTGCTCGAAAACCGCCATTGCTCGATCGAGTGATTTGATGGTGTTCTGACCGCTCTTATCGTCCCAAGCACGCGGCCGCCCCCGTGCCTTTCTCCCGGTGATCAAGTCGTTTTCGCGTTCTGGCATGAGACTGTCTCAACATAATATTGAAAAACTAATTCATCATATGAAAAATATATCTACCTGACAATATTGATGTTTTATTGGGTTTCGATTTTTAAAAAAGTTTTTTAAAAAAATTGCGCGCTTCGGCTGCGCTCCGTTACCGTTTCATGAAACCGTGAGAGGAAACGGCCATGAGCTTTCAAAATCCTGTTTTTATTCCAGGTCCCACAAACATACCGGAGGCGCTTCGCAAGGCGAGCGATATGCCGACACTGGATCACCGATCACCGCTGTTTGGCGAAATACTCCAGCCGGCACTGTCGGGTGTAAAAAAGATACTCAAGAGCGAACTTGCAGAGGTTTTCATCTTTCCATCGACCGGCACCGGTGGATGGGAAACTGTGATCACGAACACACTAAGCCCGGGTGACAAGATCCTGGCTGCTCGCAACGGCATGTTTTCGCACCGCTGGATCGACCTTTGTCAGCGTCACGGGCTGGATGTTGTGATTGTTGATGCGCCGTGGGGAACCGGTTTGCCAGCGGATCGCTATGAAGAATTTCTGGCCGCAGACACGCATCATGAAATCAAGGCAGTGCTTGCGACGCACAATGAGACGGCAACGGGCGTTAAATCGGACATTGCCGCTGTCCGCCGCGCGCTCAATAATGCCAAGCATCCGGCGCTGCTGTATGTCGACGGTGTCAGCTCCATCGCGTCCATGGACTTCCGCATGGATGAATGGGGTGTCGATGCCGCAGTCACGGGATCGCAGAAGGGTTTCATGCTTCCTGCTGGTCTGGCAATCGTCGGATTATCACCCAAGGCGCAAGCGGCTGTAGACAAGGCGAAGTTGCCGCGAACCTTCTTCGATATTCGCGACATGCGGAAGTCTTATGCGGTCAATGCCTACCCCTATACACCTGCGGTTGGACTGCTTAATGGCCTGAAAACAAGCTGTGACATGCTGTTATCCGAAGGACTGGACAATGTGTTTGCCCGGCACCATCGCATCGCAGAAGGCGTGCGCGCGGCGGTCCATGCCTGGGGGCTTCAGCTTTGTGCGGGATCCCGTGATGTCTATTCCGACACGGTCAGCGCCATTCGAACCCCCGAGGGCTTCAACGCCACCGACATCGTCACCCATGCAGCTGGGAAATACGGTGTAGCGTTTGGCGTTGGCCTCGGGGACGTGGCCGGCAAGGTCTTCCGGATCGGGCATCTCGGCAGCCTAACCGACGTCATGACTCTCTCTGGTTTGGCAACAGCGGAAATGGTCATGGCAGATCTGGGTCTTTCCATCAAACTGGGCTCAGGCGTTGCCGCGGCTCAAGACTACTACCGCACCGAGGAGGCCGTTTCCTCAAAGGAGGCCGCATGAAGACCGACGCCCTGAACTCCTACACCCCAACCCTGGAGGACATGCTGGTTGCGCATGAACGGATCAAGCCATACGTGCATCGGACACCTGTTCTGACGTCTTCATTCCTGAATGATCTGACCGGCGCTGAGTTGTTTTTCAAGTGTGAAAATTTTCAGAAAGCTGGTGCCTTCAAGGTTCGCGGCGCGTCCAATGCGGTCTTCGGCCTGGATGAAGAAACGGCCAAAACGGGTGTCGCCACCCACAGCTCGGGCAATCATGCCCTGAGCTTGTCCTATGCAGCGGGCCGGCGGGGCATCCCGTGTCACGTGGTCATGCCGCGCACAGCGCCGCAGGCCAAGAAGGATGCCGTTCGCGGCTATGGCGGCATCATCACCGAATGCGAACCGTCGACCTCCAGCCGGGAAGCCGTTTTCGCCGAAGTGGAGAAAAAGACCGGCGCTGAATTCGTGCATCCCTACAATGACCACCGTGTGATCGCGGGGCAGGGTACCTGTTCCAAGGAACTGATGGAACAGACTGACGGTCTCGATATGGTGATCGCGCCGATTGGTGGCGGTGGCATGGTGTCTGGTACATGCCTGACCCTGTCGAACCTGGCGCCGGAGGTAAAGATCTTCGCAGCTGAGCCGGAACAGGCGGACGATGCTGCGAGGAGCTTCCGCGCCGGTCACATCATTGCGGATGATGCTCCAAGCACGGTTGCAGACGGCCTTAAAGTACCGCTGAAAGATCTGACTTGGCACTTTGTCTCCAACTACGTCTCGGACGTCTTGACGGCGTCGGAGCAGGAGATTGTTGAGGCCATGCGGCTGACCTGGGCGCGCATGAAAATTGTCATGGAGCCGTCCTCCGCGGTGCCGCTCGCGACAATCTTGAAGAACGGGCACATCTTCGCTGGCAAGCGCGTGGGTGTCATCATCACCGGCGGCAACGTCGACCTGAACAAACTCCCTTGGACCCTTTGAAGCCGTTTCGGAGATCAAACTGATGAACGCAATAACTGGATTTGAAAAACTTGAGGTTGGGTACGACGTTCCGGCTGTCCCGGGGATGGACGAAAAGGACATCCAAACGCCGTGCCTGGTGCTCGATCTGGATGCACTGGAGCGCAACATCAAGAAGATGGGCGACTATGCCAAGGAACACGGCATGCGCCACCGCACCCACGGCAAGATGCACAAGTCCGTGGACGTGCAGAAACTGCAGGAACAACTGGGCGG
>ERZ1023313.98-NODE-98-length-40753-cov-5.031328_pt1 | contig 40753 bp, 33 predicted proteins | sample MGYA00521233_ERZ1023313 | MGnify/ENA primary metagenome ERZ1023313 (study PRJEB32759, sample SAMN07749866) | skin metagenome | biome: transportation; feature: city; material: polyester macromolecule | host: Homo sapiens | place: Hong Kong:TKO line | collected... | reverse complement strand
GACCGCCATCGCCTCAACACCGGATTCCCGCAGCGACCCGATCGACAAGGCCCCCTTGCGCTTTGAAAGCCCTTCGCCATCCCGCGTGGTCAGCAGATTGTGGTGACCGAAGACAGGTGCTTTTGCGCCCAGTGCTTCGAAGATCGCGATCTGGACACCGGTGTTCGAAACGTGATCCTCACCTCGGATGATATGGGACACACCCATATCGATGTCGTCGACGATCGACGGCAACGTGTAGAGAAACGTGCCGTCCGCGCGGATCAGGACCGGATCGGACATGGAGGCCAAGTCTACCGTTTGGTCACCACGGCAAAGATCGTTCCACGACACTTCGGTGCGTTTGGTCTGGAACGGATCGCCATCATGGTTCGGCAGGACGAACCGCCAATGCGGCTTGCGGCCTTCCGCTTCAAACGCAGCCCGCTCTTCCACTGTCTGCTTCAGTCCGGCGCGGTCATAGACCGGAGGGCGGCCAAGCGCGCGCTGACGGGAGCGACGACGCTCCAGCTCGTCCGGCGTTTCGTAGCACGGGTACAAAAGGCCTGCGGTTTTCAGCTTATCCGCCGCTGCCTCATAGGCGGCCACCCGGTCTGATTGCCGCTCAATCACATCGGGCGAAATGCCGAGCCAGCGGAGATCGGTTTCGATCGAGTCCGCATACTCCTTCTTGGAGCGTTCAAGATCGGTGTCGTCGAAACGCAGGATGAAGCGCCCGCCCATCTTCTGGGCATAAAGCCAGTTATAGAGGGCCGGACGGCTATTGCCGATGTGAATGTGGCCGGTCGGAGACGGCGCGAAGCGTACAGTAACAGTCATGCGCCTCAGGTACCCGCCTCCCTTGAGCTCTGCAAGTGCAAATGGTGATTTTACCCCGTTTGGCCGGGCCAGATTTCAGCTTTTCAAGCCAACGGACCGTTTTGTCGGTCAAGAAGCTTGCGCGACGCTATTGCAAGTCCGCCTGTCATGAGCGCGCAGTACCCGCTCATCACCAGAAGCTGATGATCAAAGTCGACACCGGCATCGATAAGAACGCCGACCAGGCCCGGGCCAGCGGCCGACGAGAACACCATCAAAGCAAATGCGACAGAGCGGATCGCGCCGATATGACGGCTGCCATAAAGCTCGGGCCAGAGCGCACCGGACATTGCGGCGGTAAATCCGCTGCTGATGCCGAGAAGCCCCATGAACAAAAAGGCTGTTGGTGCGGCCGGGAGCAATGCAAGCACAAGACACCCGGAGAAGAGCGGCAGCAGCACGGCCGGCAGCAGTGCCCGCGCGGAATACCTGTCGATCAGCGGCCCAAGCACCAGCGCCGTGGCAATTGCAGTGCCGGCCATGACCGGAAAGGCGGAGGCGAAGAGCTCAAGCGGCCAGCCTCGCAACTCAGTCAGATACACCTGATTGAACAAGATGGCAGTTCCGATGAACGGCGGCGCCAGCACACCGGCTGTCAAAAGCCAGAAAATCGGGTCTCGCAGCGCCTCGCCGCGCGTCCATTGACGCCCTTCGATTGCCCCCGAGCCCTGTTCGTCTGATTGCGGGATGCGATCTTTGGCAAACAACAGAGCGAGCATAGGCAGCGCCCCAAGCACCATGATGCCGGCGGAAAGCGCCCAGCTGGTCCTCCATCCCACGACTGCCGAAATCAACACAAAACTGGCCGGAAACAAGCTCTCGGCAACGGGAAATCCCATCTGCGCGACAGAGACAGCTCTCCCGCGCTGCGCTGAATACCAGCGGCCCATGGCGGTCATGGAGACGTGGGTCATCATGCCCTGCCCGGACAGCCGTAGTCCGAACAGCACCACAAACAACATGAAGACCGAATTCACCAGAGCCATCGACAGACAGAAAAGGCCAAGTGTGACGCATGTTGCGAGCCCGATAATGCGAAGGGGAAACACGTCGACGCTGCGTCCGATCCAGGGCAACGATAGAGCGCTGGCGAGCGTCGCAGCCATGTAGAGAAGACCAAAATCACCGTGACTAAGATTGAATTCTTCGCGCAGGTGTCCCGATGAGAGTGCAATGTAAAAGGTCTGTCCGAACCCGGAAAATGCTGCCAGCAGAAACCCGCCGGCGAGCCAGCGGGCATTGGTTTGCAGAAACGTCAGATAGGTCATGCGTCTCCGCCGGATTGAAAAGCTCTAAGACCGGTCGCGGAAGCGGTTGGTGATCGGGTAGCGGCGGTCGCGGCCGAAATTGCGCTCCGTGATCTTGACACCGGGAGGAGCTTGTCTGCGTTTGTATTCAGCGATGTAGAGCAGATGCTCAATGCGATGAATCAAGTCGCGGGAATGGCCACGCTTTTCGATTTCACCGACCGACATCTCTTTTTCGACAAGACATTCCAGAATGTCGTCGAGCACGTCATAGGGCGGCAAGGAATCCTGGTCTGTCTGGTTTTCGCGGAGTTCCGCCGTCGGGACTTTGGTGATGATGTTGGACGGGATTACCTCACCGTCTGGTCCGAGCAGGCCAGCCGGTTTGTTGGCATTGCGCCAGGCTGCCAGATGATAGACTTGGGTCTTGTAGAGATCCTTGATCGGATTGTAGCCGCCGTTCATGTCGCCATAGAGCGTTGCGTAGCCCACCGACATTTCCGACTTGTTGCCTGTGGTCATGACCATGTGGCCGAACTTGTTGGAGACCGCCATCAGGATGACGCCGCGTGTCCGGGACTGAAGGTTCTCCTCCGTAACACCCGCTTCCGTGCCTGCGAACAGCCCGTCCAGGGCCGCCGTAAATCCTTCGACCGGCTCTGCAATCGGGACCGTTTCGTACCTGAGGCCCAGCGCCTTGGCGCAGTCTGCGGCATCCTTGATGCTTTCTTCCGAGGTGTAACGAAAGGGAAGCATGATGCTGTGCACCTTATCCGCCCCCAGCGCATCAACAGCCATTGCCGCGCAAATAGCAGAGTCGATGCCGCCCGAAAGGCCGAGTACGACACCCGGGAAGCCGTTCTTGGTGACGTAATCGCCAAGCCCGAGCACACAGGCTCGCCAGTTCGCTTCATCAAGATCGGGAAGCTTTGCCACCGGACCGCTGGTACAAACCCAAGTTTCGCCGTCCCTTTTCCAGTCGCTGATGCCGAGCGCTGTCTCAAACTGCGGCATCTGGAACGCCAGGCTCCGATCCGCCTGAAGCGCGAACGATCCACCGTCAAAGACCAGCTCGTCCTGGCCGCCCAACTGATTGCAGTAAACGAGCGGCAGATCCGTCTGAACCACACGGGCCACGACCACTTGCAGGCGCTCTTCGGCCCGGTTCTCCCAATAAGGGGATCCGTTCGGAACCAGCAGAATTTCCGCGCCGGTTTCTTCAAGGCACTCGCAGACCTCGTCGTTCCAAATGTCTTCGCAGATCGGCAACCCGATGCGCACACCGCGGAAGTCAACGGGCCCTGGAAGCGGCCCGGCCTTGAACACGCGCTTTTCGTCAAAAACTCCGTAGTTTGGCAGATCACTCTTGTAGCGAACCGCCTTCACTTCGCCCTGATCGATGAGAAGGACAGCGTTGTGGAGGTCGCCGGCATCGGAGTACCACGGCGTTCCGAGGATCACCGCGGGTCCACCATCGGCGGTCTCTTCGGCAAGTGCGCGCGCGGTTTCCATGCATTCACGGACAAAGGCCGGTTTCAGAACAAGATCTTCCGGCGGATAGCCGGCCAGCATCAGCTCTGACGTCAAGACCAGATCCGCCTGCTGCGCTTTTGCGTCGGTACGCGCCTGACGAACAAGCTCCGCGTTCCCGGCGACATCACCTACGGTCGGATTAAGCTGAGCAACGGCAAGGCGGAAGGAGTTGATGGTCATGAATCTCGTGCCGGACAAAGAGGAGGTCCGAGATGTACCGTCAAGAACAAAGGGTTGCAATCATGCAAATGCTGAAACTAGCCCCTGATTGGCCGCAACCAACAGCGAGGTGTGTCAGCTCAAAGAAGTGCGAGAGACTGGTCTTCGGCTTCAGCAGGCTGATCCGGCGCCATTGAGGACAAGTCCAGCACACTGCCGCCTGTGTGGCCGGGCATCCCCGGCATGGAAATTCCCGTGCTGCGTCCCTGCAGTTCCTGACGCTGTAGAATTTCGCCAATATGCCGATAAAGAACTGCGGGCGCCACAGGTTTGGCGACAAGGCCATGAATACCGATATTAAGCGCTTCCAGGATGATCGGACGGCGCGCGTGGGCTGTGATCACAAGGACTGGCGTTGTCTTGATAATCGGGTCCGTATCCTTGCGCAGTATTCTGAGGAAGTCGGCGCCACCGAACGGGCTCATGTTCCAATCGCACAAGACAATATCGGGTTTGCGGTCGACGACCAATTCAAGGGCTTCTGCCCCTTCGGTGGCCTCACAGATCGTGCGAACACCAAACCCTCCGACAACGGAGCGCAAGATCGTGCGCATGTGTGGATTGTCCTCCACCACCAGGCACGAAATCTTTGAAAGATCCCACGGTTCGCGCACGCTTCAAAATCCCCTACCCAGAGCGTCCGGTTGACGAGCACCGCCCCCTCTGCGGTGCTAATATCCCACGTCGCACATATGCATCTGGAGCCTTAACCGCCTGTTACCGCGGCGGCAGAATTGACAAAAATCGATATAAAAAAATGAGGGGCAGCCGAAGCTGCCCCTCAAAACTATCAAACACCGAAAAAGTGCGGTCTTAAGCGCTCGCAGCCAGGGGTTCTTTCTGCTTGCCGTCTTTCTCTTTCTTGAGGTTTTCAGCAATCAGGAAGGCCAGCTCAAGAGCCTGGTCCGCATTGAGACGCGGATCGCAATGGGTGTGGTAACGATCACCGAGTTGCTCTTCGGTCAGGGCCCGGGCACCGCCGGTGCATTCGGTTACGTTCCGGCCGGTCATTTCAACGTGCACGCCACCCGCATGGGTGCCTTCCGCGCGGTGAACGGCAAAGAAGGCTTCAACCTCCTTCAAGATCCGGTCGAATGGGCGGGTTTTATAGCCGCCGGCAGAAATTGTGTTGCCATGCATCGGGTCACATGACCAAACCACCGACTTGCCTTCCCGCTCAACAGCCCGCACGAGCTGCGGCAGGTGATCGAACACCTTGTCGGAGCCGAAACGGGCGATCAAGGTGAGACGGCCCGGCTCATTGTCCGGGTTCAAAGCGTCGATCAGCTCCAGAAGGCCATCCGGCGTCAGGGACGGACCACATTTCAGGCCAATCGGGTTTTTGATGCCGCGGAAAAACTCGACATGCGCATGGTCTGGTTGGCGGGTCCGGTCGCCGATCCACAGCATGTGGCCGGACGTTGCGTACCAGTCACCGGACGTCGAGTCGACGCGGGTCAGAGCTTCTTCATAACCCAGCAAAAGTGCTTCGTGGCTGGTGAAGAAATCTGTGCCGCGCAGTTGTGGAACGCTGTCGCCGTTAATGCCGCATGCGCGCATGAAAGCGAGCGACTCGCTGATGCGGTCTGCCAATTCCTTGTAACGGTGGCCCTGCGGGCTGTCGGTGATGAAACCGAGCATCCACTGGTGCACCTGGTCCAGGTTGGCAAACCCACCTTGCGAGAAGGCGCGCAGCAGGTTCAGCGTTGCCGCCGACTGACGGTACGCCATGGACATACGGGTCGGATCCGGAATACGGCTGTCCGAGGTGAAGTTGATGTCGTTAATGATGTCACCGCGGTAGCTCGGCAACTCAACATCACCCTTCTTCTCTATATTGGAAGAGCGCGGCTTGGCGAACTGACCGGCGATCCGGCCAACCTTCACCACCGGCTGGCTCGCTGCATAGGTCAGCACAACCGCCATCTGCAGAAACACACGGAAGAAGTCACGAATGTGGTCCGGATGGTGTTCGGCAAAGCTTTCGGCGCAGTCACCGCCTTGCAGCAGAAACCCCTTGCCGTTGGCAACATCCGCAAGCTGGCTCTTCAGAGCCCGCGCTTCACCGGCAAATACCAGCGGCGGATAGGTCGACAGGCGCTGCTCAACATCTGTCAAAGCTGCCTGATCAGGATATTCCGGGACCTGCAGGATCGGTTTTGATCTCCAGCTGTCCGGGCTCCACTTGTCCGCCATAGTACCAACTCCTCATCGGGACGGTCTGTTCAATTCGAACTCCAGACACACGTCCCGCGATATTTTTGTTCGTTTCCGCCCACTCAAACAGAGCAAACGTGCGGCCTTATACACGGCGTTCAGCCTGATTGCCACCCACGCTTCACCGCAAAAATGCCCCTTACGGAACGCTGGCCAAATAGTGTTGCCCAAAGCCCACGGGCGATTGCGGCGGATCAAGGTTTTGACGATCAGATCACCCTAAACTTGGCCGACGCTAGCCAGGGAAACCAGCCATGCCGAACCGACCACTCGAACACAGCCACCAGCCTCATGATATCGCCGACAGATTGGCGCGGGGGCCGGATACGAGCTATCTGCGCGACTGGGTCTATGGCGGCATCGACGGCGCTGTGACCACCTTTGCCATTGTTGCCGGTTCTGTCGGGGCCAACTTGTCAACACGGATCATCTTGATCCTTGGTGTTGCCAATCTCCTGGCCGACGGCTTTTCGATGGCCGCTGCAAATTATAGCGGCTCCAAGTCCGAGAATGAAGACTTTCAAAGGCTTCGTGCAATCGAGGAAAAACACATCCGGGTTGAACCGGATGGAGAGCGCGAGGAAATCAGACAGATCTTCAAGGCCAAGGGGTACGAGGGCGATGATCTGGACGACATCGTGCGCCTGGTAACGTCCAACCGAACCACTTGGATCGAAACCATGATGCTGGCCGAGTATGGCGTTTCGGATGGCGGTCGCGCGCCTTTAAAGGCAGCGCTCTATACCTTCGCCGCCTTCGTCCTGTTCGGTGCACTGCCGCTCCTGCCCTTTCTCGCTGACATTGAGGCAAGCGCCGCGCTTGCGTCCGGTCTCACCGCATGCGCTTTCTTCGCGATCGGGTCTTTGAGAGCCCGGTGGTCGCAGCGGCACTGGGTTGGCTGCGGGCTGGAAACAACGGCTATCGGTATGGTTGCCGCGGCCATCGCCTTTCTTGCCGGCCATGGCCTGCAGCAAGTCTTCGGCGGGTGAGGCTGGCAGGAACGCCCGCCCCAATCAATCGATCCAATCGACCTTGAGTGCTGCTCAACTCAGGCGAAGAGGAAATCGCCCGCCGTCAGATCCGGTAAGGAAGGACGCCAGCCTGTATCAAGGCGCAATGTCTCGCTAGCAAAAGCAATTCTGACATCGGTCCACCAACCATTGGCCGTTATGGAAAGATCGGAGAATTGCGTCACGCCGGCACCGCTCACATCGATCTTGTCGATCCCGATCTCGAAATCCTTGATCTCATCTGCACCATCACCGGATGAAAAGACAAAGATATCTGCGCCGGCACCGCCATAAAGGGTGTCTGCACCGGCTCCGCCAACGATGACATCGTTCCCGGTGCCGCCTTCCAGCGTGTCGTTTCCGGCCCCGCCGAGCAACCGGTCTGCGCCGCCCTCGCCTTTCAGGTGATCGTCCCCCGCAAATCCCTCAATCGCATCCTTGCCGGATTTGCCCGCAAGCAAATCGTCTTTGCTGGAGCCGAGGATGAAGGCATCGTCGCCCTGATGGCCAGTTGGATCAAACAAGGGGTTTATGTCTTCAACCCAGACAACGCCGCGGGTGAGATCGGACAGGTCCGAGACGATGACAACGCTGTCACGCGACATCTCGGTGTAGAATTCTGATCCAGCGATCGCCTCAACAACCTGTTCGTAGTTGGACGGCAAATGAGCAGTCCAGGCGATCAGGTTGGTTATGTTGCCGCCATCCCAATAGGCGGGTGTTGCATAGAAATCGTTGAAAAGCACCAGATTGCTCGTCTCATACGCGTAGTCGGTATCGTTGCCAAAAAGGTTGATCTGGCCTTCGGAAATGACCGAGGGAACCGGATCATTTTCAATATCTACGCTGAGCACTTCCGCGCCGCTGTCCAACACAGAGGCGCCGTCTTCCGGCGTATAATGAGTTGCGAAACCGATATAGTCGGCGGCTTTGTAAAACCCGTCGAAAAAATCATCGCTGCGCTCGGCCATGTTGGTGACAGCACCGCCGCCAAGCGAATGACCCGTTACGATCAAGTCTGCTGCGGTGAGACCGTTGCATTCCAGAAGCGTCTTTATGGCCCCCATCAAGTCCGGAAACGCCCCGAAAGCATAGTTCGGATCTGCGCTGAGGAATTCCAGGTAATCGATAACGTCGCCAACCGTATCGCTGATGATGTTGTCGATCGTGCCGGTCGTTCCTCGAAAAGCCAAACCGATCTGGGTGATGGCACCGGTCTCATCAAATCTGGCCAGCACATCGGCCTGGGCATCCTTGAACTGGGTCGTTTCGCCCTGAAATGTGCCGTTCCGGTCAATGTCTGCCGCCGGGATGCCGAGATCATCAGGGGTGAGCACCGTCCACCCTTTGGCTTCGATTTCCTGCCGGGCAGCCTCCTCACTGTTGCCCGGCTGCAAGATGTCCTCAATGCCGTGATAGCTGTAGATCATTAGATCCCGCGCTTCCGACACGAGATCCAGAGCCTCTTGCCCCTTGTATTCAAAGAAACCCATGCACTCCTCCCTAGATTGCATTTTGGATATATGCAATCAATTATCAGGAGCTTCAGTTTACGTAAAGGGAAATTTAAATTTGCGTACGCGCAGACCTCCGCCCGATATGGCGGCACCTTGGGATCGGGAGATCCTCCGAAATATTTTTTCATTAAAACAAAAGGTTAAGCAGATATCAGGGTCAGCTTCTGGCGTTCAATCTGGTCGTCGAACAGTTGCAAAAGCTTCGTGTCGATCTTGACCGCTCTGGGGTAAAGCGGCGCTGCCCGGTCCTGAAGGACAGGAACATGCCAGCCGTCGGTTGTGTCGAAGAAGTGGCTAACGCCCTCCTCGCCCCAGATTTGATAGAACCCGGCTAAAACGCAGTCGAGATAACTTTGCAGGATCGGGTGCCGGTCGCATCCCCAGCGTTCGTTTTCCGGCGTTGCCTTGAAGAGAAACAGCTCTTCCGGCCCCGGTTTGCTTTCCGCCTCACACCGGAAAGACGTGCCGATCTGTCCGATCTTCTCATACCGGCTTTCACGCTGCTCCAGGGCCTGCAACCGGCTTTGCTGCTCCCGGGTCATCACGCCCCGGATTTCCGACCCCGGCTCTTGACGCACACTCAAGGCGCAGCGGCCCTGACCGTTCTCCCAGACGCCGCACACACGCCACTCCCGGACCCAGCCTTTCAATCGCCCGGGAACGATCTCGGCCCCATCAGGTACCGTTGCGGCGTTGACGAGGGACCCATATCCAAAATATGTGATTGTGATCATTTTTGTTTTACATCCAATCGATTGCGTCCCGTGACCGGAAAGGCTCCCAATGATCGTCCCTTCCCTCAGCCAGAATGAAATAGACCTGATGCGGGACGAGACCCCCGGTGTAAACAGATGCATTCACTTTAACAATGCCGGAACGGGTCTTGCTGCAACACCGGTTTTGGATGCTGTCAAACACCATCTTGATCTGGAAGCCACGCTCGGTGGATATGAGGCAGCCGCGGCGGCGCAGTCAGAAACGAACGCATTTTATACATCGATTGCGGCGCTGATCGGATCCACTCCGAACGAGATCGCCTTCATCGAAAATGCAACCCGCGCATGGGATATGGCGTTTTACGGGATCGACTTCCGTAAAGGTGACCGTGTCATCACAGGCCGCGCTGAATACGTCTCCAATTACGTGGCACTTCTGCAGATGAAGAAGCGGAAGGGCATTGAAATCGATCTCATCGAAGATGACGAAACCGGACAGATTGATCTGAAGGCTTTGGAGGCAGCAATCACGCCAAAGACACGCCTGATCGCCCTGACCCACATTCCGACCTTTTCCGGTTTGATCAATCCGGCGGAAGATGTCGGCGAGATTGCCGCCCGGCACAAACTTCTTTACCTCCTAGATGCCTGCCAGTCCGCCGGACAGATCCCGCTCAACATCAAGGAAATTGGGTGCCAGATGCTCTCGGGCACCGGCCGCAAATATCTGCGGGGACCGCGCGGGACAGGTTTTCTTTATGTCAGTGACGATGTTCTCGATCAGTTGGAACCGCCCTTTGTGGATTTGCAGTCGACCGAATGGCTGGACGAGTCCAGTTATCGTTTGGTTCCGCACGCACAGCGCTTTGAGAACTGGGAACGTTATGTCGCCGGGCAGGTCGGCCTGGGCGTTGCCACCAGCTATGCAATCGGCTTTGGGATGGACCGGATCGGCGCCCGAATTTGTGCCTTGGGCGCACAGCTCCGCTCCGAACTTTCCGCTGTTCCTGGCATCACGCTCCATGACAAAGGCGCGCGGAAAGGCGGCATCGTGACCTTCGCTGTCGATGGAGAGACACCCGCGGCAACGAAGGCGCGGCTGGCCGATCACCAGATCAATGTCTCGGTCAGTCAGGCAAGCTCAGCCCGGATTGACCTGCCAATGCGCGGTCTGGATGCTGTGGTCCGGGCCTCTCTGCACGCTTTCAACACGGAGAGTGAGCTGGAACTCATGGTGAAGCTCCTGGCAGATTAGAAGCGGCCCAATTCTTAAACAAACGGTGTCGTAAAGTGTTGAAAACATCGGGTTCCGGGCACTCTTCCGTAAGGAATCTCCCGTAGAGTATACGCTGAATGTTTAATCCGCTCGGATAGTGAGAAAGACCAGCATTTTTTGCGGACAGGAGGAGAGTGCCGGACGCATGACGACACGACAGGCGCAACCTGACCGCGGGTCTCCCCCCGGTTCCGGCAGCGGCACCGTATCCGGCCGTCAAATCACCATGTGGGTCTATGGGCTCGCAGCCTTACTGATAGTCTTGTCCAGCGGCGCACTCACCCTCATCGCACAATTCGCGTGGCGGGCCGCCGACCGGCATGCACTTGAAACAGCGCAAATGCGTTTCCTTGACACTGTGGAAGATCAGTATTGGGAAATTGCCCGCCACCAGATGACCGCCATCCAGCACCAAGATGTTCAAGCGATGCTGACAGGCCCAATGGACAGGTCTGCCGTCACCACCTCCATATTGAACCGCTTCAAAGCTGTCAGTGATCTGGAGCGCACCTATCTCTTGGAAGAGAACGGTGACCTCATGGCTCTTTCAGAAACGGTTGGTCACAATCAGATCGGATCATCCACCCCATCGGAAGACACCGAAAAACTGTCTGAGCTCTTCACAGCAGCCTTCCGGTCTCCAAGCTTCCCGCGGCGCGACCGTCCTCAGGGCCCCTTCCCGCCGCCACGTGCCATGTTTGACGCCTCCATCGCGGCTCTGGCCGTGATCGATGACACCCCCGCATTGCTGAGCGCGGTTCCGGTTGAGATGGAAACACCGATGACCGCGCTCTCAGACGCCAATCCCCGGCTGCTTGTCAGCGTCTACTCCCTTGGGGAGGCCTGGTTTCAGTCGATGTCGGATCACTATGGGTTTCGTGATCTGACCTTCACCGAAGGTGCGCCTGCCCGCGAACACCCGACGCAACTGCGGGCCTATGGTCCGGACGGCAGCCTTGTCGGCTATTTTCAATGGGACCATTCCAAACCCGGATTGAGGGTCTGGATGCGCGCCCTTCCATTGATCGTGATCCTGGCGGTTTTGATTGCGGCAATTTCTGTGATTGTCGCCCGCAGGATTGGCCGCTTGTCATCAACGCTGGAACAAAGCGAACGCCGCAATCATTACTTTGCGCATCACGACAGCTTGACCGGTCTGCCGAACCGGCACCACTTTTCTGACCGCCTTGCCTACGCAATCGATGGCCTTCCCGAAAACGGGTTTGCTGTCATTGCGTGTGACCTCGACAAATTCAAACCTGTTAACGACACACATGGTCATGAGGCCGGAGATATCGTGTTGCGCGTGACGGCCTCGCGATTGCAGGATATTATCAGCGACAAGGGTGTGGTCGGGCGCATTGGCGGCGACGAATTTGTCATCTTACTGATGATGTATCGGGATCAGGCGGAGCTTGAGACAATTGCCAATGAGATTCTGGCTTCCGTCGCAGAGCCGATTAAAATCAGTCCAGAACAAAGTGTGAGTATCGGCATCAGTCTTGGCATTGCGCTGGCTCCAGACTCAGGGATGTCTGAAAAACATCTAATCCGTGCAGCTGATACAGCGCTCTACCGTGCCAAAGATGCAGGCAGAAACGCTTTTGCCTTTGCACATGCGGAACCTGACACTGTATTCGATCGCCGAGGCGAAACGGACCGCCGCGCCATGAGCTCGGGTTGAGTTTATTTTCAGAATTTACTTAAGGTTGCTCTACCGCATTAGAAGTCACTCTGGAACAATCGCTTTTTTTAATATTTGCGCCCGACTCTCTCGGGTCATCACCACTACTAATTAACACTTTCCAAGCTAGGATTAGTGCCTGAACGCCTCAGAGACAGCCGGGGTCCCGCCAGCTAAACGCTAGGGAACTTTGGAGGGGCACTGTCTTGACGGAAGGCGAACGAAACAAAGGTGCTCCGCCGGTTGTTTAGTGGCCATTTAAAAGGCCGGCGAAGGTGGGAAGAACAAACGTTGGCGGAATTTCGACGGAGATACTCAGACAAATCGGACAGTGAGTCCCGTATCCATATCTCAAGACTTGCCTTTCTTCTGGCAGCTCTTTTGATCGCGGTTACATCGGCCTCACTGGTGTTCGTTGGTTTTGTCGCCTCTCATGCATCCACCCAGCAAGCTATTGCCAACGAAGAGCGCCTGTTCCGCAATGCCCTGGAGGAACGGCTCCGGGACATTGTCCGTGAACAACGCACCGTGACCGTATCCGATGAGACCGTCCGGAAACTGGTCCGGACGTTCGATCCGGTCTATGCCCGCCAGCACTTCCACGCGCTCTGGTCCAGGTACCGGCACAACAAGGTCATCCTGATCTCGGGAAACAATCAGGTTTTGGCCGAGTCATTTCAGGACTACACCCACATAACCAAACGCCCGTCGAGTGAGACGCCCGCATTGGCCCCGGTCATCCGCAAGACGCTGGCTCTCTTCGCGGCCAATCGCGTCCGCGTGCCCGGCGGGTTTGGCCACCGGTCACTTCAAGGCCTGGATACAGATCAATATGCGTTGATGGGCGTTATTCGGCTTGATGGCAAACCGGCACTTTTCTCCGCGATGCCCATCATGCCCGATGAGTACACCGCGACCCTACCTGACGGTGGGCCGACCTTGATGATCTCGGTGAAATACATTGACGACGCACTTCTGGAACGCCTGAACTCGCAGTTGAACTTCGCCCGGCTCCGTTTTGAGCCCAGGGCATTTGAGCCTGAAGACGGCCCTTCGCATCTGGTCACAAGCGAGGAAGGCGTTGATGTCGGCTCTTTCCGATGGGAAAGCCAGACCGTTATCGACTCGATCTGGCCGACGGTCATTCCGGTCATTGCTATGCTCAGCCTGACTTTGGGAGCGCTTGCGTTCGGGATTGCCTGGCGGATCGGCCAATTGACCCGGTCACTTCAAAAGAGCGAGGAGCAGAACCGCTACCTGGCTCTGCACGACAATCTGTCAGGCCTTGCCAACCGGCTACAGTTTAACCGGGTGCTCGAAACCTCAGCTGCCGAACTGCCGCAGAAACGGTTTGCTGTCTTGCATTGCGACCTCGACAAATTCAAAGCAGTCAACGACACCTACGGGCATGCTGCTGGTGACACCGTGATCAAGATCATGGCCAAACGTCTCAACGAAACTGTCGGCAAGCCAGGTTTGGTCTGCCGGATCGGCGGTGACGAATTCATGGTGATTTACCGCGGAGGCACAAGCCGCAAGGAGTTGGACACACTTTGCCGCGCGTTGATCAACAAGGCGCTCTTGCCCATTCAAATCGAAGGCGGCAATACGGCGCATGTCGGACTGAGTATCGGCGTAGCCGTTGCCCCAGCGGATGGTACGGAACCGGAAGACTTGGTTGCCCGTTCTGATGCGGCACTCTACCGGGCAAAAGATCGCGGGCGTGGTGTGCACGCGTTCTACGAGGATCTGTTGAAGGACACCTTCATCCAGGAAGATGCCGCTTCAGCGAAAACCGGATTGTCCTCACTCAGCGCCTGAGGTTTGCATACACGAAGGAAAAAACCGCCGCGAATTCTTGCGGCGGTTTTTCCGTATTGGCATCAGCGGTTTCCTCATCAGCCGCGCAAGCGTTCTGTTGGCTCGCGCATTGTGACGAGCTCTTCCGCTGCGGTCGGGTGCACCGCGATCGTCCGGTCAAAGTCAGCTTTGGTTGCGCCCATTTCAAGCGTTATTCCAAGGATTTGCGCAAGCTCACCAGCGTCTGGGCCAACAATGTGAACCCCAAGTACTTTTTGGCTGTCCGCATCGACGATCATCTTCATGAGCATCTTCTCATCACGGCCAGACAGCGTATGCTTCATTGGCCGGAAGCTGGACTTGTAGATGTCCAGGTTTGGTGTGCGCTCCAGAGCTTCTTCCTGTGTCAGACCGACTGTGCCCATTTCCGGCTGAGAAAACACGGCTGTCGCTATGAGGCTGTGATCCACCGTCCAGGGTTTGTTGCCGAATACAGTGTCCGCGAACGCGTGGCCCTCCCGGATGGCGACCGGGGTAAGGTTTGCCCTGTTGGTCACATCGCCAACGGCATAGATGGATTCAACATTTGTGCGGGACTCGTCATTGACCTTGATCGCACCGATCGCATCGGTCTCAACGCCTGCTTTTTCCAGTCCGAGCTCCCGCGTATGCGGGCTCCGGCCAATCGCAAACATGATTTGGTCCGCAGCCAGGTTTTCGCCGCCATTGGTGCGGCCGATCAAGGATCCGTCCGACTGCTTTTCGATGGACGAGAAGGTATCATTCAAGACAACCTTGATCCCCTTCTTTTCCATTTCCTCGCGTACAGTCCGGCGCAGGTCCATATCAAATCCACGCAGGATTTCAGAACCCCGATAAATCAGGGTCGTGTCGACACCGAGGCCATTGAAAATGCCAGCAAACTCCACGGCGATGTAGCCGCCGCCGGCAACCACCACGCGGTTCGGCAATTCGCTCAAGTGAAATGCTTCATTTGACGTGATGACGTGCTCTCCGCCCGGCAAGCTGTTATCGACATTTGGCGAGGCTCCGACCGCTACAAGGATATACTTCGCGGTGATCGTCTGACCCGTGGACAACAAACGAACCGTGTGGGCGTCTTCGATAACGGCGCGGCTGTCGTGAATTTCGACGCCGGTGTTGTCAAGGTTCCGGCGGTAGATCCCTTCCAGGCGCGTGATCTCCTGATCCTTTGCCGCAATCAGTTTGTCCCAGGCAAAACTACGTTCGCCGACACTCCAGCCAAAGCCTTCAGCATCTTCAAACTCTTCGGAAAACTTGGATGCGTAGACGAACAGCTTTTTGGGAACACAGCCGCGGATCACACAGGTTCCGCCGTAACGGTATTCTTCTGCAATACCGACCCGAGCGCCATGCGTCGCCGCAATCCGGGCCGCACGAACGCCGCCGGAACCGCCACCGATCACAAACAGATCATAGTCAAAATCGCTCATTCAATGCCCCTCGGGATTTGGTATTCGAACGGCCAGCGGACGCGGCCATGAAGCCCAGATAAGTTCTCAGTCCCTATTCACAAGGCCTGACCTTGGTCAGCTCGGTGTCCTGAAACGCATACCTTATTGCACAAAGGGCCGCTTTCGCGGCCCGGTTTGCAGACAGTGCGGGCGATTGCCCCGTCTCAAGATCTGAAAAAGCGTGCGCAATCTGATTGCTCACGCCTTGATCACTTATTGGTTTGTGGCCGCAGCGCTGCGCTTGTCCAATTCTTCCTGCACCATCGCAACGATATCGACGCTCAACCGATCCTGCCATTCGCGGCTGGCTTCCACAGATGCAGCTGTAATGTCGGCGACACTGTCGCGCAATTTCATACCGAGCGGGGTACGATAGAATTCAGCCAGCTGGACCAGCTCTTCTTCGGTGAAGGCGGTCGCCCAAATGCGGAAGATCTGCTCGTTCAATACGGCGCGGCGCGGGGCCAGCTCCAACGCGACCTGTTCCACGACCTCTGCGATTTCTTCTGCACGCGTCGGTTCATTCTGCGTGAAAGCGGACAGGGTCTGTTCCGCCATTACGAACAAGATGGCGTCAAACGGCTCCAGGACTTTGGTTTCCAAGGCAACAGCTTTTGCAGCTTCCAAATGACTTTCTGAAAAGCTGTCCTGAGCAACCGCACCGCCGGAGATCGCGCCCCACGCCAACATGGCGAGACCAACACCGGCAAACTTCACTGACTTCATTTCCTTGACTCCTTGGCGGTTTTCCGGAGGCGATCCGGCAACCAAAATTCGCTAAATCGACGCAGGCGTAATCGTCTTTACCCCATCTTCACCGGCCACGTAAGCCTTGGAGGCAAGATTGAGGAAAAGACCATGCTCAACAACGCCCGGGATCTTTACCAGAGCTTGTGCAAGCGTTTCAGGTTCTTCGATCTTCAGAAGATGGGCATCAAAGATGTGATGCCCGCCATCTGTGACAAAAGGATGCTCCCCGGCCATTCTCAGCTGAAGGTCTTGAGGCAAGCCCATTTCCTTAAACAGCGACAGGATGGCCCGCCGCGTGGCTTCTTGACCAAACGGCACAACTTCAATCGGCAACGGAAATTGCCCGAGCGTATCAACGTTCTTTGTGCCATCTGCGATGACGATCATTTTGCCGGAAGCAGCTGCGACAATCTTTTCCCGCAGCAAGGCTCCGCCGCCGCCCTTAATCAGGGCCAGGTTGGCATCCAGCTCATCTGCACCGTCAACGGTCAGATCCAGCTCGGGCAACTCTTCCAAGGTGGTGAGTTTTATTCCCAAACTGGCAGCAAGCTCTGCTGTGCGCTCAGATGTCGGAACGCCGATCACATCCAGTCCGTCTGCGACACGTTTTGCAAGGGCGTGAACGAAGAACTCTGCAGTCGACCCTGTGCCGATACCAAGGCGCATGCCGGAGGTGACATCTTCTGCCGCGCGTTCAGCTGCCTGCTGTTTCAGGTTGTCGCTCATACCTCACCTTTCCTGGCCTCTGCGTCGCTGGTTAGCGCCGCACTTCCAGCGCTTGCCCTCCGATCAGTTCAGATGGCCGCGCGGTCCTTAACATGTCAGGCAAGCACGGGTCCAGATCGTTTCCAGTTTTCAACCAAGAACGGCGCCTGCCAACATATTGGGCATGGTTAACGTAAGGTTCAGACCCTTCTGGAAATATTGCCTGATTGAATCGCAGAACACTCTATAAGGGCGCGACAAATGTTCAGTGTTAAGATGCGGCGGAAGACTTCTGTTGGCGAAGTCGACTTGGTGCCTGACGAAACTCAAGCACACGAGAATCCAGTCTCAGATGGCGACGCCAAAACTGAGAACGCATCCAGCGGTCTGAGCCGTGCCCTCGACAGTCTGGAAGATGACCTTCAAGTTGCGGCGAAAAGCATTGATGCTGCGGCCACCAAAGTGCAGGACCGCTTGGTGGAGCAGGCCAGCACCTTGGGATCCATCATATCTGAAAGCCAAGTCCTGACCGATCAAGCAGCTAAAGCCAACGATAATGTTGGCGAGCTGACGCATTCCATTCAGGAACTCTCCGCCGCTAGCGCACAAATCGGCTCCCAGGTTAGCGTTTCAAATGATTTGGCGGTTGAGGCCCGCGATATTGCCGACCAAGCCAATCAAGGTGTTCTAGAGCTTAAAAACGCTATCGAAGATATCGCAAATGTTGTCGGTCTCATCTCCGACATTGCAAAGCAGACAAACCTTCTGGCTCTGAATGCGACCATTGAGGCGGCACGTGCCGGGGACGCCGGCAAGGGATTTGCCGTGGTTGCCGGCGAGGTGAAGTCGCTCTCCGTGGAAACCCAATCTGCCACAGAACAGATCGTTGCCAATATCAACAAGCTGAACCAATCCGCTGAAATGAGTATTGGATCCGTTGGTCGGATCATTGACGTGATCGGCCAAATTCGTCCAAGTTTCGCGGCAGTCGAACAAGCGGTGCAGGCGCAAGTCGAAACCACCGAAACAGTGAGCCGGCAAGCCGAAGATACCAAAAGCTTCGTTCAAGACGTCGTGCGCCACGTCGACCGGATCAACGCCTCTGCCGCCGAGGCTGAGCAAAGTGGTACGCTGGTTCGCGATGCCGGTGACAATATGAGCGCCAGCACCAAGGCCCTCCAGGCCCGCTTTGCCATGATGATCCGGCAAACGGATGTTGGTGACCGCAGGGTTGATGATCGATTGCCGCTGAAATTGTCAGGAACGGCGACCAGTGGAAATGTCACGATGCGGATCGAAACGCGTGACATTTCCATAGGCGGCGTTTTGTTCATTACCGATGCTGACACTCTCCCGCACACAGGCGCTGTGCTGCGTCTTGACTTGAGTGGGATCGGCGCGACGGAAGCAAAGGTCGTAAACGTTTCAGATGGCGGATGTCATTGCGCCTTCACGTCTTCGGAGGGGGCTTTCAGGAGCGCGCTCGAACAACGGATTGCATCTTTGAAGCAAGGCTTCGCCAAGCAGATTGAAACAGCGCAATCTGGTGCGGCGCGTGTCGCCTCGGCAATGGAACACATGATTGAAAGTGGCGCGTTGTCCCTGGACGCTCTCTTTGACACAGACTACAAGCCGATAGACGGCACCGACCCTCTCCAAGTCTCGACAAGAGCTCTCAGCTCCTTGGAACGCGCGCTGCCGGATATTCAGGAGGAGATCCTGAAAAACAGCTCTGGTATGGCTTTTTGCGCAGCAGTCGACCGCAACGGGTACCTACCGGTTCACAACCTCATCTTCTCAAAACCGCAAAAACCGGATGATCCCGCCTGGAACACTGCCAACTGCCGGAACAAACGGATTTTTGATGACCGGGCTGGCTTGAGCGCTGCCCGCAACATGCGGCCTTACCTTGTCCAGTCCTATCCAAGGGACATGGGAGGCGGAAACATCATCTGGATGCAGGAAATTGATGCGCCGATCCTGGTGCAAGGCCGCCATTGGGGCGGGTTCCGCACGGCCTATAAGCTGTGACAAGCAGCGGCCTTTTTACACTTTGATTTTCGCCGCAAAGCCAGGCATCCAATCGCTCGCGAGATCTTGCAGGAAGCCACAAAGACAGCTAGGCAGAACTCTGTTTACTTATAGCTGAGGGTTTCATGTCTGTACTTGTGTTCGATCTGGACGGCACACTCGTGTCTTCCATGGAAGATCTTGTTGCGACCTTGAATGCGGTTCTGGACAACGCCGGTCATGGGACTGTTCCTCAGGACAAAGTCGCCAACATGGTTGGCATGGGAGCCAAGGTGCTTTTACAGCGCGGCTTGGACTATCTTGAAATTGCCTGGTCGGACGAGACGATCACACCGCTTTATGAAGACTTCCTGGAGTACTACGCTGCCAACATCGCTGTTCACACACGGCCGTTCGATGGTGTTGTTCCAGCCCTAGACCGTTTCCGTGCCGATGGCTGGAAGCTGGCGGTTTGCACCAACAAGACCGAGCGCCTTACGCTGCCCTTGCTTGCAGCGCTCAATATGACAGATCACTTCGATGCGGTGGTTGGAGGCGATACCTTCGCCGTTTCCAAGCCCCGTGCCGAACCGGTCCTGGGTGCCATAAAGCGCGCTGGCGGCACCCCGGAGGGCTCAATCATGATCGGCGACAGTGTAACCGACATTAAAGCTGCCCGCGCCGCGGGCATTCCCGTTGTCGCCGTTGATTTTGGCTATACGCCTGTACCGGTTAGAGAGCTTGGTCCGGATTGCATCATTTCCCATTTTGACGAACTTGCGAATGCAGTCGCCGACCTTCGAACCAGGCATCAGGGATAATTCCAGGAAAGGACGAAGCAGCTCCTGCCTTTCCGAAAGTCGCTAAATGACACCTGTGTATTCATTACTGAGGACGACGAGCTCGGCGAGAGAGGACTTCTGTCGTACGGGAGGGTACTGGTTGAATCCTATCATCGCCAACCACGCTGAGGCTCTATTCGCCTGTCTTCGCTTTCTACTCTTTCCAACTTCATCAGCTAGCCGCCCGCTCCCGCTTCTACACCGCGGCAATCCCCAAGGGAATTGACCAGTTTCATCAGCACAACTGTCACAATTTGCACAGCCTGCTAATCTTGCACGACTGATTCCCGATAAGGCTGAAAACGATGGCAACGCAAACAGCGCCGAATACCATTCGAGACAGACTGCTGAAGGGCATCGCTCTCCAACAGGCCGGCGAGTTCGAAAAAGCGCAGCGCATCTACAAACAAGCGGTCAAAAAAGCTCCGAACAACGCAGATGCCGTCCACCTTCTCGGGGTGACATATCGCCAACTCGGCTATCCGAAACGCGCACTTGAATACATCCAAAAGGCGATTGAGATCGACCCGAACCAGGCTCCTTTTTACGCAAATCTTGCGCGCACGATGATGGATCTGGGGGCGGATGCTGATAGTCTGCTTGCAGTTTGCAACAAGGCTTTGACCATCAACCCCAAAGAACGTGAAGCACGAAATATAGCTGGCATTGCGCTTACCGATAAAAAAGAATTCGAACAGGCTGAGTACATCTTTCAAAGCCTGCTCGTTGAGGATCCGGATAACGAAGACGCTTACCGTAACTTCGGCAACCTACTTCTCGCTGCCGATCGTGCACACCATGCAATAAATTTCTTCATCAAGGCCGTGATGCTGGAGCCAGACAACCCGAAGAACTACATTTTGCGTGCCCGTTGCCGACTAAAGTTGCAACAGTATGAGCCCAGCCAATACGAGTTGACTGAGGCATTGGAGCGCTTTCCTGATAACGCAGATATCAAACACGAAGCCGCCCGCCTTTTGTTCTCAATGAACGAGGCAAGCATGGCGGTCGACTATTCGAAGCGGGCCTGCGAGCTTGATCCTTATGACCACCACAAAAGCGTCACTCTTGGTGTTAGCTTGCTGATGAACCGACAGAGTGAAGAGTCTCTTAAAGTATTGATTGCAGCAAGAAAAAAGGCACCCGAGCACGCTCCAACGGTCGATTGGAACCTTTCGCTGGCCTATCTTGCGAACGGCAATCTAAAAAGGGGTTGGCCTCTCCACAAGGCTCGTTTTGATGATCCTGCTGGCACGGTGATGAAACGCAAGTTTGATGTCCCGCTGTGGGAAGGTGAGGATATCTCAGACAAGACGATCATGGTATGGGGCGATCAAGGTCTTGGCGATGCGTTGAAATCCGGCACTATGATCCCAGAACTGTTGGCAAAAGCAGGAAAGGTGATTATCGAAGGATCGCAGAAAGGGGCGACACTTTTTCAGTATTCCTTTCCCGAAACCGTCGCGCGCCCTGCAAAAATGAATGCAGACAAGGAGCAGACTGCTCACGACTATGATTGTCAAATCAGTTTAACGGATTTGGCCGAACACTTCCGGCCGAGTATACAGTCATTCAAGACAGCCAAAAGTCCTGTTTATTCATTTGAAAAAGACCGAGCGATTTCCTACCTCAAACGCTTGGAGGGGTACGAAAAGAAACCCGTGGTAGGTTTCTCCTGGCGATCTCGCAACCTCGCTGCCAACCGTGCACGCTTTTATTTGTCCGCGCCGGAAGTTTCGCCGGTTCTGGAATCCGAAGACGCTATTTTCGTGAATCTGCAATACGCAACCGTCGATAAAGAAATTAGTTATTTAAAACAGAGGTTTCCGGACAAGTTCAACTTCTTTGAAGATGTCGACTTGTTCAACGATCTCCTCGGTGCAGCAGCCCTTAGCAACTGTTGTGACTTTGTCGTTTCGGCAAATACCAGTGTCGCCGATATCTGCGGTATCTATAACGTGCCGACCATCCGTTTTGGGACTCAGGAACCCGCCTTGCTGCTCGGTCAGGATAATCCTCCCTGGTATCCGTCGATGACTTACATGCGCTCTTACACTGACCGTGCCTGTGCAGAATTTGTCCCTGAAATCATAAAGGAATTCAAAAGACAAATGGCAAATTGGTCACCCGATCAAAGGAATGCCCGCTTGGGGCTATAGCCGATACATAACCCTGTTGGTCAAGAAGGCACACGAGCGATGGCCACCAGTGTGTCCGTTGCATCAATGCGGTTTAATGTGGCCTCGTAAGCTTGTCTTAGCTCCGGAGTGTCAATTGCGGAGAGCACGGACTTGTGCCCCCCCGGCTTCCCCTTAGACAGCCATGTCAAGTGATTTGACAACGAATAGCGCTGAACCCCTTCTACAATGATATTCTCAAAACCGGCAGCGCTCAGAAGACGTCGTAGGCTTTCCCGCGTGTGCAACACCAGGTGTTGGCTCCAAAGTGTGAAGTCCGTAAACGCTTTATTCTTCAATTCGTTAATAAGTAGGTCCCGTGCATGTGGCACCTCTGCGACGAGTATCCCCCCTGGTTTCAGGACCCGTTTCAGTTCAAACAGGATCGACAGTGGGTCCGGAAGATGTTCAAGCACGTGGAAGCTTAACGCGCTGTCCATGGATCCATCTGGAATGGCTGACAGGGATTTGTGGCATGGCAGACCCTGTTCATTCAGTGCCCAAACGTAGTCGTCCTGCAGTTCGATGCCACAGCAACTGTCCACTTCACTCCTGATCGCTTGAAGAAATGCACCGTCACCGCACCCAAACTCGACAATCTTGCGGCCGGTTACATATGGGCGATAGGCGTCGAGCCGTCGCGCAGTATCATTGATAACCTCAAGATCCCGCTTTCCGAATTGATCTTCGTTGGATTTACGATACGCCCCGTCCTCATAGACCGTATCGCCGCCGTAGAATCCATCGATGAAAATCACCTCTGATTGCCGGTCCCGGTAAACGGTAACATCTGCACGGTCCCGGGTCCGTTTGGCAAAAACCTCTCTATGGGCGTCACTTACGATCCCTATGGCAGCCAAGGTGTTAAACAATCCGAGGGAGGATGTACCGAAGCCTTCTCCTTTTCTATTTTTTTCAACCATAGGTATCCCTAACACAAAGCAAATTACCTATAGTAATTTATCACAATTTACTTACAAATACCTCGCTACCTCGAAATAATAAAAAAGAACATCACAAAATAATCTCCATTTATGACATTTATTACACTGATATTTTCAACAATTAGACAACAAGCACTTTTTTTAAGCTGGCAACAGCGCGTTTATGGTTGCGAAATCAGTCATCCATGGACTGGTATTGAGAACCTGCCTCATCAGTTTTTTGATGCGCGTGCGTACGCTTCCAACGTCGCCCAGTCCCTTGGAGTGTCAATCTCGATTTCCACCGCCCCGTCAATCGGCACAGGTACAGATCTGCCAAAGAAACGTTGTCCGGACTGCATAAAGCCATCTTTCTTTAATGCATAAATGGCTCCGGTCTCCTGATACTCGGGCGCTCGGTCCTGCCGTCTTTGCCGGGGCTTTGACGCATCATGATTGATGCCGAATCCGCTTCCATCTTCCGCAATGCCCCACAAAAAAGCGTGTTTTTCAACCACAGAAAAAGCGGTGTCCGCACCTGTATCTCGGAATGCACTCATGACGTGATCAATTTCATCACCAGTTGTCAGTGGCGAGGTGCATTGCAAAAAAACTATGGCGTCCGCTTCGGAGCACGCTGGCACATTCGAGATCGCATGGATTAGAGCTGCTTCAGAAGAAGCCTCGTCCCCGGCTACATCCGAGGGCCTTTTCAAGGGGATGGCGCCGTGTGCCTCTGCGATTTGGAGGATTTCCTCATCATCACTTGAAACAACAACGTCTGAAATCGTCTTGGCAGCCGATGCGGCCTTGATTGAATGAACAACAAGCGGCAGACCAAGAAACATCTTTATATTCTTATGCGGTATTCCCTTGGAGCCGCCACGCGCCGGAATAACTGCTACAGCTTTCTTCATCCTATGTCCCCCAATCAGCAACTCGTTGCGAGTTTGTAAACCAGGTATGGCAACGAGCGCCCAGCAAAGGTGTTTAAGCGGAATCACTTTGGGCACAGAATAGACAAATTCAGATAGCGCCGAAATTCCTCGCTATTTTTCACAGTAAACACCTTACTGATGGGCATTCAATCGAACGCTCCGCAATTCAAGGAAGCATTTTGAGTGGAAACGGCACTCATTAACCCCAACTATTCCGTGTTCCAGACTAGCGGGACAAACTTTCAATGATGTAGCTTAAGATCTTAAAGCATATGAAAGTTTTGGCTCTGTTACTAATGTACCCAACCGAAGTTCTTTCAGCGTGCGCCACCTAAAACAACGCTCTAGGCATTGGTCTGTGCGGGCGAGAAGCAAACAATGATCATCGATCGCAATGTCTCAAGGTTCGTTGTCTTCTCTGAAGATTCGATCCTGAATGCTCTCAACAAGATCAGCGCGAACAAGGAAGGGGTTATCTTCACCGTTTCGGAAGGTGGCATACTGGAGGGTGCCTTAACCGACGGTGATTTGCGCCGCTGGCTAATTGGGACAGACCATATCGACCTGAATGGCTCGATCAGCAGCATCATAAACAAGACCATTGTTTTTGCCCGGCATGATGACGAACCACAGATCGTCTCCCGCCTGCTAAATGACCGTTTCAAGGCCGTCCCCCTCGTCGATAGCCAGCACCGGATCGTCGCGATCGCGTTCGGCCATCACAAGGCCATCGAAATTGGCGGCCGGATCATCAGCGAAGATGATCCGGCATTCGTGATCGCCGAGATCGGCAACAACCACAACGGCTCGTTTGAACTGGCTAAGAAGCTGATTGACGAAGCGGTCCGGGCTGGCGCTGATTGTGCCAAATTTCAGATGCGCTCCCTCTCCAGACTCTACAAGTCGTCCGAAAAGATGGTCGATGACAGCGCAGATCTCGGAACGCAGTACACGATGGATCTCCTGTCCCGCTTTCAGCTGAAGGATGATGAGCTTTTCGCCGCCTTCGACTACTGCTATCAAAAAGGCATCATCCCCCTTTGTACACCGTGGGACGAGGAGTCGCTTGGCAAACTGGACCGGTATGGCCTTGATGCTTTTAAGGTCGCATCCGCTGACTTCACAAATTACGACCTAATCTCGGCAATCGCTGCAACACGCAAACCAATGATATGCTCCACCGGGATGACATCGGAGGCGGAGATCAAGCAAGGCATTGCCAAGCTTCGTGGTTTGGCAGCTCCGTTTGTCCTGCTTCACTGCAACTCCACCTACCCGGCACCGTTCAAGGACATCAACATGAAGTACATGCAGCACCTGCAACGGCAGGGAGACTGTCTGGTTGGCTATTCCGGTCACGAGCGGGGCATCAATATTGCGATTGGCGCGGTTGCACTCGGGGCAAAGGTCATCGAGAAGCACTTCACGCTTGACCGTGCCATGGAAGGCAACGATCACCGTGTCAGCCTGCTGCCGGACGAGTTTGCGCAGATGATGACCGGCATCAGAGAGATGGAACAGGCGCTCGGCACAGTGGAGGAACGCAGGGTCTCTCAAGGCGAGATGATGAACCGCGAGAACCTCGCCAAAAGCTTGATTGCGTCTATCGATATTCCAGCGGGAACGGAAGTCACCGCCAACATGATAGACATCAAGTGTCCGGGCCAAGGCCTGCAGCCCAACAGAAAAAACGAATTGATTGGCCGCTGTTTGCAGACTGCCAAAAAAGCAGGCGACTTCTTTTTCCCTTCCGATCTTGGCGCTGGACGGGTTGAGCCGCGCGACTTTTCTTTTCCGCTTCGATGGGGCATCCCGGTCCGATATCATGATCTGGACAAGATGATCCGGCTCACCAATCTGGACCTTGCCGAAATTCACCTGAGCTACAAGGACATGGAAGTCGACCTGACGGACTATTTCACGGAACGGCTCACACTGGATCTCGTCGTGCACACGCCGGAATTGTTCGCAGGCGATCACACCCTGGACTTGTGTTCCACGAAAGACGAGTACCGCCAGCGCTCCTTGTCGGAGATGCAAAGAGTGGTTGATATCGCGCGCGAACTATCGGAACACTTTACAACCTCAACGCCCGTTCTTCTGGTCACCAATGTCGGCGGCTTCAGTCACGACAATCATCTGGGCGCAGGCGGGACCGCTGCGCTTTATGGGATACTGGAGGACAGCCTCTCCAAATTGGACACAGAGGGTGTTGAGATCATCCCGCAGACCATGCCGCCCTTCCCCTGGCACTTTGGGGGCCAGCAGTTCCACAACCTGTTTGTGGACCCGGTCGAAATCGCTGACTTCTGCAGGCGAAATGGCACCCGCATCTGTCTGGATGTCTCTCACTCCAAACTCGCTTGCGCGCATCATGGCTGGTCCTTTTCAGAATTCGTGGAGCTGGTTGCACCATACACGGCACATCTTCACCTGGCTGATGCAGCGGGCGTCGATGGCGAAGGTCTTCAAATTGAAGAGGGGGATATCGATTGGACAGTCCTGGCTCAGCAAGTCCTCCGGCAGATGCCGGGTGCCTCGTTCATTCCGGAAATCTGGCAAGGGCATAAAAATGATGGTGAAGGAGCCCTGAAAGCGCTCCAACTCCTGGAAAAGCACTTCGAACGGGCCCGAAACCGCATGGCGGACAGCTCCTACGCTGCGGCAGGCGAATGAATTGTCCCGCCGTCTCCCATGGTCACAACCTTGAACAGTGCCATCCTCGGACTAGGGCAACGGTCTCTTGCCCCGATTGAGCGGCCTTCCACAAACTCCCGGCCCGTTTTACTGAAAAACGCCCCAAATTTTGCACAAGCGCGCAAGGTCCTTTGAAATGAATGAAACAACTTTGAAAAACATTGAAAAGAACCGGAACACGGAAAAACAACTGAACTGGTACCAGCGGCGCCAGGAATACCTGGATGCCAACCCGATGCTGCCGCATCGGCTTGTTGATACTTTCCCGGTGTTCGCGCCCCGCCAAAGGGTCACCCGATTCATTGAAACCCTGAGATACTGGGAATTGATTACGGACATACCGGGGGACATTTTCGAGTGTGGTGTCGCTGGCGGCGAGTTCCTGATGGCCATGGCCCACTTTTCGGCCATCTATGAACCGCACCACTACACCCGCAAAATCATCGGATTTGACACGTTTGAGGGCTTCACCGAACCGTCCAAGGAGGATCTGTCGTCCACCGCCAAACATATGCAAACCGGCGGCTTGAGTTACGACAGCTTCGAATATCTTCAAGATGCAATCGGGTTTTATGATGAGAACCGGATGATCGGGAACATTCAGAAGGTGTTTCTGGAGAAGGGCGACATTTCACAAACGCTGCCGAAATACCTGGAAAACAACCCTGCGACCGTCATCGGACTGCTGCATCTCGATCTCGACCTTTACAAGCCGACGGCAGATGTCCTCTCTCATGCGCTGGAGCGTATGCCCAAAGGCTCGATCATTGTGTTCGATGAGATCAATCACAAGGACTATCCGGGCGAAACAATCGCTGTCATGGAAAAACTGGGGCTTAACAACATTGAGTTAAGACGGGTCAGGGAAGCCTCGATGGCGGGCTACGTGAGAGTGTAAGGAGCGACCATGCTGAACATCTCGAAAGTTCCAAACCAAGCAGACTTGGCTGAGTTCACCCGTTTCGTTCTCAATCAACTGGGCGCGTCCTCAATCGAGGAGTTTTCGGCCAAACTGATCGCTGCCCACCAAAATGGCGATAACCTCACTGCCGAGATTCAAGACAAGATCATCGCCAGCAATGAATTTGCGCAGTTGGTCGATCATCCAATGTGGACAGAACTTGCAGCCGATGCCTTCGACTGCCAGCCGGAAGATATCCTGATTGCTTTTCCGCATCTGAGAATTGACCTGCCGAACTACTTTAAAAAGGACGAAGTAAAGATGTCCCTGCCCTGGCATCAGGAAGCGGGGTATTACCTGTCAAAGGGAAATTGCTGCCCGCAAAGCGTGGTGTTGTCGACCTATCTTCACGATTGCGATCAAAGCGGCGGAGCGCTTGAAGTTGCCCCCGACACCGAAGCGGATGTGCTGGACCACGATCAGCGCTACATGGATCCGGTCTCCAAGCGTTTCATGAGAGTGGAAGTTCCAGCTCCCGAGACGACCAAATATGCTGAAACCCGATTCGGGGAAACCGTCATCTTCGACTTCCTGAGACGGCACCGAAGTGGCGTGAACAGCAAGGATACGGTCCGGATCACATTCCTCCTGCGGGCGAGCCGCCGGAAGGACGTTGAAGACTACGCCCGCAAAGCTGCGAGTTGAGGAAAAACCGATGAGTGTCAGGGGCTTGGAGAAAGACAACGTCTGGGATTACGAGAACGGCTTCTACTGGTTCTCGCACAATTCCCGACTGAACAAGATGCTCGCACACTATGAGCTCTATAAGAGCATCGTCGGCCTGCCAGGGCACATCTTCGAGCTAGGCGTTTACAAGGGGGCCTCGCTCATTCGTCTTGCCACATTCCGGGATTCGCTCGAGAATGATTTCTCCAGGAAGATTATCGGTTTCGATGCTTTCGGTGAATTTCCGACAGACGGATTGAAAGTCGAAGACGATCTGAAATTCGTCGAACGCTTTGAACAGGCTGGCGGACACGGCCTTTCCCGCGAAGAGTTGCACGGCCTTCTTGTCAGCAAGGGGTTTGAGAACTTCTCACTGGTCAAGGGCAATGTTTTTGACACCCTCCCAAGCTATCTGGAGGAAAACCCGGAAACCCGTCTCGCCTTCCTGCATCTGGACATGGACGTAAAGGAGCCGACCGACTTCGCCCTTGAAATGTTGTATGAGCGCGTCGTCCCGGGCGGCCTGATCGTCTTTGACGACTATAATGCCGTTGCCGGAGAGACTTTGTCAGTCGACAATTTCGTAAGGCAGCACGGATTGAAGATTGAGAAGTTACCCTTTTATCACGTACCGGCCTTCATCAGAAAACCGCTCTAAACTTCCTAGGTTGTGACAACAGTCAGACCTTGAAAAGGCCGGGTCGCCCCGGCCTTTGTGATTCTCAGTCAGTGGAAACGCCCGTTAGCCGACAAATGCTCGTTCGACAACGAATTCTGCCGGCTTGTTGTTGGCGCCTTCGGTGAGTCCCGCTTCTTCCAGTAGCGCCTTGGTATCGCGCAACATGTCCATCGAGCCGCAGATCATGCCGCGGTCGATCGCCGGATCAAGTGGCGGAACGCCGAGGTCTGCAAACAACTTGCCTGACTGGATCAGATCGGTGATCCGGCCCTTGCGCGGGAAGTCTTCCCGGGTGACCGAGGTGTAGTGAATCAGCTTGTCTTTCGCGAACTCACCGATCAGCGGATCATTGAGTGTTTCCTGAACAAGGTCCTCACCATATTTCAGTTCAGCCACTTCCCGGCATGTGTGGGTCAGGATCACCTGATCGAACTTCTCATACGTGTCCGGATCCCGGATCAGGCTGGCGAACGGCGCAATCCCGGTACCCGTTGAGAACATGTAGACCCGCTTGCCAGGTACGAGTGCATCGTTGACCAATGTGCCCGTTGGTTTCTTTTTCATCAGAACCGCATCACCCGGCTGGATCTTTTGCAGATGAGATGTGAGCGGCCCATCCGGCACTTTAATGGAGAAGAACTCAAGCTCTTCATCCCAGGCCGGGCTTGCGATCGAGTAGGCGCGGTAAAGCGGTTTGCCATCGATCATGAGACCAATCATGACAAACTCGCCGGAGCGGAACCGGAAGCTGGACGGCCGGGTCATCCGGAAGCGGAACAGCCGGTCGGTATAGTGCTGGACAGTCTTGACCTCTTCCACGAAGACACCGGCTGGGGCGGCGTCTGCGAGATCTGCGGGTTTGGCAAGTACGTTCATATTTGATCGATCCGTGGGTCTTGGCACATGCAATTAAAGCCCGTGTACCACCAAGTGCACCTTGACTTGAAGCAACATGGGACCACGAAATGCGCTTTCGGCAAAAAAAACATCCAAAAAAGCGGTGTAATGCGGTTTATCCGCTGGCGTCGGCAATGCCCGGGGAGCTTGGGAACAGCGGCCTTCCCAGTCTGACCGTCAAAGCAATACCGCAGCGCAACATGTCCATTACAGACATACGACAAGACCAATCTTGTATTGCCGCTCAGCTTCTGGGCAGGTGACGGCCAGAAATTGATCAATGCGATCAAACCTCAAGCATTACCCGTGGATGGTTTACGACAATATCGCGAACATTCGTCTTCACGTCGGATTTTATTTGACAGCCAAGTCAAAAACAAACAACTTACTGCAATCAAAAGATAAGCTTCAATAATACCTTCCAATGAGGCAAAGTAAATGTCCGGACGCACGCACGACGACAGCTGTCAAAAAATAGCATTCGTGATCATGGAGCGTTTCTCCATGAATGCATTCGCGAGTGTCATCGAGCCACTTCGCATAGCAAATCGGATGCTTGGCAGGGACTATTACGTTTGGGAAACTTATTCCCTTGACGGTAATCCCGTGGTGGCGAGCAACGGATGCGAAATTTCCGTAAAAAAATCTATTCGCGACCTTGGCGATGCGGACATTACACTTTTGTGTACTGGCGTTGATGTCGAGCGCTTGCCTCTTGATCCGGAACTCGGCAATAAACTGCGCCGTCTCAATGCCCTTGGCCGGACATTCGGTGCGATCTGTACCGGCGCATACTTGCTGGCCCGTTACAATCTTCTCGATGGCCGCCGCTGTACCATCCACTGGGAAAACCTCCGCTCCTTGCGCGAAGAATTCCCGGACGTTGAAGTGACATCAGATATCTTCTCGATTGACCGCAACTGCATCACCTGCGCTGGCGGAATGGCCTCTTTGGACATGATGCTGCGGCTGATCGCTATTCAGCATGGCGCTTACCTTGCGCACGAAGTGGCCGAAGTTGCGCTCTATCAGAACATGCGGTCTGGCGAATCCGCCCAGCGTCATGACATTGAAGCCCGGACCGGGATTTCCAACGCCAAGATCCTCGATGCTATCCGAATTATGGATCTGCATATTGAAGATCCGCTCAGCTGCCAGCAGCTTGCCATGACGGTAAATCTGTCTCCGCGTCAGCTGGAGCGGTTGTTCCGTCGGCACTTCAACTGCACGCCCGGCCAGTATTATCTGCGTTTGCGTCTTGAGACCGCGCGCGATCTGTTGCGGCGCACAAGCCGTCCGGTTCTGGACGTCGCACTTGCCTGTGGCTTTGCATCCACATCGCATTTCACGAAATGCTACCGGGAGCGCTTCTTGTGCACCCCGACAGAAGAGCGTCAGTCCTATCAATGGGCCAATACCAAACCAACATCGAATGTTGGCACAGCGACCCCCATGCGTCTTGTCGCGAAGTAAGTACGGCCATTCCAACTTGCAAACGCCGCTCCGACTGGGGCGGCGTTTTTATTTGTAACCAGTGGGATGGTCTTTATTGTCCAGGCCTTCGGTAGTCTGCCAGGACAGTCTCGATCCATCCTTCGGCCCGAAGCTCCTTGAGCTGTTCTTCGAAGCGGTCGAAAAGGTGCGCACAGGGCGATGTCCTGGAGAACAGAATATGCACTCCATTGGAGACAACCGGCCATTTCAGGTCGATCAGCTGATCCGCCCCCTCACCCTCCTCAATGATTTTCAACCCGTGAAATCGGCCGAGGACGGCATAATCCGCGTTTTCGTTCAGCAGCATCGCAAGCATATCGCGTCTAAAATCCGTTGGAACGGGAGCAATTTCCTGTATCGCGAGATGTTCACGCGCATATTGGTCAAAGTCTTCACCATAAGATCCGCCAAACGGCCTGATGCCCAACCGGCCCTCCAAGTCTGCCCACTTTGCCAAGGGAAACTCCTTGCCCTTCAAAACAAAAATGGCAACTTCGTCATCTAACACACTGGAAGAGTACTGGAATTTTTCTGCGCGCTCTTTTGTCCAGTATGCACCGAGAACAGCATCGAGACTGCCGTTTTCCAATTGAACGATCTGCCGCTTGAAAGGCGTGATAGGTTGGAAGACGACATCTATGCCGACGCGACGACCGAGTTCAACCATTGTTTTTGGCAGCACCCCGGACGCCAAGCCCGTATCGCTTGGTCGCATGATGACCGGATACCAATCCACGGTGCCATTCACACGGATTCTATCGCAGCGTTCTGCGGCTAGGGCCATACCTGCTCCGCCCGCAGACATCAGCAACGCCGCCAGCAGCACTGCCAGCAGGCGAGTGAACCCACGCCGCCATTTAAGAGAAGTATTACACTTAGGACACATGTACCCGGGGTATCGAACCATAGATACCGTTCCTCGATCCTATCGGCTTTCTAAAAACCAGAACGCCATTTTTTCTGATGACACTCAGACAGTCTGCGCATGCATTCCTAAAAAACACAAAACACAACTTCTGAAAACAAGCCGGTTGCATTAACGGAGAGACAGGGAGATCAACCCGTTATGCGCCAGAGGCCCAGAGGCACCAAATAGAGCCCGAGGCATAGAATTGCGCCAAGGAACGCGCGGCGGAATCCGGCGTCGGACAAACGCCCCCGCAAGCGCTGACCTATAAAAACACCGGTAAGGGCTGGAACAGTCAGGAGCAGTGATTGGACCGCCCCTTCAAATTCAAGAAGGCCGAAGCCGCCCAACGCAAGCGCCAGCATGACCGTTGCAGACAAGAACAACAGCCCCATGGCCTGTACCAATTCGTCGCGATTAAGGCCCAAAGCCTGAAGGTACATCACTCCCGGGACTGTATAAGCCCCCGTCAACCCGGAAAAAATCCCGTTCAACGCCCCAAGGACCACACCAACGGACCGTTCCCATTCCAACGGGATGTGCAAGCGAAGACCTGCAAGCATCGGCACTGCATAAGCAATCATCAAGGCACCCAGGATCAAATCCGGCACACCCTGTGGAGCCTTTGTCAGAATGAAAGTTCCAAGCATCAGCGTTGCAGAGGCCGCAGCGAGAAACGGCCATAGCCGTTTGGTCAGTGCCTTCAGGTGCCCCCCGTAAACCGCTTGCCATAGGTTGGTCAGGAAAGTGGGCCAAAGGATCAGCACAATGGCCGCTTCAACCCCGACGAACACAGTCATCAAACCGAGGCTGATTGCCGGCAACCCCATTCCAACGGTTCCCTTGACGATCCCCGCCAGAACAAAAACGGCCGCTGCGATCAGATAAAGTTCAGGGCTGTTCATCTAGTAGCGACCGGCCCTCTTTTGGATGATCATTCTGCTACGGTTTCCGCCGGAGGCGCAGCGCTTTTATACCCGCCTGCACTTTCAAACCCGGCTTGATACGCGTCCAGGATACCGGCCTGCAGCTGCTCTTCAATGACCGCATTGAACTTCGGGAGCAGATCAACACAGGGTGATTTGCGTGAAAACATAAAATGCACCGACCGGCGCGCTGCCGTCCACGGGACATCCTGGATCTGCCCGTCGAACCCAAACGTGGACACTGCTTTCTTCCCATAGCTGCGGGACATCATGATGTAATCGAACCTGCCATCTTTCAGCATCTCCAGATCGGCGGCGATGTCGTCAAGCGACTGGCTGTCAATTATAAGGTTATCAGCAGCGAATTTGTTGTTGTCTTTGCCAAGATGGACTCCGTAAGGCGCGCGTCCGCGCAATCCGACGAGGCCATTCAGATCGCGAGGCTTCGTCTTCATGCCCGTCCGGATAAAGACAGTCACCTCATCTTCGTGTACAGGGTTGCTAAGTTCAAACTTGTTGAGACGTTCTTCCGACAGATAGGCTCCTGCGAGAACATCAATACTTCCGTGCTCCAAAAGCGCAAACAGCCGGTTCCATGGCAGGTCCGGCCCATATTCGCTCCTGACGGGTGCCTGCTCGGAAACGGAATGCGTTATTGCCGGGAATATGCCTTTCATTTCACCAAGGTCGGGCGTCCTCCAGGAAAAGGGTCGCCATTCATTGGCGCCATTCACCTTCAGAACGTCGCAACTTGCATATGCAGGGCCGCCAGCGAACAGAAAAACACTATACGCAACAAGAAATGCGAAAAGCCCCCCGCGCTTGCGTGGCTTAATACTTTGCCCCATTTTAATTGCACACTCCCCAGCCACAGCTATAACACGAACAGTGCCCACATAGCTTACGATAGGTCAAGTAAAATTGCCAAGGGCTGGTAAGCCCCTCTGAACCCCCTGAGCTGAAATCGGGTTTTATTACCGATGTTTGGAATGTTAGATAATGTCATGATGAGTGCAGCCACACCGATTATTGACAATACAACCGCACGCCAGCTTTTTCTGGATCGCCATGGTCTTGCGGTTCTTTCGGGCCGCACGACCACCGATCGTGTAAGCGAAACAATTTCCGCTCTTGGCTTTGTCCAAGTCGACAGCATCAATACTGTTTCCCGCGCCCATCACATGATCCTTTCCTCGCGGCTTCCCGGCTACAAGGAAACGCATCTCAAACGGCTGCTTGAGAAAGACCGCCAGCTTTTCGAACACTGGACCCATGATGCCTCGGTGATACCTACAGCCTCTTTTCCCCATTGGCGATTGCGCTTTGACCGTGACCGGGCAAAGCTGATCGGGCGCTGGCGCAACTGGCGACAAAACGGTTTTGAAGAGAAATTCAACGAGGTCCTGAAACAGGTTTCCGACCATGGACCTGTTTCTTCTTCGACGGTGGGAGAAGATGAGGCCCGCAGCAAAGGTGGCTGGTGGAACTGGCATCCGTCGAAAACAGCGCTTGAGTTTCTGTGGCGGACAGGTGAGCTGTCTGTCTGCCACCGGCGCGGATTTCAGAAAATCTACAACCTGACCGAACGTGTCATTCCCCAAGCGCATTTGGCACAGCGTTTCGACATGGACGAGACAATCGATTGGGCCGCTCGGTCGGCCCTGGACCGTCTGGGCTTTGCAACATCCGGAGAGATCGCGGCATTTTGGGACCTGATCACGACTGCAGAAGCAAAAACGTGGTGCGAAGCCAAGCTTGCAACCGGTGACATTATTGAAACTTTGATCGAAGGCGCCGACGGCTCCCTTCGAAGAAGCTTCCTACTGCCGGAAACGCTGGCAACACTGGACAAACTGCCACCTCTGCCCTCAAGGGTGCGTATTCTCTCGCCTTTTGATCCGGCCTTGCGGGACCGTAAGCGCGCAGAACGGTTGTTCGGCTTTTACTACCGGATCGAAGTCTTCGTTCCCGAGCCGAAGCGGCAATACGGCTATTACGTCTTCCCCGTCCTGGAAGGAGACAGTTTGATTGGCCGGATTGATATGAAGGCCTACCGCGCCGATGACCGACTGCATGTCAGAGCGTTTTGGCCGGAGGTAAAGACCCGGATGGGTAAGGGCCGGGTTGGAAAACTGGAAAGCGAAATCGATCGGATCGCCAGATTCGCGGACTGCGGATCTGTCAGCTTTGAGCCAGACTGGCTGCGAGTTCCTTAAAGCGCTCGGTTGAGCTTCCTACGACCAAAGCCGCATGACGCTTTGCCGCACAATTTTGGCTGGTGCCAGGATGTTTTTAATTTCATTATTTCGAAGGTTCGAATTATCCAATTAATGGAGAAGATCATGACAGTCGAACGGGGAATTCTTCTGGTGGTTGGTGCGCTCGTCCTGGCGACTGTGCTGCTGGCTGTCTACGTGAACATCAATTGGCTTTGGGTGACCGGCATTCTCGGTGTACATTTGATGCAGGCCTCTTTCACCGGCTTTTGTCCGGTGGTCATGACCTTGAAGAAACTCGGTCTGCCGCAACGCCCCGGTTTTTCCTGACACCCACGTGCAATTTTGATTGCCAAGCTGCCCGTAGCCCACCGGGCAGACCTGGCCTCACCGGATTGCCCGAGCCCACACTTGGGCAATCCGGTCTTTGTTCTTCAAAAACCCGTATCCATGTCTACCGGCCGCGGCATGCCGATTTCCAATCATGGGCCTCGGTCTGTGTACATCAGCAGGCCAACGCCGTTTAGCTTCCAATCATTGCCAGCTTAAAACCACTTTGCCCGCCTCGCCAGATTTCATCGCGGCAAAGCCTTTTTCAAAGTCATCGACATCAAACCGGTGGGTGATGACGTTGCGCACATCGAGGCCGTTCTGCAGCATCGCGATCATCTTGTACCAGGTTTCGAAAATCTCTCGGCCGTAGACGCCCTTGATCGTTATCGCCTTGAACACAATCCGCGACCAGTCGACCGGTGATTTGCCAGGTGGAATGCCAAGCAGCGCGATCCGCCCGCCCATAACAAGGTTCTCAACCATTTGATCGAGCGCGATTTGATTGCCGGACATCTCCAGCCCAACGTCGAAACCTTCCTTCATACCGAGCTTCTTCTCGATGCCCTTGAGATCTTCGCGCGCGACATTGACGGGCACGACATCTACAACGCGCGTTGCAAGATCAAGGCGGGCCTGGTTAACGTCCGTAATCACCACATTGCGGGCCCCGACATGGCGTGCGACGGCAGCTGCCATGATGCCAATCGGTCCTGCGCCGGTGATCAGCACGTCTTCGCCAACCAGATCAAAACTCAAGGCCGTGTGGACTGCATTGCCGAGCGGGTCGAGAATGGCGCCGATCTCATCGTCAATCTCATCGGGCAGCGGCACTACGTTGAACGCAGGCAGCCGCAAGTATTCAGCAAAGGCGCCTTGCTCGTTGACCCCGATGCCCCGCGTCTCGGGATCCAGATGAAACTTGCCTGATCGGGATTGGCGGGAATGCTTGCCGATCAGGTGCCCCTCCCCGGAACAACGCTGCCCGACTTCCAGATCGTCGACGTTCCGGCCAACTTCGACGATCTCACCTGCAAATTCGTGCCCAGTGATCATTGGAACCGGCACCGTATTGGACGCCCAATCGTCCCAGTTCCAAATGTGGATGTCGGTGCCGCAGATCCCGGTCTTGTTGATCTTGATGAGAACGTCGTCGGGACCGATTTCCGGAACGGGCGTGCGGGTCATCCAGAGCCCTTCCCGCGGCTCGGATTTTTTCAATGCCTTCATCTGATTGCTCATGACAACACTCCTGTGGTCTTGCCGGCTTTCGCAAAAGCATCGAGCGCCCGGTCGAGATCTGCACGTGTCAGCGCCGCATTCATCTGGGTGCGGATGCGCGCCTGGCCGCGCGGGACAACCGGAAAGAAGAAGCCTGAGACATAGACCCCTTCCTCGAAAAGGCTCGCCGCCATGGCCTGTGCCAATTTCGCCTCTCCCAGCATCACCGGAATAATCGGGTGTTCGCCGGGCAACAGCGTAAAGCCCAGAGCTTCCAGCCCGGCCCGCCAATAGCGCGCATTGTCAAAAAGGTTTCTCCGAAGCTCATCCCCTTCTTCCACCAGACGGATCGCCTCAAGACCGCTCATGACAATGGATGGCGGCAAACTGTTTGAGAAAAGATAAGGCCTTGCCCGCTGACGCAACAGGTCAATGACCGGTTGCGGTCCAGCGATATAACCGCCGATGCCGCCGCCCAGCGCCTTGCCGAGCGTTCCAGTCAAAATGTCGACATCCACGCCGAAGTGCGCCGGCGTGCCCTCGCCTTTCGGTCCCATGAAACCGGTGGCGTGGCAGTCATCGACCATCACGACCGCCTCGTATTGTTTGGCGAGCGCGGTGATCTCAGGCAGCTTGGCGAGATATCCATCCATGGAAAAGACGCCATCGGTCGCGATCATAATGTGACGGGCACCAGCCTCGCGGGCTTCCCGGAGCTTTGCCTCCAAATCCGTCATATCGGAATTCTGATAGCGGTAGCGCTTGGCCTTGCAAAGACGGATTCCGTCAATGATCGAGGCGTGATTGAGCGCATCCGATATAATCGCGTCTTCCGGGCCAAGAAGCGGCTCGAACAGGCCACCGTTTGCATCAAAACAAGCGGCAAACAGGATGGCATCGTCTTTAGCCAAAAACCTTGCCAGGCGCTGCTCCAGCTCGCGGTGAATGTCCTGTGTGCCGCAAATGAATCGCACCGAGGCCATGCCGAACCCCTTTGGATCCATTGCATTTTTGGCGGCTTCGATCAGGGCCGGATGATCGGCCAGCCCCAGATAGTTGTTGGCACACAGATTGATGACATCGCGCCCACCAACGGCGATATGGCCGCCTTGCGGTGATGTGATCAACCGCTCGCGCTTGTAGAGCCCTTCTGCCTCGATTTCCTTCAAGGTAGTGGAAATGTTTTCCAAGAACGCCTGCGACACGACAACCTCCGATAATCTGGAATTTCATCCATAATAGCGGAATTAATTCCTCTTGAGAATATCAAAATCCGATATATTAGATTTTTCATTCTTGGGAGATCATTAGCGGTTTCTTCCGATCGGGATCATGAAAGAGATTACCCTGCAATAGGCGGACTAGCTTCAACAGGTGATCTGACTGTATTGAGTAAAAGTGTTTACTGTCACCGACTAGATTTGAAATCTCCAGAGGTGCTTCCAGCGAGCTCTGAAAAGCGGAAATACTAATGTTAAACTTTCTAAAACGCTCGAACCTTATATGCGGATTGTTTTTTCTGTCGCTCTTTTTGGCCAAATCCGCCACGGCTGCGGAACTCAAAATTAGCGCAAGCGAAGCGATGCGGCCAACCGGCAAGCCGAATACTTTTGACGGACAAACGCTTATCCAAATTGTGTCCGGCGCACTCGATAAAATCGGCTGGAGCTACAGTTTTGCCTTCGCGCCATCAAAACGCGCCTACCTGATGGCTAAAAACACCCAGGTTGATGCCACGTTTCCCCGTTACAAAACGGCTGCCGGCGAAGGCGAGATGCTGTACTCCGACCCAATTTTCGTTGTGAAACTTACAGCTTACTTCAGAGCAGATAGTTTAATGGAAACATCCAGCATCGATGAACTCACGGGAGCCAATTACTGTCTGCCACTCGGGTCTTCTCTAACGGAACCAATGCGAAGCATGGTCGAACAAAAACTCCTGACCATTGTAAGGCCGGCGAGCTATCCTGATTGTTACAAGATGATCCATGTTGGTCGTGCGGATTTCACGACAACCGACCCCAGGGCTGCGGAAACCTTCACAAAACTGGCTGGACTACAACTTTCCGATTTCAGGCCGCTGTCAAAACCAACTCACTCTCGGACGCTTCATTTGGTTGTCAGCAGCGAACACAAGAACGGAGCCCATATAATTTCCGAATTCAACCGCGGCCTGCAATTATACCACTCTGAAAACACCGAAGAGCCCGATGGATCCTGAGTGTCACAAGTTTGGTTTTGCCCCACGAACACGGCAGACGAACAATATCTAGAAACGGACTACCATCAAGATCGCCCGCGCCGGTCCATTTACCGCCTCTATTGCGTGCGCCACATCGGCTGCGTACCGCGCGGTATCGCCCTTTTCAATCATCCCCGTTGCAACGCCGGACATGACCTTCAACGTTCCCTCTTCGGCGATCAATTGCTCCCGGGTTCCACGCTCATGAGGTTTGCTCTCCAGCTTGCCGCCATCAGCAAATATGAGCTCATAGACTTCAAACCGGCCCGTGTCCTGAGGCGCGGACAAGATCCGGATCTTGCATCCGTCTCCCGCGCGATCGAGCGCCGGGGTTTGGCTCACCTTCACAATTTCCACCCGATCCTCGACAGCCTCTTCTCCAAGCAGGCCGGCAAAGTCGACATTTAGCGCCCGGGTCAGATTAAGAAGCGTCGCAACCGTGGGATTGGACTCACCCCGCTCAATCTGGCTAACCATCGAGCGCGACACACCGGAGAGCTTTTCAACCGCCTCAAGCGATAAGCCTTGCGCCCGGCGAGCCTTTTTCAACCGCTCCGGCAAACGGGAGAGAATATCTGAATCTGTCATGGCGGAATTAAAATCCGCTTGGCTAGAAAATGCAATTCTGAACCAGTGCCATTCCGCAATTATCGAAGCGGAAACGCCATCGTCGCATCCCAAACTTAGTAGGTCGCATTCAGAACATCTGTTGCACCGCCCTCTCTTCTAGCGTGCGGCAAAGACAACGCCCGGCTTTTTCCGGGAAACAAAACATGTCGAGGAAACAGCATGGCCAGTGATATCGAGATTGCACGCGCAGCCAAAATGAAACCGATCCAGGAGATCGGCGACCGGTTGAACATTCCGGAAGAATCGCTGCTGCCTTATGGGCGCACCAAAGCGAAGATCTCCGCAGACTTCATCGAAGGGCTGAACGGCAAGGAAAACGGCAAGCTGATCCTGGTCACCGCAATCAACCCCACACCGGCCGGCGAAGGCAAAACCACAACGACAGTCGGCCTGGGGGATGGTCTCAACCGGATCGGCAAGAACGCCATGATCTGTCTGCGCGAGCCGTCGCTCGGCCCGTGTTTCGGCATGAAGGGTGGTGCAGCAGGCGGCGGCTATGCGCAAGTGGTCCCGATGGAGGACATCAACCTCCACTTCACCGGCGATTTCCATGCGATCACGTCCGCGCACAACCTTCTGGCCGCCCTTATCGAAAACCACATCTACTGGGGCAATGAACTCGGCATCGACCAGCGCCGGGTGGTTTGGCGCCGGGTGCTGGACATGAACGACCGGGCGCTGCGCGAGATGGTATTGTCACTCGGCGGTGTCGCAAACGGCTTTCCGCGCGAGGGCGGGTTCGACATCACGGTGGCGTCCGAGGTGATGGCGATCCTGTGCCTTGCCACCGACATCGCCGATCTCGAAGAGCGGCTTGGCCGGATCATTGTCGGCTACCGGCGCGACAAGTCGGCGGTCTATTGCCGCGACCTGAAGGCCGAGGGCGCGATGACGGTGCTGCTCAAGGACGCGATCCAGCCCAACCTGGTGCAGACGCTCGAAAACAATCCCGCCTTCGTGCATGGCGGC
>ERZ1023313.95-NODE-95-length-41785-cov-5.339252_pt1 | contig 41785 bp, 38 predicted proteins | sample MGYA00521233_ERZ1023313 | MGnify/ENA primary metagenome ERZ1023313 (study PRJEB32759, sample SAMN07749866) | skin metagenome | biome: transportation; feature: city; material: polyester macromolecule | host: Homo sapiens | place: Hong Kong:TKO line | collected... | reverse complement strand
CGAACCCTCGTCGTCAGCTTGGAAGGCTGCTGCTCTACCATTGAGCTACACCCGCACAACGAGGAAACGAGACGATGGTGGAGGAGGTTGGATTCGAACCAACGTAGGCATAGCCAACGGATTTACAGTCCGTCCCCTTTAGCCACTCGGGCACTCCTCCATCTCGTCTTGCTTCACGCCGAAGCGATCAGGATGGCTTAACCGAAGAGCCCGCCCGGAAGGGGCGAGCAATCCCGTGGCGCGTGTTATGCAGATGCGGACCTGACCTGTCAACGCCGATTTTGAAAAGAAACGAACAAAATCAACCCGGGACCGAAAACCTTGGACCCAAGCGCGCCATAACCGCTTGCCATTCTTGGATCATTATGACCTCAAACAGAGCAAAACCTCCAAGGATTTCGCCGCTTCCTCGTGATCTCAGTTACAACAAGCCCCTACCCTGTGGACAACTTTTTCCGGCCAATTCGGCTCTTCATTCTTCGCAGCGCCGTTCATTTCCTGACATATTCGACCGGCGGTATGAGAGCGCCGCTTCGGATTCTATGAAATTGGTGGCAAACGGATGCTGAAAGTGTGGGGCCGCAAAACATCGTCCAATGTTCAAGCACTCATGTGGTGCATCGGAGAGCTCGGCGTGGAGTATGAGAGAGCCGACATCGGGCACAGGTTCGGGGGAACCGATACTGAAGACTTCAAGCGGCTAAATCCAAACCAGACGATCCCGGTTCTTCAAGACGCAGACGGCCCGCCAATCTGGGAAACCGGAGCCATCATGAGATATCTGGCCGACAGATACGGACCCGATAGCTTTTGGCCGAAGCCACCGCAAGACCGCGCCCGGGTCGACATATGGGCGGAGTGGTCCAAGATCAACATCGCAATGGCGTTTACGGCCCCGGTTTTCTGGCGGGTGGTCCGCACACCAATAGAAGATCAGGATTGGGCCCAAATCAAAAGAGCAGTCGCGGCTCTTGAAACCAAACTCGAAATCGCAGAGCTGCAGCTGACGAACCATGCCTATCTTGCTGGTCCTGACTTCACATTGGCGGACATCCAGTTCGGCCACATTCTCTATCGGTACTTCGACATCGATATCCACCGCGCGGATCTGCCCCTTTTACACCGCTATTATCACCGGCTCACCGAACACAGCGCTTTCCGCGAGCACGTCATGGTGTCGTACGAGGAACTGCGCGAGAGTTGACCGAAATCGGGCAGAACCTCCCTGCAGCTTCCGTGCGAGGCGCGATCGGATCATTGCAGCACACGCTATTTTGTTGTAGCTACAACACATGAGCAGCTCACTCGACGATATCGACTTTAATGAAATGGGCCGCCTGTGCCTTGGCCACTCGGTCCGCCGGACGGCCAATCTGCTGACCCGCCATTTCAACCGCTACCTCGCACCTCTTGGTTTGGAGATCACGCAGGCGCAGCTCATGGCGGTTATTGCCAGCGGTGACGATCTCTCCTCCTCCGACATCGCACGTTACCTTGGAATTGACCGCTCGACCCTTGCCCGCAATTTGAAACCATTAGAGGCCGCCGGCTTGATTGAACGGCACAAGCCCGGCGGCCGAAAGGTAACACCACGCCTTACCGAGAGGGGCGTCACTCTAACCGCAAAAGTTCATGCTGCCTGGGAACAGGCCCAGCGCGACCTGACACACGAACTCGGCGCGGAAACGGCAGATGCCATTCGCGGTCATTTGTCGAGCCTGAGAAAGACCGTTCGTGCACTCGAAACCGTTGCCAAACAGCCTGCCGCGCCGCCCGACGGGGCGTCTTCCTAGATGACCGGATCCCCAATAACCATTCTTTTTAAGGACAGTTTAATGACCACTGCGCAAACCGTAACGGAAAACGGCAAAACCTATCAGTTCGACGCTCTGCCAAAGGAGCAGGTGGCGGGTATCTCCGGAATGGATGTTTTCAAGCTGATGCTCGATGGTCAGCTGCCAGCTCCCCCGATCATGCTTCAATCCAATATCCGCTTGAAGGAATTTGATCACGGGCGTGCGGTCTTCGTCGGCCAGCCGGAAAAGCAATTTCTCAATCCACTGGGTACGATTCATGGGGGTTGGATTTCAACGATTCTGGACAGTGCTCTCAGTTGCGCAGTTCACACCTGTCTGGAACCTGGCGAGTTCTACACCACCACATCCTTGACCGTGAATATGGTCCGCCCCCTCATGCCAGGCAGCGGGGAAGTCACGTGCGAAGGGCGCATTGTTCATCGCGGCTCCCGGCTGGCAACATCTGAAGGTGAGTTGAAAGATGCCCGCGGCAAGCTGATTGCCCATGCGACGGTCAGCTGCATGATCTTTCCCAATCCTGCAGCCTCTTCCCCCGGACGCTGATTGGGGCTAGAGCATGCGGAATGACCGACGATAAAAAACCTGCATGGAAAACTCAGCGCCACGGCTCCGGCAACGTCCAAGGCCGCTTTGCTAAATCCAAGGGCAAACCGGGACCACGGCGTCCCGGATTGCCTCCGGAAGGCCCCGTCTTGCTTTATGGCCTCCACACGGTGGAAGCAGCCTTTGCCAATAATGATCGTAAGCGCCTGAAACTTTATGCAACGGAGAATGCAAAGAACCGCCTGCAAGAGCGGGGCGTTGTCATTGATGTTCCGGTGGAGGACAAGCGCCCCAAGGAACTGGACCGGATGGTCACCAAGGACGCCGTCCACCAGGGCATGATCCTTGAGGCTGATCCCCTACCCGCTTATGGCGCAGAACACTTAAAGGGCGCCCGGCTGATTCTGGCCCTCGATCAGGTCACCGATCCGCACAATGTCGGTGCGATCCTGCGCTCTGCCGTCGCTTTGGATGCCGATGCCGTAGTGACCACGGAACGTCACGCTCCGGAGGAAGGCCCGGTGCTCGCCAAATCCGCGTCAGGCGCGCTCGATATGATCAAGCATGTGCGGGTGAAGAACATGGCCCGCTTCATAAAAGAGATGAAGGAGCAAGGCTTTGGCTGCATTGCGCTCGACAGCGATGGTCCCGCGAGCCTTGAAGACACCGACTTCACCGAAAAGACCGTTCTGGTTCTCGGGTCTGAAGGGAAAGGCGTGCGACAAGGCGTGCGGGAAGCCTGCGGCCTCCTGGCCCGGCTCGACATGCCGGGCGAAATCCGCTCGCTGAATGTGTCCAACGCTGCCGTACTCTCACTTTATGTGGCGCGCCAGAAGATGGGGCTTTAGGCCCCACTCACCGCCTCAAAGCCTTCAAATTTTGGCGGGCCGGCATACAGATCCTTGTTACTGCCAGCATTTTTATGCGCATCCCGAAATTGTTCAGATTTGGTCCAGGCGAGAAAGTCGTCTTTGCTGTTCCAGATCGTATGCGACGCATACAAAACGGTTTGACCGTCCTCGGCTTCCGGGCCTTTCAGCAAATGAAAGGTCTTAAAACCATCCAGCTCGTGAAGACGGGTCTCCCGGCCTTTCCATACAGCCTCAAAAGCCTCCTCCTGGCCCTTTTTCACTGCAAACCGGTTCATCGCGAGATACATGGCGGCCTTCCTTCTTTGAAATTGCTCCGCCAATAATTATGAGTATTTTACTCATATTACCAGTGCTGATTTGCCCACATATTCCAATCCTTGAAACGATAAGGCTTATGGAAAAAGGGCAGACGCACCCGCCTGCCCCGGTCATCACTTGCGATCAAACAAACGCAAAATCATCTGCACCGAGAGACGACAACGCAACGTTTTCAAGGGTAATCGTATTGTTCGCATTGTAAGTGATTACGGTATCCGCACCGACTTGTGCCGCAGCAGCCAAAACAGATGCAGAATCAGAAAAAATATCTGATTTGAATTCCAAGACATCACCAACCGAAAAGTCGGTGATGGTATCATGACCAAAGTCACCGCCATACCAAAGCTCAAAGTGAAACGTGTCGTCACCGGCATATCCGGTCATCTGATCATTTCCAGCGCGCCCATCGACGAAATCATCCCCTTGGCTGAGATAGATATTATCGTTGGAGAAGGATCCTCGGACGCCATCTATGTTCACCAGTGCCACGCTTTGCAGGTCGATGAATCCATCCGAAGTACTGCTCTGAACTGCAATATGAATAAACGTATCCTTGTGGGTCACATTGCTCCGGATTTCTTCGATCCCAGTCATGTAATTGATCTCAAGCGCCATATAGGTCTGATAGGCACTGACGCTGTCGGCGACGAGAGTATCGTATCCTGTCCCACCGTAATAGGAATTGGCATTTGCAATACCATTGACCACAAAAGTATCGTTTCCGCCATTTCCGAAGAACATGTCGTCGTAGAGGCTACTGTAAAAGATGTCGGAATATTCTGTTCCAGACAAAATATCAGAGGAGGTGTCGCTCGAATAATAAACGGTCATGTCGAAGTTCCATCATAAAGTGTTGCACCGAACGGAGACGGTTACTTTGACGACCAGCCTCCGCTCCATTCCGGCGTAGGTTTCGCTTAAACGAATTGCGCCAAGAACAGAGAAAAGAGATCGAAGGTTGCGCGGAACTTGCGTCTTAAGATTGTATATTTTTAGTAATACACTATATGAGTTATCACGACTTCACTTCGCATCAGTCCCGATGCAGCGCAATTTATTTGCAAGCTAAAATTGCCAAATTCATTTTTGTTATTACGCGGTATGCGACTGCGTTTCATACGCTGGCCCGGAGAAACTCGACCTGTCGGTTCAGACGAATGATGATTGGTTTATCCACAGACCCATTCTGATTTTTCCCGCAAATAGAACCGGTTAGATATTTTTTTCGACCTGATTTGCTTTTTTTTTCGTCTAGGCATGGACATGCCCGTCTAATCTGGTAGAAGCCCTCCCCAGCGCCGGTATAGCTCAGTTGGTAGAGCACGTGATTTGTAATCTCGGGGTCGCGGGTTCGAATCCTGCTGCCGGCACCACTTTCCCAAAAAATTTTGTGTTACCTCTCTCCGCATCAGTCTGCTTGTGGGAGCCCTGTGGTTGCATCGTTTCGCGTTCAACACATCGCTGTGCAACACCACTGTGCCTAAGACAGTTTCCTTTCACTAGAGCCTTCAAAGCCTGTCATTTGCCGACAATCCATCCGGGTATTCCGGCAATCTCCGATATCGCCAGCGCATGTCAGCGGTCGTCATCAACGTCTTTCGCATCAGCGAAACAGAACGATGGGCATGCCGACGATCTTCTCAAGTGCCTGGGTTACGCGTTTCTCGGGAATAAAATTAGATCACCCGGTGTGGATCAAACATAGACAGTCCGCGATCATCCATCGAAAAAGACCGCACCGGATCCCTCGAAATTTACCGCATCAGATGACCTCACAACCATATTGGGCGGCACTGTCCGTCAACTGTTCCCAGAGCGAAAACGCGAAGCTGCGTGGCAACAACAGATTGAACCCGTTCTCATCGCGCCATAGCGTGATCCCGATATGGTGAAAGGCGCTGGACGCAACGGAGCCCACCGGAAACGCGGTGTCAGACAAATTGAGCGGCAGGAAGTGGTTCAACAAATGGGTTGCGCTGGGGCCGTGTAGTTTTATCCAGGTTCTCGACGATGACAGGTCGAGAACCACCCCATCTTCGATCGCCAAGGATATGCGGTTTTGACGATCATCCCTCCTGATCAGCCACCACTTTAGAGGTTCGATCCGCAAAAGTGTTCCCACCCCCCCCTGTGCCGTCATTCCCGGACCAGGCGCGGTTTCGGTACCCGCCAAGCGAGCAACTTCTACTCCGACAGACTTCCAGGTTTCCGGCCAGGCAGCAATCTGGAGCAGCGTAAACCTTGTAACTTCAGACAAGGTTACGCCAATCGCATCGCTTGTTCCGACCTTGCCAAACGACAGCTGGCCCTTGAAAGCGGATCTCCACTCAGCCATGCATTCTTTCTCCAGTGGGATCGAACATGTGCGGTGACACGATTTCAACGTCGATATTTCCCGAGCGAACCGGATCGGCCGCAACGGCTGGCCTCTCTTTCCAGGCCTCTGCACCGCCAGAGATATAGCCAATGCCGATCCAGTGCCCTAGTGCGGGTGAATGGGTCGCGCCTGTAACCCAGCCCTCCCCAAAGCCAGTGACGGCATCGGCATCGCATATGAGGGAGCCGGCCTTGAAGGTTTGGCTGCGTTCTCTGGGAAAGATACCCACCAGTTGCGGCCGGTCGGCCCGCAAAAGTTCCGGCCTCTGGCGCAAGGCGCTTCCGATAAATTGCTTTTTTGCCGACGCCATTTTGCCGAGGCCAGCATCGTCAATGGTTACGCGGCCATCCAGTTCAGCACCGGTGACGTGGCCTTTTTCAATGCGCAACGTACCCAGCGCCTCCAGCCCGTAAAGGCAGCCGCTGCGAGCTTCTGCAGCGGGCCATAGAAGATCCATCATTGCTTCACCGTAACCGGCTTGCACATAAAGCTCGTAGGCCAGTTCCCCCGAAAAACTTATCCGTGCGATCAAGGCCTCAACGCCACCTGACAGCGTAACTCTTGAAACGCCCATGAACGGCAGCGCTTCATTGGAAATGTCCGCGCCGTGTTCCAGGCATGCGGCAATCGTCTCGCGGGATTTCGGACCGGCAATGGATACACCCGCCCAGTGGTCAGAGACGGAGCTCACATGCACCTTCAAATCGGGCCAGCGCGTTTGCAGCAGCTCGTCAAACCAGACCATCACCTTGCCGGCGTTGGTCGTCGTGGTCGTCGTCAGAAATTCGGTATCCCCCAGCCGCCAGGTTGTGCCGTCATCCATCACCATGCCGTCATCGCGCAGCATGATGCCATAGCGCGCCTTGCCCACTGGTAGTTTGGCAAAACCGTTGCTGTACACTCGGTTCAAGAATTCGGCCGCATCCGGTCCTTGAACCGCGATCTTGCCGAGTGAACTCACATCACAAATGCCAACAGTCTTGCGGACAGTGGCGGCCTCGCGGACATACGCCTCATCAATGCCCTCGCCGTCACGGGCAAAGTACCAGGGCCGGTGCCAGAGCCCGGCCTCGGTCATGGTCGCTCCATGGCGCAAATTCCAGTCATGGAGCGGGGTCCGGCGCAGCGGTTTGAAATGTGCTGCCACATTACGGCCCGCCAGCGCGCCAATTGCGACCGGGGTATAGGGCGGGCGGAAGCGTGTAGTCCCAACATCGGGGATGTCCTTGCCCAGCGCATCAGCCATCAGCGCAAGGCCGATGACATTGCCCATTTTGCCCTGGTCCGTTGCCATCCCGAGGGTTGTGTAACGCTTCAAATGTTCGACGGAGACAAACCCTTCCTGCTGCGCCAAACGGACATCGTCGCCGGTGACGTCGTGCTGGAAATCGACAAAGGCCTTGGTGTTATGGTTCGGGAGACGAACCTCGTACAGCGGCCGGATAGGTGTTTTCCACCCGCCCGGCTGTAAGCTTTTTTCATTTTCTCCTATGGCTTGACGCGCGGCGCGTTCGCCCGATACTTCGCAATCCTCACGGTTCCAGATGCCTGCCGATGACCCTGAATGGAAGATCGGTTCACTTGTTATCCCTGGAAGAAAACAGGCCTGTTCAGCATTCCAAACTGGCTTGGCACCGCGATGGGAAGAGAGATTCACGACCGGCGACCAGCCCCCGGACACCAGGAGCAGATCGCAGGCCTCTTTTCCCACTGGGACCCAGGAACCATTCGTATGTTTGGCTGTGTCCACACCTTTAACACTGGAGCGCCCCAAAGCCCTCAACGGAGCTGCACCGTTCAGAACCGTGACCCCATCTGGAAGACCGACACCGGTTTCTTCACGGATGTCGGCGACGATCACTTCCGCACCTGCAGTGGCCAGCTCTGCGGCTGCCGCGTAGACACTGTCATTTGTGGTGGAAATGACGATCTTCTTCCCAGGCAGGATGCCATAGCGGTTCAGGTAACTTCGCGCGGCGGCTGCCGTCATGACACCGGGGCGATCATTGTTTTCAAAGGCGATAGAGCGTTCCAGTGCTCCGGTCGCCAGAATCGTTGCCGCGGCCCGCACAGTCCAGAACCGTTGGCGCGGCAATTCCGGATCCGGGTTGGCCAGATGGTCTGTCACCTTCTCCAGAAGGCCTGCGACGCCGTGATCATACAAACCAAAAGCGGTCGTGCGGGTCATCACCCGAACACCAGCCCCCTTGACCGCATTGATGAGCTCCAACCGGTGCATCTCGGCGCCGGGGTCATTCAGGTAGTCGCCGCCAAGCTCAAAGTCCTGCTCCACCAGCAAAACGTCGCGCCCTGCCTGTGCAGCAGTTAATGCAGCCCGCAGGCCTGCAGGGCCCGATCCGACGACCAAAACATCACAAAATGCATGGACATGATCATAGAAATCCGGATCCGGTTCGCGGGAGGCGATGCCCATGCCAGCAGCTTTGCGAATCAGCTTTTCGTATTGCATCCACAGTCCGGTCCCATGCCCCCATTCAAAAGGGGGCAGGCCCATGAACGTTTTGTAGTAGAACCCGGCGGCAAAGAACCTGGAAAACAATCCGTTCACTGCCCCAAGATCAAAACGGACATTCGGCCAGGCATTTTGGCCACTGGCGCACAATCCGCCGTACAGCTCCTGCAAGGTTGCTTTGACGTTCGGCTCCCGGCGAGCGCCTTCACCCACGGTGACGATGGCCCCGGATTCCTCAACGCCCGCCGACATGATCCCGCGCGGACGATGATACTTGAAGCTGCGACCGAGAACGCGTTCGCCATTTGCCATCAAGGCAGAAGCGAGCGTATCCCCGGCATAACCGGACAGTGTGTTGCCGTCCCAGGTGAAGTCCACTGGCGCAGACCGGTCGATCCGGCCGCCTTTGTCCAGACGACGCGCCGTCATTCCCCGGCCTCCTGATCGGTTTCAAATACTGCGGCAAGGCCCGGATGCGCCGGACGGACGCTGCGGACCTCATGAGTGAGCGTGTCGCGCTCGACAAGCAACCACATCCGGCAACCGTAAACATGCTGCCAGGTTTCCAATTGCACACCACAGATGTTGTCCCGCAGGAAAACAGCGTCGTGCCAGGCTTCCATGGGCGCATCAAGCGCCGGATACTCGATGGAACCGTCACCGCCATAGGTGAATTCGCTGTGGTCGCGTGTGCCGCAAAAGGGACAAGGGATTCTGATCATTGTGGCCTCGTTATCCGTGTAGCTTCGGATCGGGACCGGCGCCCCGTTCATCGATCTGCAGACCGCGTTCAAAGCGCTTCAAATCAAAGTTTCTGATCTGCTCGTGTGGCCGGTCGTTGGCGATCAGATCGGCAAAATACCACCCGGACGCCGGAGTGGCCTTGAAGCCGCCGTAGTTCCAGCCCGCGTTCAGGTAGAGATTGGCGAGCGGTGTTTTGCAGATGAAGTGCGTACCGTCCATGGACATGTCGACCAGTCCAGACCAGTGCCGCAACAGTTTTACACGGCCCAGACAGGGCAGAATAGACATGGCGGCTTCCGAGACGTCCTGAACAATTGGCAGATTGCCCCGCTGGGCGTAAGACTTGTACCAGTCCAGATCTCCACCGAAGACCATGCCGCCCTTGTCCGATTGTGAAATATAGAAGTGGGCGCCGCCAATTCCGAACACCACGACCTGGTCCAGCAGCGGTTTTATCGGTTCGGAGACAAAGGCCTGCAGCTTGTGGGATTCGATCGGCAACTTTCCCAAGCCCGCCATGTTCCACAATCGTGAAGTGCTTCCGGCCACCGCGAAGGCCACCTTGCCTGCACGGATCGGTCCGCGTGAGGTCTCGAGCGTGCTGACGCTGTCGCCGTCGCGTGTGATCCCTCGAACTTCGCACTGTTGAAGAATATCCACGCCGCGCGCATCGGCCCCTCTTGCATACCCCCACGCAACCGCATCGTGGCGGGCAGTACCTGCGCGCTTTTGCACCGCAGCGCCCAAGATCGGAAAACGCGCGGTCTTGGAGTAATTCAAATGCGGGACAGCGCGTTTCAGTGTCGCGAGATCCCATATTTCCGCATCCGGTGTCCCGGTCAGGCGCATGGTATTGTAGTTTCGGGCAGCCGCATCGATGGCACCGGGGCTGTGCAGAAGCGCAATATGGGAACGCTGACTGAACATCACATTGTAGTTCAGCTCGTGAGAGAGATTTTCCCAAAGCTTCAGGGAATGCTCGTAGAACTCGCGATTACCTGGCCGCGCATAATTTGACCGCACGATGGTCGTGTTGCGTCCTGCGTTACCACCGCCAAGCCAGCCCTTTTCCAAGACAGCAATGTTTTTCAGGCCATGATTGGCAGCCAGGTAGTAGGCAGTTGCCAGCCCATGCAAGCCGCCGCCGACAATGACGATGTCGTAATGGGGCTTCGGTTCCGGGTCGCGCCACTGGCGGCCCCAGCCCTTTTGCCCGGTGATACCGTTCCAAAACACACTCCAGGCAGAAAATCGCGTCATGGTAGTTTCCAGATCCTCGGCATGAAATTTGTTGGCATGTCAGCTATCCACCTTCGGCAAGGGGATCGAAAAGGCTTCATGTTGTTCAATCACGTGTGCAACACGGAAGAGGCTCTTTTCGTCGAAATACCGGCCGACCAGCTGCAAGCCTATGGGCAATCCTTCAGAATGCAGGCCGCAAGGCATGGTCAGTGCCGGATGCCCGGTCATGTTAAAGAACGTTGTGAACCGTGTAATCGCATTGCCTATAGCTTCATCAACACCGTCGCGGGTGACCATGACCGTGCCGGTTTTCTGAGCGATTTCGGGTGTTGCCGGTGTCAGGATCAGATCGACATCGTCAAACAGCACCGTGGTCTGCTGGCGGTAGCGTTCGATAAACCGCTTGGCTTTCACATAGTGTTCAGCGAGCAAACACTGTCCGAGCGCCAATCCGGCTCTGAAGTCCTTGCCATAAAGTTCGCCGCGCTCCTGAAGGTGCGCTGAATGCGCGCTCAAGGCTTCCGGCAACTGTACGGTCAGCGACACTGTGCGGCTGTGCTCCATATCCGGAAAGGTGATCGGCACCAGTTTAGCTCCCTGCGCCACCAGGAACGCCTTGACCCGTTCCGAAGCCTCCAGAATTTCCGGATCGCTCCGCTCAAAGAAGAAGTTGACTGGAATGCCGATCCGGAGCCCCGAAATGTCTTGCACCAGCGCTTCAGCATAGTTCTCCCCAGGGAGATTGATCGACGCGGGATCTTGCGGATCATGACCAGCGACAAGACCGAGGATGTCGGCGCAATCAGCAATCGTGCGGGTCATCAGGCCGACATGATCCAACGTCCAGCAATAAGGGACAATGCCACTTGTCGGGACACGGCCAATGGTCGGCTTCAATCCCACAAGTCCGTTGAGAACCGCAGGCGCACGCACCGAACCGCCCGTGTCGGTGCCAAGGGCTGCCGGAACGAGGCCGAAAGCAATGGCTGCGGCCGATCCGCTGGAGGAACCACCTGCGAGCCGGGTCGTGTCATAAGCGTTGACACAGGTTCCATAGACCTCGTTTTCACCGGTCGCCCCATAAGCGAATTCGTGAAGATTGGTCTTGCCGAGGTTCAACGCCCCGGCATTGCGCAGGCACGCCACCGCGTAGGCATCCTCCGCCGCGATCCGGTCGTGAAAAACCCGAGATCCTGCCGTTGTCAGCACGCCTTTGACGTCGAACAGGTCCTTACACGCGTAGGGAACGCCTGCTATGGGCGATTCAGCAAGATCCTCGCGCGTGAGAACTGCGGCCTGCGCGGCGGCCGCATCCAACGTCAAAGTAATAAAGGCCTTAGACACATCGTTGTGCCGCGAGATACGGTCGGCAAACATCGCAACCAGTTCGCTCGGCGTGATCTCGCCGACATTCATCAAGGCCTTGAGAGACCGGATATCCTGGAATGCGATGGTTTCGGGCATGCACGTTACCGTTTCTGCACGGAAAGCGCCGGAGGCGTAGCCCCCAAATCGACCTGGCGAAGCACGTCCAGATCCTCCAGCAGTTCCTGAAAACCCGTAATGATGCCCAGCTTTGGATCAACCAGTTCGTCGAGTTCAGCTTCCGTCCAATCGTGACTGGCCATTTGGTCACATATCCCGGTCAACGTCGGCTTTTGAAGCGGTTTCATTTCTTCTTTCTCACTGGTCTGGCACAGGCATTTTCGCCTGAGTTTCGGCGAAGGATCAGCGTATCATCAGGGTCTCTGGTGTCTGATTGGTCAGGATTTCCGCACCGAATTCGGTCAGCAGAACGGTATTAGAAATGAAGTAGTCAACAACACGGGTATTCGTGAACCAGCTGTGCGCGTGAAACACCATGCCGGTTTCCAGAACCCTGTCCGACCCGGGAAACAGCGAAGTCACCATTGACCCACCGGTCCAGCTCGGCGGAAAGCCGATGCCGACCATATAGCCGCAATGGTGGCGTTCGTAGTCGTGCAACCCCGCAGAAGCGGCGACTTCACGCCATGCCGCATACGCATCACCGGCCTTACCACCAGGCTTCAAAGCAGCGCAGATGGCCTGCATACCCTCTATGGCAAGCTCGGCAGACTTCTCAGCGCCCGCTGGAGCGCTGCCCACATAAACCAGCCGTCCCATGGGGGCCTGGTATTTCCGGTAAGCCGCGCAGGTTTCTAGAAATACGGCATCGCCATTGGCAAATGTATCTCCGCGCCACGTCGTATGCTCCTCACCCAGGCGGGTCGTCGGCCGGATAAACGGACCAAAGCCCGGATATTCACTGCCTTCCAGGATCATTTTGTGGTGATAGGCCGCCGCGATTTCATAGTCGCTTGCTCCGTCACGGACCGCCTCGATGGCCGCCAGCGTACCGAGATCGACGGCCCGGGCGGCCTTGCGGGTGTACTCCATTTCCAGCGGCGACTTCACCTGCCGTAAATCATCAATGATACCGGATGCGTCGATCCAGTCGGCGTCCGCATCCTGGATCCGTTCCGCGTGGCGAGGCGTTAGAAATAAGCTGCGCTTTTCGATCCCGACCCTGCCGCCCTTCAGCCCGAGGTCGTCCATAGCCTTGAGGACATGATCGGACAGCTCTTCGTGATCCTTGTGACCATAAAAGGTCGCATTGCGTACCTGGTTGTCGATGGTGATCTGCTCCATGGCCCGGCAAACCAGCGCCATTTTGCCATCGGCGTTCAGCACCAGCACATGGGCGGCAAAAAAACCCCAATGGTCCAAACCTGTCAGCCAATAGATGCTTTCAGGCACCGAAATCAGTATACCGTCCAATTCGTTGACGGACAAAGCCGCGCAGGCTCGGGCGACACGCCGGGCGAGTTCTTCTTGCGGAAACGGATGACGAATGGACATTGAAACACTTCCCTGACCGCCGCCCTAAAGGAGCTATGGCATTTCAATGGTGGCTCAACAGGATTTGGCGCGGATAGTCCGTGATGTAGTCAGATCCTGTCTCAGAAACGACAATCGAGTCGCCGATGCGCCCCGCGGTCACACCGTCGACCGAGATTCCGCCGTCAACGGCAAATGTCATGCCGGGTTGCAAAACCGTTTTATCGCCGTCCTTCAATTCCGGAGCTTCCAGATAGGCCACGCCGATGGACCGCCCGGTCCTATACCCCGTCTGGTATCCACGCTCGCGGTAAACTTCGTTGGCCGCAGCCGCCACATCTTCCGCCAGGACGCCCGGACGGATTGCAGCAATCGCTGCCTGCTGGGCCGCAATCGCAGCCTCTTGAACATCGCGCGCCTGATCGGTGATGTCGCCGATATGAAACATCCGATCAAAACCGAGCTTGTACTGCTTGAACTGCGCCATGTTGCAGAAACAGAAATAGACAGGATCGTATTTCTGGTAGGCTCGGACATTGGCCCGCCGGTGCACCATGGACGTTTCGGTACCACTCTGCAGGATCTGCAGATTGTGGATCATGGGTGACACGAACCGATCCCAGCCGCGGTCAGTCAGGAACCCTGCGGCCTTGCGCGACCCCGCCTCGATTACGGCGAGTGCCGATTCATATTCCCGCGCGCCTTCACGAAGGGAGTCATGCGCAGCCGCCATCATCGCACCGGCGATTTGCCCCGCTTCCTTCATAATGCCGATCTCAAACGGTGTCTTGATCATGCGCTGCGCGCCGAGAACCGGAGAAATGTCGTTCAACGGCACTCCGGGATATGTGTCGTCAAGATGATTGCGAACAACCGCCGGAATTGAGTTCCGTTCGATCCATATTTCACCTGGTTCAGCGCCAAGTGCGCCGACCAAGGCCCGCCCCCAGGTGCGCTGACCAATATCCTCCCAGACCTGAACATCCTCGACCCAGGTCATTTCAGAGACCATTTCGCTTTCCATCAGCGGTGTGATCACTGTCGGCGCGTCGTTGGCACGCACGACCAGCAACGTCGGGCGGCCGAATTCTATCCCGAGATACCCCCAAAAACCGGCGAGATAGGCAATCGAACTCTCATCCGTGAAGACGGCAAGTTCGATCCCATCATCGCGCATGCGCTGCTGAAGGTTCGCGGTTTTCTGTTTGGCGTGTTCCAGCATTCAGATTGCCTTGGTTTTGACCGCACAATGCAGCCTGACGCAGGAGACCAGATTACTCGCCCCCTCCTTTCGAAGAGGATCACAATTGGTATACCTTTACAAGAATAATTTGACCAAAACTTAGGCTAATGACCGATAAAACGAACTCAGAATTTTTTTGGTATACCAATTTAGTTAATAGAGCTCGGACTGACGATGTAACCGTTTTGGTAAACATAGCTTGTAGACGTTAGGAAATACCGGATCTGGTGGGTTCGTCATTTTTGCCGTTCAGCGGCCTTGGAGGTCTTCCAAGTGAAGATACGGAAAGTCCTCAATTTTTGCGATCCGAGCCATGACAAGGGAGAGATGGACTTTCCGTGTGGTAACAGCAGCCGGGATATCACCCGCCTCTAGGCATCGTGCAATCAGCCGCACTTCGTCCAGCATGTCCTGCACCTCGGTGTCCCAATCCAGGCGCGACAACAACAAAAACCAGTACCGCGCTGACTGATAGAAGAGCATATCAGCGAAATCGCGCAGGATTTCATTGGTTGTCAGAAGCTGAATGGCATTGTGTAGCCGGATGCTGACCGCGCCAAAGGCCTTTTTGTCCTGCAGCCCGAAAAGGGCGGCGGTATCACTGGCAAGCCTGTTGAGCTCCTCGTGCAATACCGCCGAGATTTGCCGGACTGGCATATCCGCAATACTCTCAGCGAGTTTGATCCTGAGAGCGTAGATCTCTCGCATTTCGCTCAGGTCAATCGAGGTTACGATCGTTCCGCGGCCATGCTGACTGGAAATGAGACCGTCATTTTCCAGCCGTTGCAATACGGCGCGCATTGGTGTCCTGCTGACGCAGAACTCCTCAGCCAACACACGTTCGTTCAGACTGTCGCCGGGCTGATAGTCCAGCAGACAGATACGCCTGCGCAACGTCTCGAAGATCGTTTTTTTGTCTGGTGTTGCGAACTGCGACAAAAGGGATTCCATCAAATCTCAGAACTGATATGCCATAATTGCGCAACTGCATCGTTGCGAACTGGATGATGAACTCGGAGCTGGTTCGGCAATGCTGCTGCCGATCACCCAGGCACCTCATATATAACAACAATTCGCTCCCTGCCGCGCCATTTCTTCGCAGAATGCTTCAAAAAGGGCGGACTTTGATCCACATGGCTCTGCACAGGGCGCATTTCCGGACACATCTGCTATGCAGAAATATGGGTGAGATTCACGGATTGGCACATTGAATTCTTAACTTCTGTCGACTAAGTGTCCCAAAAGTTCAGGTTAAGGCACACGGGTGGAATCGGAGACGAGCATGACCCGGGATGATCTCATTCGCGAATACAGACAACACAGCGGCTCCTGGCAGGCCGTGGTCGGTGTTTATGCGCTGCTCGTGGGCGCGATGCTGCTGTCCGGCTACATGATGGTCGGCTGACCGGGCAACTTCGAGTGCGCTATGATTTATAGATGCCCCGGAGCAAAGCTGCTCCGGGGTATTTCTATTTGAGCTTGCCGGTTGTCACGCTGGTCAGACATTGGCCGCTTCGCCGATCGCATCCGTTCCGCGCTCGTCCAGCAGAGTGGTCAGCCAATTCGGGTCCATCTCAGGAACCGAAGACAAGAGCAGATCCGTGTAAGGATGGTGCGGTGGCGTGAACATTTCGTCTTTCGGACCCTGTTCGACCACCTTGCCCTTTTGCATGACCACCACCTCGTCGGCAATCGACCGGACTGTCGCCAAGTCATGCGTGATGAACATGTAGGCGAGGTTGAACTCTTGCTGCAGCCGGTCAAGCAGCTTCAGGATCCCTTCGGCAACAAGCTGGTCAAGCGCGCTCGTCACCTCATCGCAGATAATGAATTTGGGATCGGCCGCAAGAGCCCGGGCGATACCAACCCGCTGCTTCTGGCCGCCTGACAATTCGGGCGGATAGCGGTTATAGAATTTCGCCGGGTCGAGTTCGATAAGGTCGAGAAGTTCATCCACACGGCTTTTGAGTGCTGTGCCGTGAAGACCGCTATAGAACTGTGCCGGACGCCCGATAATGTCGCAAATCCGGATTTTCGGATTTAAAGCCGTATCCGCCATCTGATAAATCATTTGGGCCTGGCGAAGTTGTTCTTTGGAGCGGTCCTGATAGCGCGGCGGCAGAGCTTCACCATTGAACAGGATTTGTCCTTTGGTCGGGGGCAAAAGGCCGGTGATACAGCGGGCCGTCGTCGATTTGCCCGAGCCGGACTCGCCCACAACGGCGACGGTCATGCCGGGATAGATGTCGAACGACACGTCGTCCAGAACCTTGGTCTTGCCATAAGCTGCATCAATGCCCTGAACCGATATGATCGGGATGGCGTCCGGACCCGTTGGACGCTGTTTCTGGGGGCGTTTGAAGCTGCGCACGGCCCAAAGGCTCTTTGTGTAGTCCTCCTTGGGTGAATCCAGCATTTGCGCGGTGGGCGCTTCCTCGACTTCCTCACCCTTTAGGAGCACCTTGATGGTGTCCGCCATCTGCGCAACAACGGCAAGGTCGTGGGTGATGTAGATCGCAGCGGTGTTGAACTGATCAACAATGTCGCGGATCGCCGCCAGAACCTCGATCTGCGTGGTCACGTCCAGTGCAGTGGTTGGTTCGTCAAAAATGATCAGATCCGGCCGGCACGCCATGGCCATGGCAGTCATGGCCCGTTGCAATTGGCCACCGGATACCTGATGCGGATACCGGAACCCGATTTCATCAGGATTTGGCAGACGCAGCCGCTCGTAAAGCTGCATCGCGTCTTCCTGCGCCTCGACCCGCTTCTGAATCCGGTACTGGATTGGCGCTTCTGTGTGCTGATCAATGATTTTATGAGATGGGTTGAAGGACGCCGCAGCAGACTGGGCCACGTAGGCAATCCGTGATCCGCGCAGGGCCCGCAGCGCAGATTCTGGTGTGGTGGTCAGCTCCATGCCGTCGAATTCAATCGACCCGCCAGAGATCCGGCAGCCGTCCCGGGCAAAGCCCATCGAAGCGAGGCCGATGGTGGACTTGCCAGCCCCAGATTCGCCGATGAGGCCAAGAACCTCACCCTTGTGAAGGGTTAGATCTACCCCATGGACGATCTCAACCCATTTCTCATCGGAATAGCCTTCTATCCGAAGGTCCTTGATTTCCAGAAGTACGTCTTTCTTGGGAACCATGATCAAACCTCCTTCAGACCGGAGGACCGGAACAGCATCCAGTCGACGACAAAGTTGACCGCAACCGTCAGCAGCGCAATCGCCGCCGCAGGAATTAGCGGTGTCAGTTCACCAAAGGAAATCAAGGTCGCGTTCTCACGTACCATAGACCCCCAGTCAGCGGTTGGTGGCTGTATACCCAGGCCGAGGAAGGATAGACCCGCGATCAGAAGGAACACGAAGCAGAATTCCAGGCCGAATTCGGCAATCAGCGGCGCCGTTGAGTTCGGCAGGATCTCCTTGCGGATCAGATACCAAGTCCCCTCCCCCCTGAGCTTTGCTGCCTCAATGTAATCCATCACGACCACATTACCTGCGACCGCACGGGTCAGTCGGAACACGCGCGGCGAATAGATCACCGCAACAACGACGACGATCACCGCCAGGTTTGTGCCGAAGATACTCAGCATCAAAAGCGCAAAGATAAGTGACGGAACGGACATGATCACATCGGCAAAACGGCCCATAAACTGGTCGAACCACCCACCTTTTGTTGCCGCGAGCAAACCGGCAAACGCTCCCATGACAAAGGCAAGCGTTGTTGCAATCAGCGCCAGGCCAACCGAGTTTCGTGCGCCGTAGATAATCCGGCTGAACATGTCCCGCCCGAGCTGGTCAGCGCCCAGCAACATGTTTTCATCCGCTGGTGCGAACGCCGACGAGATAACCTCGGCTTCGCCAAACGGCGCGATGACCGGGGCGAAAATACCCGCAATCGCGTAGGTGAAGATCACGAACATGCCAAAAGCGGCGGTCAGCGGAGCTGTTCTCAGCTCCTTGGCAACTCCTTCGGGTGCAATAATGATGAGAAATTCCCGGAAGGCATAGGACGTCCCTGCCGCCAATGCCAAAATCCCGGCAGCTATTGTGACAAACCTGAGAGCCCCCACCCCGCCGATGATCCCCATCACGAAAGACACGAGGGTCAGAGAGAAAATCAGCAGAAACAGTTCGCGTTTTTTGAAATACGCCGCCAGGCAGGACCCGCCGATCAGCAGCGCATAGTAAGCAATAACAAATGTACTCATTTCGCTGCCCTCACTTCGGATGCCGCAAACGCGGATTGGTCAGGATTGCTCCCACATCGGCTGCCAGGTTGAGCAGGATGAAGGTTGCAGCGAAAATCAGACAGCATGCCTGAACAATGGGGAAGTCGCGTTTGGCCACCGCATCCACCAGCAGCTGGCCAATGCCGGGATAGACAAAAACGACCTCGACCAGAACCACACCGGTAATGAGGTAGGCCAAATTGAGTGCAACGACGTTGATGATCGGTGCCCAGGCATTCGGCAGGGCGTGTTTCACAATAATTTTCCAGGGCGGAACACCCTTAAGCCGTGCCATCTCAATATAAGGCGAAGCCAGCAAGTTGATAATTGCAGCCCGGGTCATCCGCATCATGTGCGCAGTGACCACCAGCACCAGTGTCAACGCCGGCAGGAAAGTGCGATGCAACAACTCGCCGAAAGTCATGTCGGGGCTTATGCTGGCGATCGCAGGGAAATACTGTGTCTTCACCGCCAAATAGAGGATCAGGATGTATCCGAGGAAGAATTCTGGAGAAGAAATCGAGGTCAGCGTCGCAACGTTCGCAACCCGGTCGAACAGGGTATTGCGCAGCAAAGCGACGATCACTCCGAGAATTATGGAGATCGGCACGGCGATAACGGCTGCATAGGTCGCCAAGAAGAGTGTGTTCACGAACCTTTCGCCGATTGCGTCCCCAACGCTGACGCCCGATACCAGAGAGACACCAAAGTCGCCCGTCAAAGCGCCGCCAAGCCATTGGAAATAGCGAAAGATAGCAGGTTGATCGAGGCCAAGCTTTTCGCGAAGCGCTGCAACAGTTTCAGGCGTTGCCCCCTGGCCTAAAACGGCCTGTGCGATATCGCCGGGTAGCAGCTCGACCGCGAAGAATATCAGGATTGAAACCACGAGAAGCGTGACCAAACCTAAGCCAAGTCTCTTAAGGACCAGCTGTAGGATGTCCCCCATTTGTCCCTCCAGAACAGGAAGCCCGGACCTCACATCAAATGTCCGGACGGCAGTCAGGCACCCCTTGTCAGCTATATTATCTCTGCTTTGGCAGAAGGCCCCGACGCGACAGCAACATGAACCGAACTGAGTTCGGGTCTATGTCATAAACGGAGCGGCGGAATTTCTCCGCCGCCCTGTAGTAGGATCAGGACTCAAACCACCAGCGGCTTGCCGCCCGTGCGCCATCATTTTCCCAGCTGGCAGCTAGCTGATCCGGCGTACCCACCTTGGTGCTGTTGGCGTAAACGAAATTGTTGAAGAACGGGATGATCGTCCCGCCATCGTCTTTGGCCAGGATTGCCATCTCGCGGTACATATCTGCACGCTTGGCGTCGTCCAGTTCCGCTTTTGCTTGCAGCAGCAACTTGTTGAATTGCTCATTCTGCCAGAAGGATTCGTTCCACGCGGCATCGTCCTTATAGGCCAGCGTGTACATCACATCCGGTGTCGGACGCGCGCCCCAGGAGACCAGACAGAACGGCTTTTTCAACCACACATCGGAGTAGTAGCCATCGTTCGGTTCACGCACGACGTTGATGTTGATGCCCGCCGCTTTGGCCTGTTCGGCGTAAAGGACAGCCATGTCGACGGCGCCGGCATAAACACTGTCCGCCGTCGACAGGTTGATGGTAAGGCCTTCCGCGCCGGCTTTCTTCAGCAAAGACTTGGCCTGGTCCGGATCATACTCGCGTTGCGGAAGGTCGTCCGGCCAATATGGCTGCGCCGGAGAGTGGTGGAAGTCGTTGCCCTTGGTAGCAGCGCCGAACGCGATCTTCTCGATGATCTCGTCCCGGTTCATCGACAATTTCAACGCGTTGCGCACGTCGACATTGTCGAATGGAGCGGCATTACAATGCATTGGCATTGTAATCGCGCCCGCGGACGGGATATTGTGAATCTTGATGTTCGGATTGCGCTGCAACAGTCCCATCGTCTTCAGCTCGATCAGCGAGACTGCGTCCACGTCACCGGTCATAAGGGCGGTCTGACGGGCATTCGGATCGTTCAGGACGATGATCTCGACCTTATCGAAATAAGCGCCTTCACGGTGCCAACCGTCGTGACGGCTCAGGTTGAACTGAACGCCAAACTCACCACTATCGATCTTGTACGGACCCGTGCCATCGCCGGACTCCCAATCGATCGTACCGTCTTCATTGGCCGGGCAAATGCAAAGGTGATAATCAGTCATCAGCCACGGGAAGTCCGCATTGCCGCCGGAAAGCGATACCACAACGGTGTAGTCACCATCCTTCTTGATGTCTGTCACACCAGCAAGCAGAGCTTTCGCTGCAGATGTCGATGCGTCACCGCGGTGGTGATTGAGCGACGCGATCACGTCGTCTGCCGTCAACTTCTTACCACTGTGGAAGCTGGCATTTTCGGTAAGCTTAAAGGTCCACTCAGAGGCGTCCGCACTGGCTTCCCAACTGTCGGCCAGGTCTGGCCCGAGAGAGCCATCGCCCATGATCATCGTCAGGAAGCTGCGATACGTGTGCGCCATGAAGATCATCTGGCGGGTCAAGTAGGTGCCCGGATCATGGCTATCCGACGTGTTTCCGTCATGAAGACCCCAGCGGAAGGTGCCACCGCTTTTCGGTTGCGCCTTGGCCTTGGTGGACCAAAGGCCCGTAGCGGTTGTGGCCGTCAAGCCTGCCAGCACGGAGTAACGTATAAACTCACGCTTTGTGATGCCTCCTGTGCGTGCCGCGCTTTCAAGGCGATTGATCATGTCTTGGTCTTTGGTTTTGGTCATCTGTCTCCCCATCTGGATTATTCAAAGCTGTCGACAGTAAAATTCCCATACGTAGCATCCGCAAATTTTCGAGTATCTGCGATGCTCGTTTGCGACATGTAGATAACAAAACACGAACTCCACCACCTCGACTACCCTTTTGGCAAAATTCAAGGTTTAAAATTTTTAATGCTAACAGCGTGCCACAAAATTGTGCAGAGCAGCATTACTTAAGCAAAACATGAAATTTTGACCGTACGGAAAAACAATAAAGCGCTACTATTATTATCTGCTTTGAAACTACTGCCGATTCTTTTGGCTCCGAGGAACGATAATATTCCAGCAATGTCGGAAAATGCTGTTCAAGTTCGGTTTACCGCGCGTTGTCGCACCTCATCCCGCGCATCCTGACGGAAAGTGAACCATCTTCGGAGACCCTTATGAGTGTCGCAACGCGCAGCCGAAGCGGAGGCCGTGCCGGCCGCCGGGCCCTTCGCACCGCCCCTGATCACGAAATGTTGCCGGGTCTCACCCGAAAGCTGCCTTTGTGCGAACCCTTGGATCAGGATCAGATTGAACGCCTCGACAACGCGTCCATGCAAATACTGGAAGAGGTCGGCATCATCTTCCGGGACGCGATCGCACTGGAAGACTGGCGCAAGGCCGGCGCCAAGGTGGAAGGAGAACGGGTTTATCTTGACCGTGGCCTGGTACGCGAGCTGATCCGCACAATCCCCTCCAGCTTCACTTATCACGCTCGCAACCCGGCAAAGAACGTTCCGCTTGGTGGCAACCGGTCGATGTTTGTGCCCATGACCGGAGCCCCATTCATCAGGGATCTCAACGACGAGCGCCGCAATCCGACGCTGGACGATCTCGCGATGTTCCACAAACTCAGCCATATGCTGCCGGCGATGCATTCCAGCGCGCATCATATAGTCGAGCCGTATGATCACCCCATCAGCCACCGCCACCTGCGCATCACCTATTCGTCGATCAAGTATTCGGACAAAACCTTCATGGGCATGACCACAAGCCCGAAAAATGCCGAAGACGTCATGGAGATGTGCGCCATCCTCTTTGGAGAAGACTATCTGGAAGATCACCCGGTCACGACCGGCAACTGCAACGGCAATTCTCCCCTGGTCTGGGACGAGACCATGCTCGGCGCCATGCGTGCCTTTTCAAAGCGGAACCAGCCGGTGCTGTGCTCCCCCTTCGTGCTCGGAGGCGCCAACACACCGGCCTCGGTGGTGCCGGCCGTTGCCCAGCTGAACGCGGAAGCCCTGAGCGCACTCGCCTACACCCAGGTGATCCGCAAGGGCGCACCGGCGATCTATGGCCATTACTTATCGACAGTTTCCATGAAATCAGGCGCGCCGATGGCCGGAACACCTGAAATCAGCCTGATGAATTTTTTGATCGGTCAGCTTGCACGCTACTACAATGTGCCCTGGCGGACCTCCGGCTCGCTCGGCGGCGCCAAGACATTCGATGCGCAGGCAGGCTATGAGAGTGCAGCAACATTGAACGCCGTGATCCATGCCGGTGCCAACTACATCTGGCACGCTGCTGGCTGGAACGAAGCCGGCATGCACTGTTCAGTTGCCAAGTTCATTGTCGATGCCGAACAATGCGCCATGGCCTATCGCATGGCCGAAGGCCCACGTTGGGATGATTTCGATGAAGCGTTGTCGGCCGTCCGCGACGTCGGCCCGGGCGGTCATTATCTTGGCCATCCTCACACACAGGAGAACTTCCAGCGGGCCTTCTTCATGCCAGACATGTTCGACAACAACTCGATCGAACAGTGGAAGGCGGAGGGCGAAGTCGAGATTACAGAGCGCGCCCTAACTCAAGCCCGCAAGCTCCTGTTGGAGTATCAGGAACCGAAGCTCGACGAAGCGAAGAACGAGGCTCTTCTGGACTACATCGCCCGTCGCGAACGGGAAATACCGGCCGAAGATGCCTTGAACCAGGACTACTAACTCTCCCGCTACTGCGGCGTCTGGCCTCGCCGTCCAGCTCTGATATTTTTTGAAGGCTTTGCCGCATGCGTATTCGAGAAATCCATGTCTACAGCCATACCCTGCCGGTTAAAGACGGGCCCTATGTCATGGCTTCGACCGTGGTGGACGTGCTGGAAACCACATTGGTCAAGATCGTCGATGAAACTGGCGCCGTTGGTTGGGGAGAGACCTGCCCGGTAGGACCTGTGTATGCGCCCGCGCACGCCGCCGGCGCGCTGGCAGCAATCAAGGAAATCGCACCCGGCCTGATCGGCGCCGACATAACCGGCCTGCGCGCCTTTCAGCGACTTATGGACAAACGGTTGAACGGACACGCCTATGCAAAGGCAGCCTTCGACATTGCAGCCCATGATCTTCTCGGGAAACGCACGGGTCTTAGTGTTGCCGACCTTCTGGGCGGTGCAATGACCGGAAAGGTGCCCTCCTATTTCGCCTCGGGCGTTGGGTCGCCGGAGGACATTGCCCGGATTGCCAAGGACAAGGCAGATCAAGGTTTCAAACGCATGCAAATCAAGGTCGGCGGTCGGGCGGTCGATCTGGATATTGAGACGATCCGCAAGGTTTGGGAAGCGGTCGGCACACGGATGCGGTTGATCGTTGATGGCAACCGGGGCTGGACATCGCAGGAAGCCTTGCGCGTGAGCCGCTCCTGCCTCGACATACCTATCGTTCTGGAACAGCCCTGCAACACGATCGAAGAGGTTGCCCGCATCCGGCATCAGCTGGGACACGGGGTATACCTGGATGAATCGGCAACCGACATTTCGGCAGTGGTACGCGCCATCGGCGACGGGATCTGCGATGGCTTCGGCATGAAGCTAACACGGATCGGCGGGTTGCAGCCCATGTCCGTGTTCCGCGATATTTGCGAAGCCGCGGCTCTGCCCCACACCTGCGACGACAGCTGGGGCGGCGATATCATCGCTGCGGCTTGCGTTCAGATCGCGGCCACGGTCCACCCAAAGTTCCTCGAAGGGGTCTGGATCGCCCAGCCATACATTGACGGCAACTATGACAGCCGTAACCCTGTCAATATCGTAGACGGGCATTTGAGCGTCCCGGCAGGACCCGGGCTCGGCGTGGTCCCCGATGAAGCCCTGTTCGGGGCACCTGTCGCATCATTCTAGGCTGTATGGACCAATTGGAGGCGTCATGCGATTTACCGGAAAGAAAGCGCTCGTGACCGGTGCCGCCGGCGGTATGGGGCAAGTGATCACCAAAATGTTGCGTAATGAAGGCGCTTTGGTCGCAGTTGCTGATTTCAATTGCCACGGCATCTCAGCAGAGGCGGAACTTCCCGGCGACCTCTTGGATCAGGTTTATGCAGACAGTCTTCCTGGTGCTGCGGCCAAGGAGCTCGGCGGTCTTGATATCATCATCAACAATGCCGGAGTGATCACGCGCGGCCCGGTTACGGACACCAGCGACCGTGACTGGGATCTTTCGGTGGGTGTGAATGTCGAGGCCCCGTTCCGGATCTGCCGCGCGGGCATCCCGATTCTGGCAGAAGGTGGCGGCGGCGCGATTGTCAATCTTGCCTCTTGCTGGGGCGTTCATCCCGGTCCAAATCACGCTGTCTATTGCATGACAAAGGCGGCAATTGCCTCTCTGACCCAATGCATGGGCCGCGATCACGCCCATCAGGGCATAAGGATCAACGCGGTCTGCCCCAATGAAGTCGACACGCCGATGTTGCGCACCGGTTTCGAAAAGCGGGGCTTCGATCCGGTAACGGCAATCAAGGACCTCGGTATGACCGTGCCGCTCGGCCGGATCGCCAAGCCGGACGACATTGCAGATGTGGTGCTGTTTCTGGCCTCCGATGCGGCCCGGTACATGTGCGGCGCGCTGGTCGAGGTCAATGGCGGGAAATCGGTTGCATGACACGCTTTGAAGGCAAGACGGCGCTGGTCACCGGCGGGCGCAGCGGGATCGGTAGGGCGATTGCACTTCGACTGCGCGACGAAGGCGCCCGTGTCTTCACAGCCCAGCGCGGTGAAGACACAGAATTCGAGCACGTTTGTGCCGATTTTTCAGATAGCGCGGCACTCGCAAAAGTGATCCCAGCGGTCATAAACGCGTCAGGGCGGCTTGATGTTCTGGTCAACAATGCCGGGCTGATGCAGGAAGCCAGTGTCGAGGGCATGACACTTGAAGATTGGCAACGCAGCCTAACCGTCAATCTCACGGCCCCGTTCCTGCTTGTCAAATACGCCCTGCCCCATTTGCGCTTCACCAAAGGCACGATCGTCAATGTGGGATCAATCGAAGGAGTTGGATGCAATCCTCATCATGCCGCTTATGCGGCCTCCAAAGCAGGACTTCACGGCTTGACGCGTGCCATTGCGGTTGACCATGGCCAGGACGGTATTCGCTGCAACGCCGTTGCGCCAGGCTGGATCGATACTGACCTAAATCTGGATTTCATCGCGGCCCAGACCAACCCCGAGGCCTTCAGGCGGGATATCGGCAAGATCCATCCCGTCGGTCGAACAGGCGCACCGGAAGAGGTAGCCGCGCTTGTTGCTTTCCTGGCCGCGGAAGAAAGCGGCTTCATCACCGGCCAGATCTATGCCGTTGACGGCGGTCGCATGACCCAGCTCAGCCTACCTTAACGCCAAAAAATGCTTCGTACTCAGTTCTGAAATGCCGTGCGGATGGCGGATGACATGGTGACAACCAGATCCCTGTCTGCCTCTGCAGAGGTGCCGATCACCAATTGGGACGCGGGGGTCTCGCCAAAGCCGTCTTGTGTTCCAAGCGTCCGCAATTGTGGTCCGATCGAGGACTTCCCCAGCAAGCCGATGGCAATGCCAGCCTCTACAGCCGCCGTCACACCGGCAACACTCTGACTGGAAAAGACGATCCTGTACGGCCGCCCACTTTTCTCAAGTGTCGCAATCGCAGCATCCCTCCACCAGCAAGCTCGGTCGAACAACGCAATCGGCACAACCGCCTGATCCGGCAATGACAAGTGTTTCGCGCAGACCCAGCAGGTCGGATCCACGTAAATCACCTCTTCAAAGGCTTGCGGCGTCTCAACTTCGTAGACGGCGAGATCGAGTTGTCCCCTGGCAATCATTTCCGGAAATTCCGTGCTGATCGAACACGTTACGTCCAATTCCACCTGAGGATGAGATTGCACAAACGCTCCGAGGATCGCCGCAAGCCTGGTTTGGCCGTGATCATCCGGGATGGCCAGCCGCAGCCTGCCGCGCAACCCGTCCGCGGTGATTTCACGGAGCGCCACATCCAGACGACCGGTAACCTCCCGTGCGACCGGCAAAAGCTGTTCGCCGGTTTGCGACAAGGATACCCCGCGCCCCGTCCGGTCAAAGACGGGACGTCCCACCACCTCTTCCAGACGCATGATCTGCAGACTGGTGGCGGATTGCGACCGGCCGATCACACGAGCCCCTTCAGTGATACTGCCCGTTCCTGCCACCGCCAGGAATGTTCTAAGCAACTCACTGTCCAGACTATTCATCGAATTTTCCGATATCCGATATTAATGATATTCGTTTTACTGATGAATTCAGCATATCTATCCTGATCCCGTCAAGCTCAAGAGATCGACATGGCAGATCAGTCAACCGCCTCAGTCCAACGTCCGACGCGCCTGCATTTTGCCGGGGTTGGTCTTTTGGTCTTTGCGATCATGACATGGCTTTGGCCAGATTTCGTCTGGAATGGCGCGGTCTTCACCGTTGAGGGGCTCATTGCTGTTGCCCCACTGGTCGTGCCGGGCATCCTCCTAACAGCGTGGATCATGGCGAGCGGTGCCGACAAGATCATCAGCCGGGCCTTTGAGGGGCATATGGCACGTGCCATCTTGGCCGCCGCGGCGATCGGTGCGATCACTCCCGTATGTGGCGTGACAGTTCTGCCCTTGATGGTCGGCCTTCTCGCAGCAGGTGTGCCGCTCGCACCCGTCATGGCTTTCTGGCTGTCTTCGCCTGTCACAGATCCGGCAATGCTTGCGACAACTGCGGCCACTCTGGGCCTTGCATTTGCCATTGGAAAAACTGTTGCAGCCTTCGGGCTCGGCCTCTTCGGCGGCACCGTGACGGCATTTCTGACAGCCGGAAAATCCGGTCAGTCGGCGCTCAGAAAAAATGGTCTGGCCTCGTCCCTCAAGACAAGAACCTGCTGTGGAGCGGCCAGCTTCGCGCCGAGGGTTTGGCTGAACGCAGACCGGCGCGAAACCTTCTTCCGACAGGGATTCGCCACAACCCGGCTGATCCTGATCTGCTTGATCCCGGCTTTCTTTGCCGAATTTGCCTTGAACCAGGCGCTGACACCGGGCTCTCTCGCTGTATATGTCGGCGCCGACAAATGGTGGGCGATCCCCGCTGCCGTTTTTGTTGGGGCGCCAGCCTATATTGACGGCTACGCCGCCTTGCCACTCACGCGCGGTCTCATCGACAACGGCATGTCCCCAGGCGCGGCGATGGCTTTCCTCGTCTCTGGAGGCGTCGTCAGCATCTGGGGAGCGCTCGCGATCTTTCCCGTGCTCAGACTGCGTCCCTTCTTACTCTACCTGGCGCTGGCCATCACCGGCTCCCTGCTCGCCGGTTATGCCTTCTGTTGGGTCTATTGAGGCTTGAACAGTCAACGGCTGATGGTTTTTAGGATGCTTTCGGCGTGGCGCGTCTATTCTTCAGCAGCCCGCCATTCCTTCCAGCGCAACACTAAATTAGCACCAAGTTCACGAAACGGCTGCGGCGGCAGTTTTTTGGGTAGAGCTTCCGAACCGAAATGCCGCGTGATGTCGCTCTCGATACCGAGGGCAAGTTCCGCGGCGCCCATCCCGGTCAGAGTTCCGCGTGCTGTGCCAAGACCGTTTTGAACACAGCCGGAATAGACACCGTCCTCCAGTTCCCGCATCACGGCCACACCGTTCATAGACAGGCATAGGTGTCCAGCCCAGCGATACTCCATCTTCAGTCCGGCCAATTTCGGGAAGCGCCGGTCGAACTTGTCCTGCATAACTGCGGCTGCCCTGTCGACATGCGCTTGCGTCAGCCGCATATCCGGCTTCAGAACTGCACAGGTGCGGGTGACAATCCGATTGCCGCCCTGACCGGTATCGATCCGCCTCAGGGTCGTCCCCATCGGGTCGGAGGGAGTGATCCCCCAGCGAGGCTGTCCACCGAGTTTCATCATTGCATCGTTATCAAGCTCCGGGGTCATCACGGCAAACAGGAACAGCTGCATCAACCGGTCACGTTCATAACCGAAACTTTCCAGATGGCCATTGATTGTCAGAATGATTTTGCCGGTTGAGACCTTGCCGCCGGGCGTCGCGACGAGCCAGCCCGAGTCCTGTTTGGAGAACGAGGTTACCGGGCTCTCTTCAAAGACTGATACGCCGGCCCGTCTCAACCCGGTTGCCAGATCGCGCACATAACCTGCTGGCTGCAGCATCACCGTGCCTGGCGTGTAAAGCCCGCCAAGATAGTGACGGCTTCCCGTCAACTCCCTCATTTGGCGCTGGTCAAGCAGTTCATAGTCTTCGCCGAGGCTGGCAAGGTGTTGCGCATAGCTCTTGTTATGAGCGGCAGCCTTCACGCTGGCTGCACCGTTTACCTTGCCCGCCGGATCGAAATAATTCGCGTCAATCTGGTATTCGTCTACCGCTTCGCGTGCGAAATGGATAGCCTGACGGTTGAGGGCTATCAGGGACTTGTCGTCACCAGCCCCGGCATAGTCCTCTGATGTCAGTTCATGCGGCAGATCGATCATGAACCCGGAATTGCGTCCGGCAGAGCTCTCCGCGATGGGCAAGGCATCCAACACGATAACCTTCAAGCCGGCATCGATCTGGGTCAGCCGCCGCGCCGCACTGAGCCCGGCGAAGCCTGCACCGATGATGGTGACGTCCGCAGTGAGATCCTCGGCGAGAACCTGCGGCCGCAGCGGTGCCGGCAGGATCCGGTTCCAGGCCGCCGGCCCTTGCAAACTTGGCAGGCATTTGGCGGCCCGCTGCATCAGCCGACCGCCTCGTCCTCGTCGTCAGCGAGATCCACCCAGATTGTCTTCAGCTGGGTGTACTGGTCATGGGCTGCAAGGCTGTTGTCACGGCCACCGAACCCGGACTGCTTGTAACCTCCGAAGGGCGTCGTGATATCGCCTTCTCCGAAACAGTTTACCGTGACAGTCCCTGCCCGGATGGCGCGTGCGCCACGCAAGGCCTTCTTGGTGTTGGACGTGAAGATCGATGCGGCAAGGCCATAATCCGTGGCGTTGGCCATAGCGATCGCTTCATCAAACCCGCGCACCGTCAGGACACTCAGGACCGGTCCGAAGATCTCCTCCCTGGCAAGCGCCGAAGACGCATCCACCTCCAGCACCGTCGGCTCCACATAGGCTCCGTCATGGCTTTTACCGCCCATCAGGACATCGGCATCTCTATCCAAATAGGAACAGACCTTTTGGAAATGCGCGCTTGATACAAGCGCACCGACCCGGTGCTCCGGATCAAGCGGATCGCCAAGGGTCCATTCACGGGTATGAGCCAGAATCCGCTCCATCAGCGCGTCCTTGATCTCCTCTTCGACGATCAGACGCGAGCTCGCCGAGCAGTTTTCGCCCATGTTCCAGAAAGCGCCGTTGACCACGTGAGCTGCAACACGATCGAGATTGTCTGCATCTTTCAGGACAACGCTGGGATTCTTGCCGCCCATCTCTAGAACGACTTCCTTCAGATTGCTGTCTGCCGCGTAGTGCAGGAACCTGCGTCCCGTTTCGGTCGATCCGGTAAAGGACACCATGTCGACATCCATATGCCGTCCAAGAGGTTCGCCCACCTCCGGACCGGTGCCCGGCACCACGTTGAAAACACCACGCGGTATCCCAGCTTCCATGGCAATTTCTGCAACGCGTAGCGCCGTTAGAGAGGTTTCCTCCGCCGGCTTGACGATCACCGAACAACCAGCTGCCAATGCAGGCCCAATTTTCCAGGCCAGCATCAGGAGCGGGAAGTTCCATGGCAGCACAAGACCCACCACACCAATCGGCTCACGCACGATCATCGCGATGTGGTCATCGGATGCAGGGGACACCTGATCATAGATCTTGTCGATCGCCTCCGCGTGCCATTTCAGGCAATGGATTGTCTCCGGAACATCGACGGTCTCGCAGTCGAAGATGGTTTTGCCGCTGTCGAGGCTTTCCATCACCGCCAGTTCCCGCCGGTTCCGGGTGAGCAATTTGGCAAAGCGGATCAGAACGTCCTTCCGTTCACCGGGAGACAGTTTCGACCAGCGCCCGTCTTCAAATGCATCGCGCGCTTTTGAAACAGCGAAGTCGACATCCTCCGAGCTGCAGGCCGCTATATCGGCCAGCGTCTCACCCGTGGCCGGGTTTACGCTTGAGAATGTCTCTCCCGACTGTGCCGGCCGATAGCTGCCATCGATAAAGGCGTTGGTCGGCAAAGTGAGTTTGGCGGCCAGAGCCTTGTACTCGTCACGTGTCAGAAGATCGGTCATGGTCACGCTCCTGCCGTGATGTCATCAATGGTGGATTTCAACACCCGAACAACCTGCTCGAGTTGGCGTTTGTCGTCCTTGTTCAGCGCCTTCAGCGGGGCGCGCGGCGGTCCGGCATAAAGACCACTCATCTCAACTCCGTGCTTGACGCACTGGATGAATTTGCCGCCCTGCTCCAGGACGCGCATCAAAGGCATCATCGCCGACATGATCCTGCGCCCCTTGGTGAAATCCCCTTCCACCGCACAGGCCTTGTAAAGCGCGACGTGTTCCTCAGGCAGGAAGTTTGAACCGGCGCAGACCCAGCTGCGCGCACCCCATGCAAAAAACTCCAGCGCCTGGTCGTCCATGCCGCAGGACATCTGGATATGCGGATAGTCCCGGGCGAGCAAATGCACCCTGTTGATGTCACCAGAACTTTCCTTGATGGCACAGACATTGCGGGACCGGCCAACCCGGTCCAGGAACTCCTCGCCCATGTTGACGCCCATCCGGCCCGGGTAATTATAAAGCATGATCGGTAGATCCGCCGCCCGGTCGATGGTCAGGACATTAATCGCATTTTCCCGCTCCGTCGGCACCGCATAAGGTGGCGTGGCCACCAGGATAGCCTCGGCATCCATCTTTGCCGCACCTTCAGCCAAAGCGATTGAGTCCGGCGTGCGCATCGTGCCCGTTCCGACGATTAGCGGAAGACGTCCGGCAAGTTTGTCCTTTGTGAACTGCGCAAGTTCCAGACGCTCTTCCACCGTCTGAGTATAGTTCTCACCGGTTGAACCACCCGAAATCACGCCATGAACCCCGCTGGCAACCAGGTGATCGATCACCTTCTCCAGCGCATCCCAGACGACATTGCCGTCCGTATCATAGGGCGTCACGGCAGGCGTATAGATACCCTCAAAGGTTAGTCTTGGTGTCATCCAGATGGTCTCCGGCTTCAGGCGGATTTGAGTTTGGGAGGCTGGCCGAGTGGGGCTTCCAGCCCGGGCGGCATGACAAAGAGTTCGATCTGGTCCCGCGACAATGCCCAGTGCTCAAGCGCCAGTTCGGCGGCGCGGTCTTCATCGCCGTCCTCTATGGCAGCGATCATTTCGTCATGTTGCGCGCTGGCCAGCTTGAGCCGCTCGTCCTTCGCACCGCGGGTCTGACGAAAGAACGTCATGCCGATACGGGTGTGATCGATCAGCAGCCGGTCAAGGCTCGCCATAAGGTAGCTGTTGCCGGCCATCCGCCCTGTGATGCGGTGAAAACGATCGTTGGTCAAAGCACGCGCCGTGACATCGCCTGTGTCCATTGCCTCTCGGAATGCATCCTGTGCAGCCTTCAGCTCGTCAATTTGCACCGGTGTGGCGTTCTGTGCGGCCAGACGCAGGATGGCGCTGTAAATCAATGGCGCAGCAAGGAAAAAGTCGCGCAACGTGAAATGGGTCATGTCGGAGACCCGGGCGCCGCGATTAAGCTGCAACGTGACATAGCCGTCGCCGGACAGTTGCTGCAGCACTTCCCTCAAGGGGGTTCGGGACAGGCCGTATAGTTCGCACAATTCCGTTTCCTCCAGCGCACTGCCCGGCTTGCGTTCCAATGTCAGGATCGCTCGCTTCAGATCTTCATAGGCAACGGTCTTGGCCGTTCCACGCTGAGGAGGCATCACACCGCTCCGTTTCGATTTTGGTTGACCGATTTGTATACAATGTGAATACAATGACAACACTTAAATCATACAATGATGCCCGGTACTCGAAACGGGCCAAGGCGACAGGCTCCGGAGAAAAGCGACATGCCCAGAACGCGCGACGTCACCTTCCTGCTGCTCGACGATTTTTCCCACATTGCCTTTGCCTGTGCCGTTGAGCCGCTGCGCATCGCCAATCTGCTTCAGGGTGAGGAGATTTACCGCTGGCGTCTCGCGTCGGTCGATGGAGAACGGGTCGTCTGTTCCAACAAAACCGTCACCCTTGTCGATCAGGGCCTAACGGATTTGCCGCCGCGCAGCAGCCTGTTTCTGATTTCCGGGCAGAATGTCGGCGATCGGGCGACCTCGGACGTGCTCGCCTTCCTGCGCCGCGAACGGGCACGCGGCACCCGGATCGGCGCCATCTGTTCCGGGGCTCATGTGCTGGCAAGCGCCGGATTTCTGAACAACCGCCGGGCGGCCATCCACTGGTCGTTCCACGACAGCTTTCAGGAGAATTTTCCGGAGGTTGAACTTTGCCGCAACGTCTTCGTCGCCGACGAAACGTTCGTGACGGCCTCGGGTGGTACGGCGGCGACCGATCTGATGCTGCATCTGATTGGCGAGACACACGGTCAAGACCTTGCCGCAGCGATTGCCGACATGATGGTCTATTCCGGCGTTCGCCCCGCTGATGCGGCCCAGCAGATTTCCCTTCAGGCCCGCCACGGCATCCGCAATCCGCATATCGCGGAAGCCATCCGGTTGCTCAATGAGAGCGCGCCCTACTACCTGCCAACGTCAGAGATCGCGCGTACGATCGGGATATCTACGCGGCAACTGGAGCGCCTGTTCCAGAAGCACCTGAAGATGTCGCCAAAACAGTTCGCCATAAACCAGAAGCTGACCAGAGCGCGGAACCTGTTGCTGCAGACGGAGCAGTCGATCTCCGAAATCGCACTGGCGTGCGGCTACGAGTCGCCGTCGCACTTCATCCGCACCTATCAGAACCGCTTCGGCGTCACCCCGCACAACCAGCGGGTCTTCGCTGCGACACCCCAAATTGTATATCAACTCGCCTGACCGGTGCAGCAGGTCCGGTCTAATAGTGTCGCCCCGCAACCTGGTGGATACAGGATTCATAACATTTGTCGGGTTTGTGGCTAGTTGGTTGGGAAACGGGCATCTTCTGTATGCGCAGATAAGAAGTCCGTTGCAAATGCGCGAATGTCAGTTGAACTTTAAGTTCCAAATCCTCCGCCGGGCTTCGTCTCGGTTCTCGTAAGCTTCAATTGCGTCATTCAAGTCATCAGGCGACAGCGCAGATTCGCCCTTTGAATGCCTTGTAATCTGCATTGTGTACCATGCTGTCACGCCACCTTCCGGTGGGTTTTTGAAACTCGGAAACTGAGGCTCTAAGTGCTGACTTGCCAGCCAAAACGCCGGTAATTCAGGTTCGACCACCAAAGCACGTGCTAAGCCAACAAGATCGGCCTTGCCTTCTGAAATAGCGCTTTCTGCCTGAACGGACGTCTTGAACCCGCCAGTGACCATCAAGGGTATGCGCGTTTTTGCACGGGCACGGGTCGCAAATTCCAAGAAGTACGGGCCAGAGCCTGCACGATCAGAAGAAGATACTGCACCTGGGAAATATGTGCCCCCGCTGATGTCAATGAGGTCGATTGCCAGCTTGTCTATAGCCGCAACAACCTCAAGGGCCTCGTCCTCCGCGAAACCGCCTTTAAGCTGATCAGTGGCGTTCAATTTGATGCCCACAGGAAACCCCGGTCCAACGCCTGCCCGCACTGCGCTTATCACTTCGAGCAATAGCCTCATGCGGTTCTGCAAGGAGCCCCCATAGGCATCTTCGCGCTTGTTAAACAAAGGCGATAGAAACTGACTGAGTAGGAAGCCATGAGCCGCGTGGATTTCCACCCCGCCAAACCCAAGTTCTTTGGCGAGGTTTGCTGTGCGGGCAAATTCGGCTGGCAGCGCCTCTATCTCCTTCAAAGACAAAGCACTGCAAGTCAGCCCCGGCAAATCAAGCGCGCTCGGCCCCTTTGGTGAGCTGATCGGTTCATCCGCCATCGCGCCTGCGTGGCCCAGTTGCAACCAAAGCTGAGAACCATCGATCCTGCCCGCCGCTGCGAGACGCCTGAGCTGATTATAGTCAGAATGCCTGTTCAGGATCAGATTGCCGGGTTTCTCGGCATAGTTCGGTGTGGCTTGAACTTCGCCAATTATCGACAAGCCAAGCCCGCCTCGGGCCCAACGTCCATAAAGACTTATCTGCTCATCAGTCGGGTTGCCCGCACCGTCACCCAAAGAATCAGACATCGCTGATTTCGCAATTCGGTTCTTTAACACCGTGCCACATGGCAAAGTCAGCGGTTGGGCGAGAGGCGACATTGGTTTCGGGCTCATAGGGCGTCTCTGGTTTTGTGGTGATTGGCGCAAAACAACCAGTCGCACGCAGCACACCATTGATAATTTAGGGCCTCTTCGGGCATTTGTTGCAATCGGCACAAAAAGCTGCTCAGCGGAAAACTGCCACAGGTCGACATTATGCCAATGTCAACTTTGACCGAGGTGTTTGGCGAGGTTATCAACTTCGGGCCGAACAGCTTTCGCTGCCTGCCAAACCAGAAAGTACCCCTTGCCGGTTTTCAGCGGCTTATCGACCAGCCTCACAAGCCGCCCGGATGCCAGGTCTGCTTGCAAGAGCGAACAGCTTGCCAAAGCGATGCCCTCACCCTCTAAGGCCAAACCGATGGAATGACTGTAACTGTGGCACAATGTTTTGGTCAGACCGTGAAAAACGCTTTGATGTTCCCGCTGTTGCCATACGTCCCAGTTGATCCAATCCGGTGCATGTCTGTGATAGTCCAGCAGCCTCGCGTTTTCTGGTGCTTTGGCATACCGCTCGGCCACGTCGGGAGAGGCAACAGGGGCCAGTTCCTCGTCCATCAGCAAATGCCCTTCCCAACCCGCGGGAACCTTGTCGGCGTAGATAATGGCAAGGTCATTGCTGGCTGAAAGCACGTCGCGGGGATCATCCTTCACGACCGTTTCGACAGGACAGGAGGCAGCGCTGAGCGCAAAAGACCGAAGGCGCTCAAACAGCCAAAAAACTGACACGGCTGAATTGGCTGCGATGCGGACGGAAGACGCCGCTGGCGACCTGACCTGATCAAGCGCGCCTTGAAGATAGTCCAGCGCCATGGCCACGGGATCGGCCAGTTGTGCCCCGGCCTGCGTTGGTTTGAGGCTCCGCGCGCCGCGCTCAAACAAATCCGCACCCAGCCAGTTTTCGAGTTGCTTCACACGCTTGCTGACCGCGGCTTGCGACACATAAAGCTCCGACGCTGCAGCACTGAAGCTGCCAGCCCGCAGGGCCGTTTCAAAGAACACAAGCGTGTCGAGTGGCGGAAGCGATTTTCGTCGGCTATCCATTCTCTTTGGTTATAGCTATGCCTGAGAATTTTCAATATTCACCGCATGCCGATGTCGAATTAGTTTTGGCTCAAACATAAAGGGCGAAACAACATGGCGAACTTTGACTGGCATGCAGAGCGAAGCGATCTGGATGGAATCGCATTGCTGGATCGCACACCAGAAGGTGAAGGAATCGATCTGAAAGCCGTCAGACTTTACCGCCTTGGCCGGGTGCGCGAGCAAATGGCTCATTTTGGCGTCGACGCCGTCATCCTGTCGGACCCAATCAACATCCGCTACACCACGGGTGCGCGGAACATGCAGGTGTTTTGTCAACGTAATGCGCCGTCGCGCTACTTGTTGCTAACCGCCGCAAGATCCATCCTTTTCGAGTTTACCGGATGCCTGCACCTTGGGCAGGGATTGGAGACGATTGACGAAGTACGCCCCGCCAAGACCGCCAGCTTCGTCGCTACGGGTCCAGGTATCCAGGCCCGGGAAAAAGCCTGGGCCATCGAAATGGCGGACCTGGTTAAGGAGCTTGCCGGGAAAGGAGCAACCGTCGGGCTGGAACGGCTGAATGCCGGCACCGCGATTGCACTTCAGGACTGCGGACTGCGCATCGTTGATGCCCAACAGCCGGTAGAAATGGCGCGTTCAGTCAAGTCCAGCGAAGAAATGAAATGCGTGAATGCCTCATTGCGGGCGACCGAGACCGGCGTGGCCAGGTTGCGGGATGCAATCCGCCCCGGAATGACAGAAAATGAACTGTGGTCCGTCTTGCATCAATCGGTGATCGCGCAGAACGCGGATTATTGCGAAACACGGCTTCTTAACGCAGGCGCCCGGACGAATCCGTGGTTTCAGGAGACCTCCAGCAATGTCATTGGTGAAAACGAATTGATTGCGCTCGACACGGATGTGGTCGGCTGTCACGGCTACTATTCCGATTTCTCGCGCACATTCCATTCTGGACCGGGCAAACCGACGGAGGCGCAACGCGAGCTCTACAAGGTTGCGTACGAGCAAGTCCAAAACAACATGGACATTCTCCATGCGGGCATGAGTTTTCGGGACTATGCGGAGCGTGCGTGGGATATCCCGAATAAATATTACGAAAACCGCTATTACCTCTCGGCCCATGGCTGCGGCATGACGGGCGAATACCCTTATCTGTATCACAAGGGGGATTTTCCCGATGCCGGATATGACGGAGAGATCGTCGCCGGGATGACGATTTGCGTTGAAAGCTACATCGGCGCCGCTGGGGGCTGCGAAGGTGTCAAACTTGAGCAACAGGTTCTGGTAACAGAAAAGGGCATTGAACTGCTGTCCCGCTTTCCCTTCGAAGAAGAACTGCTGCGGTAACTCTTCTTTTAAAACCCCGCATTTTTGGGAGGTTCCACGCCATTGCTGAAACCCGGCGCAGCCCTCGTATGAAAACGGCGCTCTGGCTTCGGAATAACCGGTTACCCTAGAACAATCACCTTGGTGCCGAGCTCGACACGATCATAGAGATCAATGATGTCCTGGTGCCACATGCGGATGCAGCCGCTTGAAGCATTGGTGCCGATGCTGCGGGGCTGATTGGTGCTATGGATCCGATAAAGCGTGTCTTTGTTGCCTTGCCAGAGGTAAAGACCGCGCGCGCCGATCGGATTGCTCGGCCCGCCCTCCTGGCCGTCCCGGTACCGTTCCAGGTCCGGATCGCGTTCGATCATCTCATCGGGCGGAAACCATTTCGGCCACTCCCGCTTGAAGCGGATCACCGCCTCGCCATTCCAGGCAAACCCGGCCCTGCCAACCCCGATGCCGTACCGGATCGCCCGCCCGCCAGGCTGAACGAGATAGAGGAACTTGTTGTTCGGATCGACCACGATTGTTCCAACCGGATGTGAGGTTGGATAAAAAACCGTTTGGCGCAGGTATTTCGGATCAAAAGTCTGATAATCGATCGGCGGCAGATTGAAACCACCATCGCGGACAGGAGCGTAAGCCAGCGCGTAATTTGGCGTCCCATCAGACAAGGGCGTCAGGCCAGCCTCAACAGTTGCGCTTTTCTTGCTCTGGCAAGCTGCCAGAGCGAGCGGAAGGCCGATGACAAAACTCCGGCGGGTAAACTTCAGCGCCATGCTCTCACATCCTTTCACCGGCATATTTCCGGTTTTCTGAGTTCACCCAAAGTCACGTCAGACCTGAATGCTTTTTGAAAGACCGGCCGATGGATCCAACGTTAATTACCGAACCTGTTGCAGGAATGAATGCCAACATCATTATGGTAAACAGCCCCTTAACAACAACGCAATCTGACAAACAAACCGGTGACACACACGCCAATTTGATCATCAGGGTTGAAATCACCGCTATCCTGCTTTCTTGCTGTTCCCAACACATGCGATCCAGACATCCGGAGCCGACCCATGATTGACCTTTACACTTGGACCACCCCGAACGGCCGCAAGGTGTCGATCCTTTTGGAAGAGCTTGGCGTTGACTACACGTCCCATGCAATCGACATCACCAATGGTGACCAGATGGCACCGGAGTTTCTGGAGATCAGCCCAAACAACAAAATCCCGGCAATTGTGAATCGCGAGACTGGTCTGAAGCTTATGGAATCCGGGGCAATCATGATTTACCTCGCCGAGAAATACGGCAAGTTTCTCGCCCCGTCCGGAGAAGACCGGGCCCGGACGCTGGAATGGCTGATGTGGCAAATGGGCGGGTTTGGGCCGATGCTTGGCCAGGCGCATCATTTTGTGCATTTCAATCCGGACAAGTCTGACTATGCCAAGGAGCGCTATTCCACAGAAGCGCGCCGGCTCTACGGCGTGCTCGACAAGCAACTTCAAGGGCGCAATTTTATCGCGGGCGATTATTCGATTGCCGATATGGCATGCTGGCCTTGGGCATCGCGCTATGAATGGCAGGGCGTCAATCTCTCCGATTTTCCAAATGTCCAGGCCTGGTATCAGCGCATAGCTGCGCGTCCGGCCGTCCAGCGCGGATATCAAGTGCCGAAAGACATGGGACCAATTCCAGCCGGGTAAACAAGCAGAGATGGACGTCCCAAACCGCATTAAAAATCCGCTCAGCCTCAGTCAGTTGCGCGCTCTGGAAGCCGTGGTACGCCGGGGCAGTTTTTCTGCGGCCGCAAAGGAAATCGGGGTTTCTCAGCCCTCGATCTCCAACCATGTGCATGGATTGGAAAACCGCTTCAAGACCCGGCTGATCGCCAAATCCGGTTACTCAGTCTCCGCAACACCTGCGCTTGAGGCGCTCTTGCCGAAGATACGGGCGATCCTCGCTCTCACCAGCGATCTGGAATCGGAACTGCTTCATCAAAAGCAGCTGGGCGCCGGTGAGCTCAGGATCGGTTATTCGACCTACCAGCTGGCGATCCCGAGAATCTCTGCCTTCATGGCGCGTCATCCGGAAATATCCATCGAAGCCCGCGCCTTGGCCACCAGCGATATTCTCGACCTGTTTGACAACGGGGACATCGACATCGGCTTTGTGACCGGCCGGGAAATCCCGGCAGGTCTTGAGGGCGAACTTCTGGTCCAGACGCGCATCGTCATTGCCGCACGCGCCGACCATCCACTGGCATCCAAAGGCGTCGTCAGCTGGAAAGACCTGGAAACCCTTTCGTTGCTGCAGCGGGAAAGTTCATCCGGAACACGCAAGATGTTCGAGGCAGCTGCCATTGTTGCCGGGATCAAACCCAAAACGATTCTTGCACTCGGGTCCTGGGGGTCGATCGCCACTCTGATCCGGTCCGGCATCGGTGTCGGCATTGCCATGGAAGCAGAAATCACAGACCGGGACGGCTGTGTCGCAATCCCGATCGACAGCCCTTCCCTCATCGCGAACCATTATGTTGTCTGGCAAAAAGACATGGCAGGCGTTGCTGCAATAGAGGCGTTCCGGGCCAGCTTGAACACTACAGCCTGACCCGCTTGCCGATAGCGCCAGCATCAAGTCTATAACTAATAATTATAGACAAGATTATTTCATTAAACTGTTACGCGAAGAGAGTGTTAAAGGCGCAATGGCCTTTGACGCAGTCTCGGTTATCGCACCAAGACGGCAGGCATCTTGGGCTTAGTTCGCAATTCATATCATGCCCACAAGGGACCACTCATGACCCAACACCCGCCGGTCTTGCCAAAACCGAAATTCGGCGAGCCCTATCTTTTGACCCCTGGGCCGCTCACAACATCCTTCGATGTCAAGGAAGCCATGTTGCGGGATTGGGGCAGTTGGGACGGCGATTTCAAGGCAATGACCGCCGAACTCCGGAAAGGCCTCCTTTGTTTGCTGGGCGATGGCAGTGATGCCTATGACTGTGTCCCGATCCAGGGCAGCGGCACCTTTGCGGTCGAAGCCATGCTGGGCAGTTTCACGCCGAAGACCAAAAAGACCCTGATCCTGTCCAATGGCGCTTACGGCAAACGCGCAGTTGAAACAATGGCTTATCTTGGCCGCCCGGCTGAAGTGCTGGACAAGGGTGACTATCTTCCGCCGCGTGGACCGGAAGTCGCCGCCCTTCTGAACGCGGATCCGGAGATCAGCCACGTCCTGATCGTCCATTGTGAGACAAGCTCCGGCATTCTCAACCCTTTGCAGGAAATTTCGGACGCCGTTGCCGCCGCGGGCAGAACCCTTTTGATCGATTCCATGTCAGCATTCGGCGCCATTCCCATCGAGCCGTCAAAGCTCCGGTTTGCAGCGATGGTATCATCTGCAAACAAATGCATTGAAGGCGTGCCAGGGTTCGGTTTTGTCATCGCACAAAGGGCCGAGCTCGAGGCTGCCAAAGGCAACAGCCATTCCATTAGCCTCGATGTACATGCCCAATGGGCACATCTGGAGAAAACCGGTCAGTGGCGATTCACACCGCCAACTCACGTCGTAGCAGCGTTCATGGAGGCCTTGCGGGCGCATAAAGCCGAAGACGGCGTTGCTGGTCGTGGTGCACGTTATGCCGGGAACAGGGACGTCATGGTCAATGGCATGCGAGCGCTTGGATTTGAAACCCTTCTGGACGCCGAATGGTTGTCGCCGATCATCGTCACCTTCTTTTGCCCGGCAGACCCCGCCTTCAGCTTCCCGCGGTTCTACGAGCTTATGAAAGCACGTGGTTTTATCCTTTATCCGGGCAAACTGACTGTCGTTGACAGCTTCCGGGTCGGCTGCATCGGTCAAATGGACGAACATGTCATGCGCGGCGTAACCGCCGCCGCTTCTGACGTTTTGAAAGAAATGGGCGTTGAAAGCGCCGCCCCACCTGCAGAAGCGCTCGCAGAGCGCGCAAAACTCGCCGCTTGAGCAAACACAAGAAAGAGAACCAATGAGCAAATTCAAAGCTGTCGTTTTCGACTGGGCCGGAACCATGATCGATTTCGGATCCTTCGCACCCATGGGTGTGTTTGTGAAAGCATTCGAAAAATTCGGCATCAGCGCGAGCATTGATCAGGCCCGTGGCCCAATGGGCATGCCGAAGTGGGACCATATCCGGTCCATGATGGACGATCCGGACATTGCTGCTCAATGGCAGGCCAAATACGGCAGCGCCCCAACCAATGCGGACGTCGACAAGGTCTATGAGATCTTTGTGCCAATGAATGAGGAAGTGGTCGCGGATTATGCCGGCCTCGTTCCAGGCGCCCTGGATACGATCGCTTACCTGCGATCGAACAACGTAA
>ERZ1023313.91-NODE-91-length-43892-cov-4.920889_pt1 | contig 43892 bp, 42 predicted proteins | sample MGYA00521233_ERZ1023313 | MGnify/ENA primary metagenome ERZ1023313 (study PRJEB32759, sample SAMN07749866) | skin metagenome | biome: transportation; feature: city; material: polyester macromolecule | host: Homo sapiens | place: Hong Kong:TKO line | collected... | reverse complement strand
AAATCGTCAACCGTCTCAATGAGATCACCTTCAACTCCACGCTCTTGAGGGAACTCAGGGCAATCGACTTCGTCACCCGCCTGATCGAAGAGGGCAAGCTGGACCGCAAGGAATACACCAAGGTACATCTGCACCGGATTGCGGCCGAAGAACTGAAACCTCTTCAGGCCTCGTCCAAGCTGAATGCTGAGTGGGATTTCCTGACGCACTTGCGTGACGTTGGGCGCCAGACGGCAAAAGATTGGCTGGACCGGCATTTTGACGACATTGGCGAGCGCTCCACCATCGACCTACGCAAAGAATTCGCTTGATCGCTGGTGAGCCGGTGCGGTTGGTTTGTTAACCTCTCATTTAGAATGTTCGCAACTCGCCTTGCATATTGCAATGCGCGAGGCCTGAACAATATCTAAACAAATTCAGTATCTTGTGATTGCGGATACCGTAGATTCTAGATCTTGCGTGTTTGAATAAAGAAACCAATTGGCAAGCCTTTTGCTGCTTATTCGGCACGCTGATTGTCAGGTAGTGCGTCGTCAGCTACATTGTGAATGGAAGAAGCAGGCACCTGCGACCCCGCCTGTTTCTTCCGTTCCAACTTTTGCTCCCGTTCAGGGATGCAATTCGCACACAATCTTCATGGTTTTCGGTTTTACTGATCTCAGCTTACGATCCGGTTTTGGAGATCGTGAAATTCTTGGCCTTTGAACCGCCGCAGATCGCACTTATGTCAAGGGTTGTGAAGAAAAGGATCGGTTATGAAGAAGTCGGTTTTCAGCTTTTTGGCGGCAGGCGCGGTCATCGTTTCCTTGGCGCCGCAGACCCGTGCGATGGAGTTGGATCCGCGCGTTCCGCAAATTCTCGAAGACGGCGGCTGCCCGCGGTGTAATCTGTCCCTTGCGACCTTGCGTGGGATGACGCTAGAGGGTGCAGACTTTCATCGGGCCAATTTGCGTGAGGTCGACCTCAAAGAAGCTGTGATGCCGAGATCGAACTTTGAACGATCCGATTTCCGGCGCACTGAGGCCGAACGGGCCGATTTTTCGGCCAGTGATTTTGCTGGTGCGTCGATGCGGGCCGTAGATCTGGAAAAATCAAACCTCAACAGTTCGATTTTCCGGGATGCAGATCTTCGCGACGCGGACTTAAATGCAGCTGTCATGACCGGCTCCACATTCGAGGGTGCAGACCTGCGCAATGTGACGTTGATCCGCGCTATTGCTCAGAACACATCGTTCAAATCCGCCAAATTGGACAACGCCAACCTGGAGCGAATGGATCTTCTGAATTCCGTTTTTCAGGGTGCTCGCATGCGCAATGTCAAGCTGGACCGTGCCCAGGCCGTCAATGCGGATTTCTCAGGAGCGGATTTGTCCGGGGCTCGCTTGGTCAGCACCAATTTGAGCGGCGCTAACCTGACAAACGTGGACTTCGACGGTGCCTTGTTGCGGCGGACGCGGCTGAAAGGTGCGGATTTGACCGGAGCTTCCAATCTCGACCCAAGCCGGATTATCGATGCTTGCGGAGATGAAAATACAAAGCTGCCCGACGGCATTTCTCTAGAGCCGTGCTCGTACTAAGCTCAGATCATTGGAATGTAAAAAGGCCGGTGTTCGACGCGAACCCGGCCTTTTTCTTATTGTCAGTTGGTTTTACCGGACGTCCAGAAAACCAATGATCTTGCGCACATCCTTCAGAACGGGCTCGGCAATCGCAGAAGCGTTTTCCGCGCCTTCCTTCAAGATCGCATCGATCTGAGCCGGATCGCCGGTCAGCCGCCGCATTTCGTCCGTCATCGGAGCTAGCTTGGCAACGGCGAGATCGGATAGGGCCGGTTTGAACGCAGAGAACTGCTGTCCGCCATACTCTTTCAGAACGTCGTCTTTAGACATGCCATTGAGAGCCGCAAAGATGCCAACAAGGTTGTCAGCTTCCGGCCGGCCTTCCAGGCCATCGGTCTCGCTCGGCAGTGCGTCCGGATCGGTTTTTGCCTTTTTGATCTTCTTGGCGATTGCGTCCGCATCATCCTTCAGGTTGATGCGCGATAGATCCGAAGGATCAGATTTCGACATCTTCTTCGTGCCGTCGCGCAGGGACATGATCCGGGTGGCCGGGCCAGCGATCATCGGTTCGGTCAACGGGAAATAGAGCTCTTCCGGCAACTCGGGCGAAGGTGTCGGGTTTGGAACGCCAATCCCGAGTTCCTTGATCCGGGCGCCAAAGTCGTTGTTGAACTTCGCCGCGATATCACGGGTGAGTTCCAGGTGCTGCTTCTGGTCATCGCCCACCGGAACGTGGGTCGCGCGATAGGCCAGAATGTCGGCCGCCATTAGGTTCGGGTAGGCGAACAGGCCAACGGACGCGTTTTCCTTGTTCTTGCCCGCCTTTTCCTTGAACTGGGTCATGCGGTTGAGCCAGCCCATCCGGGCAACGCAGTTGAAGATCCAGGCCAGTTCCATGTGCTCACGGACCTGGGATTGGTTGAAGATGACCGATTTCTTGGGATCAATCCCGGTCGCCATGTAAGCGGCTGTCACTTCACGCGTTGCATTTGTCAGTTCGCTCGGGTCCGGAAAACCTGCTGTAATCGCGTGGGAGTCCACGACGCAGAAGATTGCAGGCATCTGGTCTTGCAGCGGAACCCAGCGCGATACGGCGCCAAGGTAGTTGCCAAGATGGAGATTGCCTGTGGGCTGAACGCCGGAAAAGACACGGGGCTGGAACGCCGTCATTTCATATCCCTTATTGGTGCGGCCGGTTGGAAGGGCGCTGTGAATGTTTTGGGCGCGACGGGTTTAGGCCTCAGCGTGCTTCGATGCAAGCAAAGATGCCGTTCAGACAAGCGTTTGCGCGTCATGTGTTGCGCCGCTTCAACGATTTCGCAAGACCAACCAGGTCGCTACCGCCGCTGATCTGCGCAAAAAGGGCGAATACGGCAATACCGATCAGCACCAGAGCTCCGAGGCTGGCGACCCTTATCAAAAGCCATCCATCCTTTAGGTACGGCGCAAGGGCATCTGCTGCGAAATGAATGACAAGCCCCATCAAGAGGCTCGCCAGAAGCACCAGCATCAGTTTTCTCAAGACTGTGGTGTCCGGAGCGAAATTTCCCCGTTTCCAAAGCACGATGACCAGGAAGCCGGTGTTCACCCAACCGGCAATCGTGGTTGCCAGCGCGATCCCCACGTGCTGCAGGAATGGAAAGAAGGCGATCGACAAGGCGACATTGACCACCATGCCAATTGCCGCGAACTTCATTGGTGTCTTGGTATCTTCGCGGGCAAAGTAGCCTGGTGAGAACACCTTGTTCAGGACGAAAGCCGGAAGGCCGAACGAAAATGCCATCAAGGCTGCCGCTGTTCCTTCAACAGCGGCTTCATCGAACCGGACTCTCTGGAACAGCACCGAGACGATCTCGTCAGGAATAACCGCCAGCGCGACAGCTGCGGGCAAAGTCAGAACAAGAGAGAATTCCAGCGACCGGTTCAGGGTCTTTTGGTAAGCGGCTGTTTCGCCGGAGCGGAGCTGCCGGGTCAGGCTTGGCAACAGCACCACGCCGAAGGCAATCCCGATGACACCAAGCGGCAGCTGATACAGCCGGTCAGCGTAGTAGAGCAAGGCATTTGCCCCGTCCTGCATCGATGCAATCACCTGTCCGACCGCGATGTTGATCTGTGTGACACCTCCCGCAATCACACCTGGAATACCAAGCACCAGCAGGCGTTTGGCTGATTTCGTATAGCGCGGCCGGTAAACCGGAATGCGGAAGCCGAGACGCTTCAGATCAATCACTACCACGGTCAGCTGAACGATGCCGCCGAACGTGATGCCGAGTGTCAGGATGATGCCAAGTGTTGTGCTGTCCTCAACGCCCCAGAACAAAACTCCGCCGAGCACCAGTCCCATGACCACATTCAGCATGACCGGCGCAAAAGCGGCGGCCGCAAAGCGCTGATAGGTGTTCAAAATGCCGCCAATGAAGGCGAGCATCGACATGAAAATCAGGTACGGAAAGGCGATCCGCGACATCAAAACTGTCAGATCGAACTTTTCCGGATCAGACACGAAGCCCGGGGCCAAAGCCCAAACAACAAAGGGCATGAAGATCTGGGCGAGTGCGGTCAGCGCGAGAAGGCAAAACAGCAAGGCTGATCCAATTTCACCGGCAAAGCGCCGGGCGCCCTCCTCGCCGTCTTCTTCGACAGTGCGCCCAAAAAGCGGAATGAAGGCAGAGTTGAACGCACCCTCGGCAAACAACCGGCGGAACAAGTTCGGCAGCCGGAAGGCAACCACGAAAGCATCGGCCACCGGACCCGCGCCGACTGCGGCCGCGAGCAATACGTCCCGGACAAAACCGAGAACACGGCTCATTAGGGTGGCGCCGCCGACGGTTGCGAAATTCCGAACCAGGTTCATGCCAGTTGGGCTCCAGACACGGTGTACTTCTTTCTGAGATAGCCGCTCAGGACGCCTGACGGCGGACTTTGCGTGCAACCGGTGCGGCCGGATCCAGTTCCACTTGGCCTTCGACAGCAGCTTCCAGGCGTTCGCGAATGATTTCCTGGCGGCCGATATTAGCGATTTTCTGGCCTGTCAGATCGGTCACATAAAACACGTCGACCACTTTTTCTCCGAAGGTGGAAATATGCGCCGAACCGATGTTGAGATTGAGTGTCGCGATGGACCGGGTGAGGTCGTAGAGCAGGCCTGGACGGTCAAGGCCGGACACCTCCAGAACCGTGTAGTCATCGGACAAGGTGTTGTTCAACAGCACTTCACTGGCCACTTTGAAAGCCTTCATCCGGCCTTTCACCGACCCTTTTTTCGCCACCGGTTCCGGGATTCTTTCATCACCGCGCAGCGTTTTTTCGATCAATGCGGTAATGCGCTCGCCGCGGCGGCGTTCGTCATCATCGCCCGGAAGCTCGCGGCCTATGAAAATCGTATCAAGGGCAAAACCGTCTGTTGTCGTATCGATCTGTGCATCAACGATATTGGCCCCGGTCGAATAGCAGGCGCCGGCAATCACCGAGAGAAGACGCGGATGGTCCTGCGCCATGATGGTCAGTTCGGTGACGCCTTCGAAAGCCCGCGGTGTGACATCGAACGAGAGTTGTTCGCCATTTTTATCTGCCTTGTGAAGCAGTTCGGCATGGGTCTCCAGCCGGTCCGGTTCTGTTCGCAGCCAATATGCCGGATAATGACGGTTCAGATAGGCCTTCCGGTCTTTGTCCGTCCAATGCCCGAGCCGCGAGATCAGTTCTTCCTTGGCTTGGGTGATGGCCTGACCGTGGGACATCTTGGAATGCCCACCTGTCAGGTGCGGTTCGGTGGCATAGTAAAGTGTCCTGAGCAGCTGCCCCTTCCAGCCATTGAAAACACCCGGTCCAACGGCGCGAATGTCCGCGACGGTCAGGATGAGGAGCAGTTTCAAACGCTCATGAGATTGCACGGTATGGGCAAAGTCGGTGATTGTCTTGCGGTCCGACAGATCGCGCGACTGGGCAATCGTGCTCATGTCGAGATGGTGTTCAATCAGCCAGGCGACAGTTTCGGTTTCCGCTTCATTCAACCCAAACCGCGGGCAGAGTTTGCGTGCCACCTTTGCGCCGGCGATGGAGTGGTCCTCTGGGCGTCCCTTGGCGATGTCATGCAGGAACATCGTGACATAAAGCAGTTTGCGGTTCTGCAACGTGCGGATCAGGTCCGTGGATAGGGGATGATCTTCGCCAGAGTCGCCGCGCTCGATCTCGGCCAGAACGCCGATTGAGCGGATCAGGTGTTCGTCGACCGTGTAGTGGTGATACATGTTGAACTGCATCATCGCGACGACCTTGCCGAACTCGGGTACAAACCGGCCGAGGACGCCGGTCTCGTTCATCTTCCGCAAGATCTTTTCCGGATGATTGCGCGATGTGAGCACGGACAAGAACAATCTGTTCGCTTCCGGGTCCTTGCGCACATCGTTGTTGATCAGTTTCAGCGAATGGCGGATGAGCCGGGTCAGGCGCGGGTGCATGTTGTAATCATGCTTGTCTGCAAGCTGAAACACCCGCAGGAGGTTGACGGGGTCGGTCTCAAAGATGGTGTCCGCAGTCACACTCAGCCGGTTGTTCTCAACCACGAAACCGGGTGCGCCCTTGACGGGCTGCGGCGCATTGTTGTCCGACCGGCCAACACGAAAGCGCCGCATGATGCCCGAAATGCCGCGCCCGCGCGGGTCTTTCACATGTTCGTCTTCCAGGGCGGCACACAGAATGCGCGTCAGGTCACCAACTTCCTTGGCGATCAGGAAGTAGTGCTTCATGAAACGCTCGACATCCTTCATGCCCGGATGCTGGGTGTAGCCGAGCCGCACTGCGATCTCGCGCTGAACATCAAATGACAGCCGCTCTTCCGGGCGGCCGGTCAGGAAATGCAAGTGGCACCGGACTGCCCACAAAAAGTCCTCGGCACGGCGGAACCTCGTTCTTTCGGCCCGTTTCAAAACGCCGATTTTCACCAGTTCCGACTGGCTCGACACCTGATAGTGATATTTGGCGATCCAGAACAACGTGTTCAGATCCCGAAGGCCGCCTTTGCCCTCCTTGATATTCGGCTCGACAAGGTAGCGCGATGTGCCCTGGCGGCGGTGCCGTTCGTCGCGCTCCTGCAGTTTGGCGGCGATGAATTCGGAGCTGGTGCCTTCCACGACTTCCTTTTGAAAGCGGGCAACGAGGTCTTCGAACAGCTCTCCGTCGCCCCAGATGTGGCGGGCCTCCAGAATGGCCGTGCGGATCGTCATGTCTGCCTTTGACAGCCGGATGCACTCGTCGATGTTGCGCGTTGCGTGGCCGACCTTGAAGCCCAGATCCCAGAGCATGTAGAGGATGTACTCAACGATCTGCTCACCCCAAGGTGTCTGCTTGTACGGCAGGACAAATAACAGATCGATATCCGAACCAGGCGCCAGTGTGCCGCGTCCGTATCCGCCAACGGCGACGACCGACATGCGTTCGGCAGCTGACGGGTTCTTGATCCGGTAGACGTGGTAAAGCGCGAAATCGTAAATAACCCGGATGATTTCGTCCTGGATGAAAGACAGACGCTGGGCGCACAAGAGGCCGCCGCCATCATCGGCGAGTTTGTCCTCGGCAATTTTCCGGGCATCCCGAACTGCGGTTTTCAGCTCGCCCAGAACGGCGTTGCGGACCTTGGGATCAGATCCCTCACCATCGGTCGCCTCAGTCAGCGCTGTCAGGCGCGTCCGCAGCGCATCGGCATCGATCAATCCGGAGTGGTCGTCTTGGGTGGATGTCATACCGATCTCAAACTTCCAAAATAGGTCATTGCCGAATTGCGGCGCGCGCGGTTTATAGCGCCTTGATAATAAGGACGTGTAAATACCGTTGCACGTCAGATGTCGTCTTTTACGGCGGCAACGCGCAGTTGGTGCAGCAGCCCTTCGAGAGAGGCATCGGAAAGGCCGCCGATTTTCAGGGCGAGTTGATTGGCAAGTTCCGTTGCCTTGGGGTTCATGCCGGCAGTGTCGATGGTGATCCGCGGGTCGGAGAGCTCTGCAAGCCGCTGGATTTCCTCAGCTTCATCCCAGATCACGTTGAAGTAGGCAATGATCCTTTGCACCAAGAACCAGGTTGGTTTGCCGCGCTTGCCATGTTCCAGCGCAGACAGATAAGCACTGGAAACGGACAGGGCCGCTGCCATTTCTTTGAGGGAAACACCCTGCTTTGCTCTGAGTTCACGGATTTTGGCCCCAAGAGGTGTCACGTTCCTACCTGCGTCTTCTTATTCGCACATAAAGCGCGCCGGATCCGCCATGGGTCGTGTGGGCTTCTTCGTAGCCGACGACAAGGTGGCGAACATCCGGCATTGCCAGCCATTGCGGTACCATTCTGCGCAAAATTCCGCGTTCGTCCATATAGGCATAGCCGGGCCCGCCGCCCTTGCCGGTAATCACCAGCACGACCTTGTGTCCGCGCGCCTGGGCTTCATAGAGAAATCCGCGCAAGCGGTCATGGGCTCTGTCCTGCGTCAGGCCGTGCAGGTCGATCCGGGCGTCGATTTGTTTGACACCGCGCACCAGTTTCTTGCGGTACCGGTGCTCAAGCTGCCGCAATGGTGGCGGGACTACAGGTTTCGCCGGTTCTGGTGGATGAATCGCGGTTGATGTTTTGGGAGATTTTGCAGCCGCCTTGGGTGTTGCATCTATGAACTGTTCCAGCTCTGCCATTTGAGCCTTGGCGCGCTCTGTATCAAGCGGTGTCGCTGTTTTGGCGACCTTGCCCCAGAGCTCCCGGTCTTCGGGAGATAGCATGCCCTTTCTGCCGCGCTTGCTCATGCCATCAGTTCCCGAGGCCAGTTGAGCGCCTGGGCAGCAACACAGTAAAGGTGGCTCCATGCCGGATCTCACCGGCAATGCGTCCGGCATCGTCTCCGGAGCCGACAAAGATGTCGCCTCGGGATTGACCCCTTATTGCAGAACCTGTGTCGTCGGCCACCATCAGGCGGCGGTATTGCTGACCGGGTTTCTGTGGATCTTCAAACTCCGCGGAGACAAAGACAGGAACCCCATACGGCATGGCGCTGTCGTCGATTGCCAGACTTCGACCGGGCACGAGAGGTAGCCCGGCTGCGCCGATCGGCCCTTCGTCTGGTTCAGCTTCAGTGACTTCTCGGAAAAAAATGTAGGACCGGTTTTCCTTGAAAAGCGGATCCCGGTCATCCGGGTTTTGTTCCAGCCAGCGGCGCAAGCCGGACATCGTGAAATCTTCCGGAGCGCCTTCACCGCGCTGAACCAAAAGCCGGGCGATTCCGGTGTAGGGGTGCCCGTTTTTTCCCGCATACCCGACCCGCATCGTCGAGCCATCAACGAGTTTCAGGCGCGCCGAGCCCTGGACATGGATGAAGTAGGCGTCGATCGGGTTGCGAAGCCAGACCAGTTCCAGACCCTCGCCGTCAAGGGCGCCATCCATGATGGCACTGCGATCGGGCATTTCGGTCACTTGGCCGTTGATCCTGCGGCCATGTGTCAGGTGTGTTGGCCACCCAGAAGGACGGGCCTTTGCTGGCACGTGAACGAGCCCATCGGGTTTTTTCAGAAGGGGGACGTTGAATTCGGCCGTTTTTTCCCGGGACGCGACCACCTCAGGTTCGAAATACCCGGTCACAAACCCCGGCTCTCGAACCTGAAATGGCGCGAAATGGGTTTCAAAAAACGAACGCGCATCCTTTGACGCTTGCGCCGCCTTGCACAGCGCTTGGCGATGGTCTTTGGAAAGCTGGAACGGTCCCCGGTTTGCATTTGACGGTGCACCAGACCCACAAAACCGCTTGAACGCAACGAGTGCGTCCGCGTGCTGATCTGTTGCCCAACCGCTGAGATCGGCGAATTGGACTGGTATAAGATCGGCAGGTTGGATCGGGCCTTGCGACATGGCAGTTAAAGGTCCTGCAACAAAAAGAGACGCGGCAAAAGCCGCGCCCTTAAATACTATTGCCAAACCAGACGGCCGCGTTGATCCGCGCATGCCTGCCGGGGCACTCACGAATTTACTCGGCGGATTCGGTCGCGACCAGCTTCCAATTCGGATCCCGCGTAGCGGTGTCACGGGCGAAGGTCCAGATATCAATGACTTCCGTCACTTTAGCGGGGTCACCATCAACAACTTCGCCGCCTTTGTCGCGTGTTGCGGAGATCAGCTGGCTATGGATCCGGACAGTAACCTGTGCGGTGGTGTCCTTGAGGGCCGCTTCCACGATTTCGGCTTTGTCGATCCCAACGAACGTGGATTCAATTGTTTCGCCGCGTTTTTCACGATCATCAATCGCAGCGCTAAAGCCTTCAAAAACGTCACGGGACAGAAGATTTTTGAGAGCCTTCTTATCGCCATCGGCAAACGCCATCACGATCATTTCGTAGGCGGCTTTTGCACCTTGCAGGAAAGGTTCCGGCTCGAAGCTCCGGTCAACGGACAGGATTTGCTTCAGCGCGTTGTTCAGTGCAGAGCCAGCCGGTGCGACCTTGTCGATGACCACTTCACCATCTTCTTCCTGCCGCGCCGGAGCCATGTCGTCGTAACCGTCCGGCGATTGTTGCCCCTGATGCGGCAGCGGAATGACATTGTCCTGGCCGTTGGCCTGACCATTTTGCTGCTCTGGCTTTGAGTATGGGTCAAACGGTGGGCGTTCCTCGCCGGTGCGTTTGCCGAGAACAGAGCGCAACCGGAACAAAATGAACACCGCCAGTCCAAGAAGCAGCAGATTTAGGGGATCAAAAATTTCATTCATCTTCTATTCCGGCTACCCTTTCAGAGGCTGGTAGTCTGCCTCTGACTTGTTTTGCAAGGCCCGTGCGACGCACGTTTAGGTCAGATATGTTCTATTTAGTGGGTTCTTCAACCAGCATCCAGACCCAAGAGCAAGACTGAATTTGATCGAAGTGCACATTCCTTGCGACCGGCCGCTCGCATTTTTGTGACAGAGTGTCTACATCTCTGGGTCAGATAGTACAGATTTCCACCCTACCAGACGATGGAGCCTCCGTGGGACTTTATATCATAGCAGGCATTATACTCCTGCCTCTGATCGAAATCTCGGTTTTCATTTGGGTTGGCGAGCTTCTTGGGGTTCTGCCGACGATCCTTTTGACCGTGCTGACGGCCATGGCCGGCACGCTCATGCTGCGTCAGCAGGGGCTGTCGCTTTTGATGCGGATGCAGAAGGAGCTCGATGGAGGACGGGCGCCGGGCAACGAAGTCATGCAAGGCGCCATGATTGTGCTGGCGAGTATTCTGCTATTGATCCCGGGATTTGTCACGGACGCCATCGGTTTGCTGCTGTTTATTCCGCCGGTCCGCGAAAGTCTTGCGAAGTTCATTATCGCGCGCTCCAATGTTGTGATCATGGAGGGCGGAACCATGCGGCCGCGCAACGAGGACGGTGTTGTGGATCTCGATGCGGAAGACTGGAGAGAAACCAACCATGGCCCGGATGCCGGAAGCCAATCGTCCGGTCAGCCGCGCATCAGTCCCTGGAACGATGGGTCGGAAAAACCGAACTCATAGATTGTTTGCCATGTCCGCAGAAAATCACCGAAACGTGACTTTGCATTATGCGTAATTTTTACCAGTTGCGCGGTAGACCTGCCCGGATTGGATATTTCCGCAGCAGGTAAACGGTCATGGTACAGGCTCCGCGCGTTGATTGGGTAGATACGGCAAAAGGTATTTGCATCGTCTTTGTCGTCATGATGCACGCCGTTCTGGGTGTTGAAGCGGCCGCTGGTGAAACCGGCTGGATGCATGCGGTCATCGCCTTTGCCGCGCCCTTCCGGATGCCGGACTTTTTTCTGATCTCCGGTCTTTTTCTGGCTAATGTCATCACGCGGGACTGGAAGCTCTATCTCGACCGGAAAGTCGTTCATTTCGCTTACTTTTATGTGCTCTGGATGACCATTCAGTTCGCGGTGAAAGCGCCGGTCTTTGCCGGTGAAATGGGCTGGACGGGAGCTTTTCAGTTCTATCTGGTTAGTTTCTTTCAGCCCTTTGGAACGCTGTGGTTCATCTACATGCTGCCGATCTTCTTTGTCGTGTGCAAATTGGCGCATGACAAAGGCATACCCTGGCAAGTGATGCTCGGGATTGCGGCCCTTTTGCAAATCGCGCCAATTCATACCGGCTGGCTTCTGGTTGATGAGTTCGCATCCCGTTTCGTTTACTTTTATGCTGGCTACATTTTCGCGCCGAAAATCTTTGAGCTTGCAGAGTGGGCACGGGACAGGGTCTCTCTGAGCTTAGCGCTCCTGCTCGTCTGGGGCGTCATCAACGGTGGTCTGGTCTTTATAGGCTGGTCTGAATTGCCACTCGTGTCGCTGGCTCTCGGAGCAGCCGGGGCGGGGGCGATCATTCTCACCAGCGCGCTCATCGTCAAAGCCGGCAGCATGGATTTCCTGCGCCACTTCGGCGCGAACTCCATTGTGATCTATCTGGCGTTCTTCTTCCCGATGGGCCTCACGCGGGTGATCCTGCTGAAACTCGATATTCTTGATGTTGGCACAGTGTCGCTGATCGTCAACATTGTCGCCGTCATTGCGCCGGTGATCCTGTTGTGGGTCATCCAGAAAACCGGAATTGGCTGGTTCTTGTTCAAACGGCCGGAATGGGCCTATCTCGGCGGCACCTATGGCCGGAAAACGGCCCCCCAAGCGGCGGAGTGACGGGAGTAAAATCGCACGCTTCAAGCCTTAGTCTTAGATGCCTTGGCCATTTTGAGCCTAGATGCCTTGCGATATGGACCGAACAAAAAGTGGTCTAGAAAAAACAAGCAAACAAAAAGAAGCAAAGCCACAGGGCCGATCTTACTAATGAGATCATAGCTATCGTTCTTGATTGCCATGAACACAAAGATCGAAATAGCCATAAATGCAGCCGATAAAGCGCGGTATGAATACGCTTTAATCAGAGATATCCACTCCCGGTCAGACCTATTTTCTTCGAGCTTTTCGATCATAACGGCGTACCTGTCCAACACGCGATATATCGCAATCCATAAAAGGGACAGGACAAGAACGGTGGATGCCGTGGTGAATTCAAATGTTTTTATGTCGAGCAAGAAAACATAGACGCCCGAAGCAACGAGGATAGAAAATCCAATATCGCTTTTTGATAAAGGCGCAGGAATTGATGCGGTTTTATTCATCAAATTTCGTTCATTAATTGTATGTTTTTAAAATACACTCATTCTGGAATTTTAAAATAGACTATTGCTCAACAGCGCGTTCAAGGGCATCGTCCGCGCCATGTCGACACAAGAATCTTCCGCCGCTCTCACCGCTGATGACCACCTGATCCTGGTCGACGGCTCGACTTTTATTTTCCGCGCCTACCATGCGTTGCCGCCTTTGACGCGCAAGCCAGATGGCTTGCCGGTTGGTGCCGTCTCCGGCTTCTGCAATATGCTGTGGAAGCTGTTGCAGGAAGGCCTGACACCGGAAGAAGGCGATGAGCCGACCCATTTCGCGGTGATATTCGACCATTCCGCCAAAACGTTCCGGTCCGACATTTATCCGGAATACAAGGCGCAGCGCCCGCCACCGCCGGAAGATCTGGTGCCGCAATTCGGCCTGATCCGTGAAGCGACGCGCGCCTTTTCCACCCACTGCATCGAGCAGGAAGGCTTTGAGGCTGACGATCTGATCGCAACCTATGCCCGGCAAGCCGCCGAACAAGGTGCCCGGGTGACAATTGCCTCTGGCGACAAGGATCTGATGCAGTTGATCGGTCCGAATGTGACCATGATCGACACGATGAAGAGCAAGGTTTTCAAGGAACCGGACGTCTTTGAAAAATTTGGCGTTGGGCCGGACAAAGTGATCGAGGTGCAGTCGCTCGCCGGCGACAGCGTTGACAATGTGCCGGGTGTTCCGGGCATCGGCCTGAAAACCGCAGCGCTCTTGATCAATGAATTCGGCGATCTGGAAACGCTGCTGGAACAAGCCGAAACCATCAAGCAGAAGAAGCGCCGCGAAAACCTGATCGAGTTTGCCGACCAGGCCCGCGTTTCCAAACAGCTGGTGACGCTCAAGCAGGACGTGCCGGTCGAAATTCCGGTCGCAGATCTTTCGGTTTGTGACATCGACGGGCCGAAGGCCGTCAGCTTCCTGAAGGCGATGGGGTTTTCGACACTCACCAAACGCGTTGCTGAAGTGACCGGAGCGGATCTTGCCAATGTGGAGGCATCGGACCTTGAGGTTCCTGGCTGGGATGTGCCGGACCATAAGGGCCGGATGATGGACCGCCCGGGCGGTATGTCCGCACCTGATACCGACAGCAAGAGCGGAGACAATGCTGCGACGGACGGACTGATGGTGCCGCAGACCGTGGCTGATGAACGTGCGGCCAGGATCGGCGCGATGCCGGTTGATTCCAGTGTCTATGAGACCGTCACAACGCTAGAACAGCTGCAGCCCTGGATCGATGCGGCCTATGAAAAGGGCTATGTCGCCTTTGATACGGAGACCACCTCGCTTGATGCCATGCAGGCGGAACTTGTCGGGATTTCACTAAGCTGCGAACCGGGCAAGGCCTGCTACATCCCGCTGACCCACAAGGACGGGGAAGGCGATCTTTTGGGCGGCGGCGGTCTGCTGCCAAACCAGATCCCGATGGACGACGCGCTGAAAGCGCTGAAGCCGATGCTGGAGGACCGCGGCGTCCTGAAGATCGCGCAGAACCTCAAATACGACTGGCTGGTGATGATACGCCATGGCGTTGATGTCGGCCCTTATGACGACACCATGCTGCTGTCCTACACCGTGGATGCGGGCAAGGGCGGCAATGGCATGGACGAGCTGTCGGAGCGCTGGCTCGGTCACAAGCCGATTCCGTTCAAGGAGGTCTGCGGCTCTGGCAAATCGATGATCACCTTCGACAAGGTGGCGATCGACAAGGCAACCGCCTATGCGGCCGAGGATGCTGATGTCACCTTGCGCTTGTGGCTGATCCTGAAACCGCGTCTTGCCAGCGATCACATGGCGACGGTCTACGAGACGCTGGAGCGGCCGATGGTGCCGGTGCTGGCGCGCATGGAAAGGCGCGGTATTTCCGTCGATCGGCAGATGCTCTCCCGTCTGTCCGGCGATTTCGCCCAAGGCGCGGCGGCTCTGGAAAGCGAGATCTATGAACTCGCCGGCGAAACCTTCAACGTCGGTTCACCGAAACAGCTCGGCGATATTCTGTTCGGCAAGATGGGTCTTCCCGGCGGCAAGAAGACAAAGACCGGGGCCTGGTCGACCTCAGCGCAGGTTCTGGAGGATCTTGCAACCGAAGGTCATCCGCTGCCGTCGAAAATCGTTGAGTGGCGGCAGCTGTCAAAGCTGAAATCCACCTACACAGACGCTCTGCCGGGCTACATCAACCCGGAAACAAAACGGGTGCACACGTCCTATTCACTGGCGGCGACAACCACCGGCCGGCTGTCCTCCTCAGAGCCGAACCTGCAAAACATACCGGTCAGAACAGAGGCCGGCCGCAAGATCCGCAAGGCCTTCATTGCTGAAAAGGGTCAGAAGCTGATTTCGGCCGACTACAGCCAGATCGAGTTGCGTGTGCTCGCTCACATGGCAGATATTCCGCAGCTGAAAAAGGCCTTCGAGGACGGGCTCGACATTCACGCGATGACGGCAAGCGAAATGTTCGGCACACCGATTGAGGGTATGGACCCGATGGTCCGCCGTCAGGCCAAGGCCATCAACTTCGGCATTATCTATGGCATCTCCGCCTTCGGATTGGCCAATCAGCTGGGAATCTCACGCGGCGAGGCGGGCGACTACATCAAGACGTATTTCGAGCGTTTCCCGGGCATCAAGGAGTACATGGAAGCGGTCAAGAAACAGGTCCACGCGGATGGTTATGTCACCACGATCTTTGGCCGCAAGGCGCATTATCCGGACGTGAACACCAAGAACCCGAACATGCGCAATTTTTATGAGCGGGCGGCGATCAACGCGCCGATCCAGGGCTCGGCGGCCGATATCCTGCGCCGGGCCATGGTGCGCATGGAAGACCGTCTGACGGCTTCAAAACTGGACGCGCAGATGTTGCTGCAGGTGCATGATGAACTGATTTTTGAAGTGCCAGAGGATCAGGTTGAGGCGACCATCCCGCTCATCAAGGACGTCATGGAAAACGCCTGCGATCCTGCGCTGAAATTGTCGGTGCCGCTCCAGGTCGACGCCCGCGCCGCCGACAACTGGGATGAAGCGCACTAAGAAGCACGACGGTTCAGCACCGCCATGCCGTCATTGCACATCTGGACTGCGAACCCTTTGGGTGGAGAGATCTGGTAATTTCTTCACAAATCCGCCATATAAGGCGGACTATGGCGATGAAATGCGCCTGGATCTCAACACCCAAAAGATAAAGTGCACCCGGTATGGCGTCTGAAACCAGACCCTTTTTGAAGATGAACGGCCTTGGCAATGATTTCGTGGTCTGGGACGCGCGGGAAAGACCGCTGCGCCTGACTAAGGATCAGATTGCCGAATTGGGCGATCGGGAGCATGGCATTGGCTTTGATCAAATGATCACGGTTGAGCGGTCCACGTGTGGTGTCGATGCCTTCATGCGGATTCACAACAGTGATGGCGGTCAGGTCGACGCCTGTGGCAACGCCACGCGCTGCATTGGCCGCCTCCTAATGGAAGAAAGCACCAAGGATCTCGTCACAATCGAGACCAATGCCGGTCTTCTGCATGCCTTTGACGCTGCCGGTCTGCGAAATGTGACCGTCGATATGGGCAAGCCGCGCCTCAATTGGGATCAGATCCCCTTGGCTGAAGAGTTTGCCGATACACGGGCGATCGAGCTGCAGATCGGGCCGATTGATGAGCCGGTCCTGCACACGCCGGCCGTCGTCAATATGGGCAATCCGCACGCGATCTTCTGGGTCAAGGATGTCGAGGCCTACGATCTTGCCCGGGTTGGTCCGCTTTTGGAGCGTCATCCGATCTTTCCGGAAGGTGCGAACATCTCTTTGGCGCATATTTTCGATGACGATCAGATCCGTGTGAAGGTCTGGGAACGCGGGGCCGGTCTGACACTTGCCTGCGGCACAGCCGCGTGTGCTGTCGGGGTTGCAGCCGCGCGGGACGACAAGACTGGACGCAAAACCACCATTCACCTGCCCGGCGGCCCGATCGGCATTGAGTGGCGGGAAAAGGATGGTCATGTGCTGATGACCGGCCTGACGGCAGTTGAATTCGAAGGCGAAGTTGATCTCGAGACGCTCACATGGCGCAAGACGGCCGGCGGAGACGCGCCCCTGGAAGCTGGGGCCGCGTCATGACCATCGACGTTGTAACTTTTGGCTGCCGGCTCAATTCCTACGAGTCGGAGGTGATGAAACGTGAAGCCGAAGCCGCGGGTCTCAAGAACGCCATCCTCATCAACACCTGCGCGGTGACGAATGAAGCCGTGCGTCAGGCGCGCCAAGCCGTGCGCAAGGCCAAGCGCGACAATCCGGACGCCAAGGTCATTGTTACCGGCTGTGCGGCGCAAACCGAGACTGATACGTTTTCGGAGATGACCGAGGTTGATCTGGTTCTCGGCAACACCGAGAAGCTGGAGCGCAAGTCTTACGCCGATGTCGCCGCCTTTGGTATTTCCGAAACAGAGAAGGTGCGCGTCAACGACATAATGAGTGTCGAGGAAACCGCCGGTCACCTGATCGATGGTTTGACCGGCCGCGCCCGTGCTTTCGTTCAGGTCCAGAACGGTTGTGATCACCGCTGCACGTTTTGTATCATCCCCTATGGCCGCGGCAATTCGCGTTCCGTGCCGATGGGCGTTGTGATCGATCAGATCAAACGGCTGGTTGACAACGGCTACAACGAAATTGTCCTGACCGGCGTCGATATCACGTCTTACGGCGCGGATCTGCCGGGCGAGCCGAAGCTCGGCACTTTGACGGCCAAGATCCTGAAGATGATGCCGGATCTCAAGCGGTTGCGCCTGTCCTCGATCGATTCCATCGAGGCGGATGAGGATCTGATGCAGGTGATCGCCGATGATCACCGCTTGATGCCGCATTTTCATTTGTCCCTGCAGGCGGGTGACGACATGATCCTGAAGCGGATGAAGCGCCGCCATCTGCGCGCCGATACGATCAAGTTCTGCGAAGATGTCCGCAAGATGCGCCCTGATGTCGTGTTCGGCGCGGATATCATCGCGGGTTTCCCGACAGAAACCGAAGAGATGTTCTTGAATTCGCTCAAGATCGTCGACGAATGCGGCCTGACCCATCTTCACGTCTTCCCGTTTTCACCGCGACCGGGAACACCGGCCGCGCGCATGCCGCAGCTGGATCGATCCATCATCAAAGACCGCGGTGCCCGGCTCCGGGCCAAAGGCGCGGAAGCTTTGGCGAAACATTTGGCCGCCGAAGTTGGCCGCTTGCGTCCTGTTCTGATCGAAAAAGAAGGTCTGGGCCGCACGGAACAGTTCACCCAGGTCGAACTTGCAGGCGGAACGGCCGGAGAGATTGTCGAAACGAGAATTATCGGCCATACCGGACGCCATCTTTTGGGCGAAGCCCTTTCCAAGGCGGCTTGAGCGGCGGCCGAGTTTTTTAAGGCGGATTTATGAGCGAGAAGAAGCGCGGGTTTTTTGGGCGGCTCTTTGGCGGCAAGGATGAGCCTGAAGCCCCAGCTGTTGATGCGCTAGAGGAAACTTCTCCAGCCGCGGAAACGTCGGACGAGACGCCGACCCCGGTTGAGATGGAAGTTGCGCCCGTTGCCGCACTAGGCAGCGAGCCCACTGTCCTGTCTGCACAGACCGGCCCGGATTTGTCGCCGCAGATCGCACCAACCGTTCCGCCTGTGCTGCCTGAGGTCGATATGTCGGCTGATCTTGGTACAGATGAAAAAGAACCCGACCTTCCGGACGCACCAGTTGAAAGCCCTTCGGACGAAACAGCGAACGAAGAGGCGCCGGAAGTTCTGGAACCCGTCGAGCCGGTCGAAGAACCGGCGAAGATTGAACCGGACGCAGAGCCATCTGCACCCGCCGTACCGGTCGTGGCAACGCCTGCTCCTGCACCCGTTGAGGAAGAAAAACTCTCCTGGTTCCAGCGGCTGAAAAAAGGTCTCTCTCGGTCTTCTTCCGCGTTGACGGATGGCATCTCGTCCATCTTCACCAAGCGCAAGCTTGATGCGGCGATGCTCGAAGAGCTGGAAGATATCCTGATTCAAGCGGATCTTGGTGTTGATACGGCGATGGCGATTACTGAGCGCCTGTCCGACGGCCGCTACGACAAGGAAATTTCACCTGAAGAGGTCCGCGAAATCCTCTCGGAGGAAGTGGAGAAAGTTCTGGCACCTGTTGCCGAGCCGCTGGATCTGAATTCGGGCAAGAAGCCGCACGTGGTCTTGATGGTCGGCGTCAACGGCACCGGCAAGACCACCACCATCGGCAAACTCTCCAAGAAGCTGCGCGAAGAGGGCAAGACGGTCATGCTGGCCGCTGGCGATACATTCCGCGCGGCTGCTGTCGAACAGCTCAAGATCTGGGGTGAGCGCACCGGCGCTGAAGTCATTGCCCGCGACACCGGCGCAGATGCGGCCGGCCTTGCCTTTGACGCCATGAAGGAAGCGACCGAAAAACAAGTCGATGTCCTTCTGATCGACACCGCCGGCCGCCTTCAAAACAAGGCCGAGCTGATGGATGAACTGGAAAAGGTCATCCGCGTGATCAAGAAACATGACCCGGACGCCCCGCACACCTGTCTCCTCACCCTGGATGCGACAACAGGGCAAAATGCGCTCAATCAGGTCGAGATATTCGGCAAGGTTGCCGGCGTCACCGGGCTTGTCATGACCAAGCTCGACGGCACGGCGCGCGGCGGCATTCTGGTGGCCATTGCCGCCAAACACGGCCTGCCGGTTCATTTCATCGGAGTTGGTGAAGGCGTGGAAGATCTTGAGCCCTTCTCGGCCAAGGAATTCGCCTCGGCAATTGCAGGCTTGGCTTAAGCACACTGACAAACCGCCCGGCAATACCGGGCGGGCTTGTTTCACGCCGGTTTTGGGCCAACGTAAAGAGACGCCGGGCGGATCAGTTTTCCTGTTGTCTGCTGCTCCATGACATGCGCGCACCAGCCCGGCGTGCGTCCAATAGCAAAGAGCGGCGTAAACAGCTTGCGGTCTATTCCGATCGCATCAAGCAGGACCGCTGTATAAAACTCAACATTGGTATCGAGCGCCCGGTCCGGCTTGGCATTGCGCAGAGCGGTCAAGGCGGCTTCTTCGATCTTTTCGGCAAGGCTAACTTTTGGATTTCCAGCCTGAAGTGTTTTGAGGCCTGCTTTCAGAACGTCCGCACGCGGGTCCCGTGTCCGATAGATCCGGTGTCCAAATCCCATCAAACGCTCTTTGCGGTTCAAGGCTTCGGAAATCCAGTCTGCTGCATTTTCCGGAGCTCCAATGGCATCAATCATATCGAGCACCGGTCCTGGTGCACCGCCGTGAAGCGGGCCACTCAAGGCGCCCATGGCGCCAAGCACAGCCTGTTTTATGTCGGCTTCCGTCGAGCCTATGACCCGGGCGGTGAACGTTGACGCATTCAATCCGTGATCCAGGATGGTGACCAGATACCGGTCAAGCGCGGCAATGTGCTCTGCGTCCGGCTCCTCATCTCCCATCATGCGCAATAGATCTTCCGCTGTCGTGAGGTTCGGATCTGGTGCGATCGGGTTTTCGCCTTCAGAAACACGGAAGGCGGCGGCAAGGAACACCGGCAGAGCGCCGCTGATTGTCACGGCTTGCGGGCGGGCCGGAGCAAGGGGCAGAGCGGCAAGGCCGACTTGCATCCGTTCATAGATACTGAGCTTTCCGGAAGATGCTTTAATCAACGGCACACTGGAAAACGCAGCTTGGCGTGCATCGCCCATGGCCTTTATAAGTTCATCGGCATCACAAAAGACATAACTGTGCCAGAGATGAAGGATGGCGTCCTCGAACCAGACCTTGCCGGCGAGGTCTTCGATCCGTTTGCCGCGCAGAACCAGTTGGCCGTTCAGACCATCGACATCGCTCAGGCCTGTGTGGGCCGCGACAACACCTTCCAGACCGGAGGCTGGGTCTGCGGTCATTGTTCCGGGATCGGGTGCTTTTGTCATGATCATCTCCTTGTTCTGGAAAGCACCTAAGAAGAAGTCATTGCATTGATCAATCTTGATAAATACAATCAATGTATGAACACGCCGATCTATCTCTCTGCAAAAGAAGCGGCCGCTGAACTGGGGGTTCAGCCGGCCACCCTTTATGCCTATGTCAGCCGGGGGCTGATTGAGTCTGTTGCCGGGCCGGGCAAACAAAGGCGCTATGATGCGGCTGACGTGCGCCGTCTTAAGGGGCGGAGAACGACGGAGGAGGTGTCCGGAAGCCGCCCGTTAACTGGTGACCCGGTGCTGGAAACCGAGCTCACGATGATCTCCCAGGAAGGCGCTATCTATCGTGGGCGCCCGGCTGTTGATCTTGCTGAAAATGCCACTTTGGAAAGCGTTGCAACACTTCTTTGGGATTGCGGCGATGATCCCTTTGCCGAACCTGCGCCCTCAGCGCCGCCCGAACTTCCCGATGGGCTGGGGCCGCTGGATCGGGTGATGATGGCGCTGGCAGCCTGGCCCCTGCAGGACCGGGCAGCCCATACGCAGGCTGTAAAACTGCTGCGGACAAAAGGGGCTGCGCTGCTGCGCTATGGTGTTGCCGCGCTTCTTGAAACCCAGCCGCAAACCATCCCGGTTCACACCCAGATCGCACAAGCCTTTGACGTTTCGTCGCGCGCAAAGAACTTGATCCGGGCGGCGCTCGTTCTTTCTGCCGATCATGAGCTGAACACAAGCACCTTCGCTGCGCGCTGCGCGGCATCTACGCGGGCGCCTTTGCATGCGGCGCTCTTGTCCGGTCTGGGGGCGTTCACGGGACCACGCCATGGCGCGGCGTCCGGCCGGGCGAATGCCTGGATGGCCGAAATCGATGCAGATACGGATGTTGAGGCCTTGATTGCCGACCGGCTGGGACGCGGTGAAACCCTTCCAGGGTTCGGCCATAAGATCTATGTCGACAGGGATCCACGCGGCCACTGGCTGATTACAAACCTCATGGCTTCAGAACCGGATCATCCCTTCGTCCAGAAATTGCCGGCAATCCTGAAGGCAGGCCATGACCTCTTTGGCCTCTTTCCCAACATCGACTTTGCGCTCGCCGCCATGCAGAAGACCTATGATTTGCCGAAAGACAGCGGCAAGATCATTTTCTGCGCCGGGCGGATGGCCGGTTGGATTGCGCACGCGTTGGAACAATATGGCGCGCAAGAACAGATCCGGCCGCGCGCAACTTATGTCGGAATTCGCGATAGTTGATGGCTATTCGATTGATTAGGTACCTGCGACACGGCTAAGCTTTTAAAATTGTTGGGTTCGCCGGAGCGGATGCTGTCTTGGACGTAATCTTCGGACATGTCGTTACTGTCATGCTGCCCGTGCTTTTGTGCGTGCTGCTCGGATATGGCCTGGCGGTTCTGAGAGCGCCTTTTGACCGGAAAATGTTTGGCAGCCTTGTCGCCAATGTCGGCTACCCGGCCTTGATCCTGTCTCATCTTGCCAAAGACCACATCGAGCTCGGCGCCTTTTTGAATGTGCTGCTGGCAGCGGCTTTCATGATGTTGATTTTCGGTGTTCTAGGCTTCGGGATCCTGAAGCTGCTGGGTTTGCCGGTTCAGGCCTATTTATCTCCCATGATGCTGTCGAATGTCGGGAATATCGGTTTGCCGGTTACAACGCTGGCCTTCGGGGCCGAGGGCGCGGCGGTGGCTTTGGGCTTTGTTGTTGTGGTCCTTGCTGCGATCTTCACCATTGGGGTTGCGCTACCTATTGGCAAACCCGACTTCAAAACCCTTGCCAAGCAACCGGTGATTTATGCCGTCATGGTAGCTTTGGTTCTCATGGAGACGGGTTGGAGCTTGCCCGGCCCGGTGGATCAGAGCCTCAGCATTCTCGCCGGGCTTGCCGTTCCCATCATGCTGTTGACGTTGGGCCACAGCCTTGCGACGCTGAAATTCGGCAATCTCGGCCGCGCAGCCACGCTATCCGTGATCCATATCTGTTTTTCCGTGGTTGCCGCTTTGGCGCTTACAAGGGTATTTCCGTTCAGCGGGGCACAGCAAAACGCGGTCATTCTGCTCTGCTTTATGCCGCCATCCGTCGCAACCTACCTGGCGGTATCGCAACATCGTCCTGACGACGCTCCTGCTGTCGCTGGGTTCATTTTCCTATCAACGCTGATGACATTGCTGACGCTTCCGCTTGTACTGACCTATTGGGCAGCATGAGCGGAAAGATCAGGGCTTTGCCTTCATGAAGTCTTCGAAATTAACAGGCATTTCTGCACTTGGGTCCCGATCGAAGCAGCCGAACGAGCCGCCGTCCTTCATGTCTTCTGCCGCGGCCGTGAAGGCGCCGTAAGCAAGCCGCGCCAAACCAGCGCCGATAGAGATCCGGGCAACACCGAGATCTCCGAGTTCTTTGCGCGTGAGATGAAAATTCGGGCGGCCGGCCAGGATGTTCAATGGGGCATCAACGGCGCCTAGGATTTTGGTAATTTGTGCCTTGTCCTTGAGCATCGGGGCGTAAACGCAATCAGCGCCTGCATCTTTGAAGGCATTGAGACGTTTGATGGTCTGTTCCAGCTCATGCTCCGACTTTACCGGGCCTTCGCTGCGCGCCGTCAGGACAAACTCAGGCGCATTCTCCTTGACGTAGGCACTCGCCGCCTCGATTCGTTCAACAGCCAAGTCCAGCGGGTAGAAAGGGTTTTTGGGATTCTGGGAATAGTCCTCGATGGAGCATCCGGCAAGACCAACTTCGATCGCACCCTTGATGGTTTCAACCACGTCTTCAGGGCTGTCGCCAAAACCGTTCTCAAGGTCGCCGTTGACCGGCAGGCTGGTCACGGAAATGATATCAGCGGCGTGCGCCAGCGCATCATCCCGTCCAATCAGGCCTTCAGCATCCCGAACACCCCGGGCCCAGGCAAACCCGGCACTGGAGGTTGCCAACGCATCAAAGCGCATGCCGTCCAGAATGCGGGCGGAGCCGATGTCGAACGGGTTGGGCATCAAAAAGGCTTTGCCCTTCACATGAAGGGCCTTGAAGGCGGAACGGCGTTGCGCGGCAGTGACCATCAGTGTTCTCCCAAAGCATTTTGAATTTGAGTATAGCCCAACATCGGAAAAACGAACGTGACATCTGCGGGATTATCCAAACGCAACGCCGGTCACTGAGGGCCTATGCCTTTGGTTCTGGGCGGACAACGCGGGCCGCGAAACATCCGCGGCGTGCATAATGCAGATGGATGTAGCCCACAGCGGTATTTTCAAAGAACTTCGCGATCAGACCTTGCACCTCGGTCCCCTCGATGATTTCCGCATCCACGATTTCATGCGCTTCGTTAAATGCGCGGACGGACAAGAGCCGGCTTGTGATAGAGGGCGGGATTGCGCCTTGGTCTGGATGCGCTTCTTCAGCGCCTTCTTTTACGAAGATCGCGTGCCGGGATCGATAGGGTGAGTTTCCCGGCTGGTGCTCGAAATTCAGAAGAAACACACGCTCGCCCGCCGTAACGTCTTCAAGGGACACACGGCAGGGAAAGCCGCCATCTGAGATATGAACCTGAACGCCGCGCTCCGACAATTCTGCGTCAGAAAGACCATTCAGGCTGGAAAAATGCTCTGCCGGAAGTGGTTGAATTTGAAACATGGACTTCGTCCTCCGTTGTTGCTGGAAGGACGATAGGCGGCGTCGCTACCGGAGACGACCCGATTTGCGAGCATGCGAAACCGACATCCATAGACTGGCGAAACAGTGTCAGGGATACGTTCCAACACGGCGCGCCATTCCAACAGACCGCGGCGCTGTCTCGCGAAAGCCGAATTTTTCATAGAGTGTGTTTGCCGGCACATCCGCGATCAGGCTCATATAGGCTGATACCGGCAGTTCTACCTCAGCCCACATCATCAGACGTTCCATGATCATCCGGCCCAGGCCTTTGCCCTGGTACGCGGGCAGCACGGCAATATCGGTCACCTGAACAAACAGGCCGCCGTCTCCGACAAGACGCCCCATGCCGATTGGGGTGTCACCGTCAAATACCATCACGGTATGCAGACTGTTTTTCAGTCCGAGTTCTGCTGCTTTTAATTCATAACCACCAAGGCCGCAGTCTTTGCGAAGTTGCAAATATGTCTCGGGCTCTGGGACTTGGTTCTTAATCTCAAATGTCAAAATATACCTCGGGAATCATGCGTTTATGTCTGAAGAATGGGTCTCATGTTGGCCGAACAGCAAGGCGCAATGGGCTCAGGCGACATCAACAAAGGTTGAGATCAGGCCAGAACAATGAAATTTGGAGCACTTAAGCTGTGTTCAGTGGTGTCAGGTTCGACCTGCGCGAACGTTAGAATCGCTCTGGCTTTGCTTGTGCCAGGAGATCAGCAGGATCATTCCCATGATGATGAGGTACGGCACATAGAACCGTGTCTCATAGTGCGGGAACACGAGATACTTGGCGCATATTGATACGAAAACCGCATAGAGCAACACACGGGTCCGTTCTGCCGTCTCTGTCACCCGAATGAGTTTTGCAAAAAACAGGACCTGCGCGATCAGGACCGCGAGCCAGGTCTCACCCATCAGTGACCGCACTGTCGCGCGAACGAGCATCTGGACATAAGCGGTTATTGAAAACGGCGGATCAAAGCCTTCGAGGGTTGGAACGAATTCAATGTGCGAAAACCACATATGCACCCACCAGCCCGGGTGGTTTGAACCTTTTGTCAGCCAGACATAAAGACTGAAGCACACTGCAAAACAGCCGGTCATCCACCATCGTCCCGGACCGTATATCGCTGCGAATACGAAAAAGACGCCAATGAAGGCCAAATGATCGGGGCGGACCAGAAAGGCACATAAAAGACTAACAGCTGCCAACCAATCGAGCTTCTCCAGATAGCTCATGGCTGCAAGGAGCAGGAAGACGGTGCAGTAAAGGTCTGGTGTCACCAATTGTGCCGCTTCGGTGAAACCGGAAAGGGTCAGCAGCACTGCGACCGGCAAACCATACGCCAGCGCCTGATTGCGGGCCATCCAGACAAGCAAAAGCCCCCCGATGGCAAGTATCGAAGCCTTGGAAATAAGCCGTAGCGCCTGAACCGGATCCATGAAGCCGGTCAGCAGTCTTGCTGTTTCGATGTAAAGGATCTTCAGACGATAAAAGCCCAGCATGGTCATGAAGGCATCGGGGTTTTCTGCCTGATGGATCCGGTAATCCCGGTCCTGAGTCAGGATCAGATATTCGCCAGGCGAAACATTCTTTTCAACGAAATCATAGCTTTGCCGGTGCAATTCAGCCGGGTTGTCAACAGATGGCTCCAGAACACTTGCCGTGTAAGCGAACATGTCCCAGTTGGAACCCGGAAAAACGTGCACAACAGCCGTGGTCATGGCGATAAAGAGCACAAGAATTAAAGCACCAATCCACTGCCGCAACGGTCGATAGAGCGTATTGGCTGTTTTGAAACAAACCAGGAAGCTTTGTTCCAACAGGCGTTGAGCAGGATTAGACACGAAAGGCCCCTTCAGCTGAAAGCAGCCTGCAGCTTAGGTGGGACTTGTGAGAAATACGTAAACACGTGACGTTCGGCCTCTGCGCACTTAGGCCGCTTATGCCCTCTGGCTGACTTGACCAGTTGGTCGGACCGTGTCTCCATCATGCTCAAATAAAGGTGCGGGAGGAACGATGCGCGACCTGGGTGATTGGGATTATGTAATTGTTGGCGCGGGAACAGCCGGGTGTGTCCTGGCCAACCGTTTGTCAGAGGATCCAGGCGTCAGGGTTCTGCTTCTGGAAGCCGGAAAGCGCGACAATTACATCTGGGTCCACATTCCCGTTGGATATCTTTATTGCATCGGCAATCCGCGCGTTGATTGGGGTTTTAAGACCTCGCCCGACAAGGGGCTGAACGGCCGGTCACTGGTCTATCCGCGCGGCAAGGTGCTCGGCGGTAGTTCGTCCATCAACGGCATGATTTACATGCGCGGCCAGGCTTGGGATTATGATCATTGGCGCCAGCTCGGACTTGCCGGTTGGGGCTGGGATGACGTTCTGCCCTATTTCCGGAAATCGGAAGATCATTATGCGTGGGACGACGAGCTCCATGCTCAGGGCGGCAACTTGCGCGTTGAAGAGCAGCGCATTTCCTGGGAATTGCTTGATGCTTTCCGGGATGCTTGTGAAGAAAACGGCATTCCCAAGATCCGGGACTTCAACAAGGGTGACAATTTCGGATCTGCCTATTTTCAGGTGACTCAGAAATCGGGCATGCGCTGGAACGGAGTGAAAGCATTTTTGAAACCGGCCCAGAACCGGCCGAACCTAAATATTGTGACCGAAGCCCATGTGGCTCAGATCCGCTTCGAGAACGGCCGGGCATCCGGTTTGGATCTGGAGATTGCGGGCGAACCGGCAACGGTTGCGATTTCCGGGGAGCTCTTGGTGGCTGCCGGCGCAATTGGATCGCCGCAGCTTCTGGAGCTCTCAGGCATCGGTAATCCGGAGGTCCTGTCGAACGCAGGGATTGAAACACGGCATGCGCTGCCGTCCATTGGCGAAAACCTGCAGGACCATTTGCAACTTCGTCCCGTGTTCAAGGTGAAGAACGCTAAATCCCTGAACAAGATGGCAAAGACCTGGACCGGTAAGGCGAAGATTGGTCTGGAATATCTCCTCAAACGATCCGGGCCAATGTCGTCCGCGCCGAGTCAGCTTGGTGTGTTCGCCAAGACCGATCCATCGTTCGAAACGGCGAACGTGGAATATCACGTTCAGCCGCTGTCGTTGCCCAAGTTTGGCGAACCGTTGCATGATTTCCCGGCGATGACAGCGAGTGTCTGCAACCTCCGCCCTGAAAGCCGGGGCCATGTGCACATTACGTCACCGGATAAAGGCGCGCAGCCGGAAATCCAGCCGAACTATCTCTCTGCAGAAGCCGATCGCCGGGTGGCAGCCGACAGTATCCGGCTCACGCGCAAACTCATGGCATCGCCTGCCATGGCTCGGTTCAAGCCTGAGGAATATCTGCCGGGTCCCGATCTCACCAGCGAAGACGAGTTGATTAAAGCCGCGGGAGATATCGGCACAACGATTTTCCACCCCGTCAGCACGTGCCGTATGGGTGTCGATGAGAAGTCAGTGGTTGATGACCGCCTGCGTTTGCGTGGTTTTGAAAACATCCGGGTGATTGATGCATCTGTGATGCCAACCATCACCTCCGGCAACACAAATGCTCCGACTGTCATGATCGCGGAAAAGGGCGCGGACATGATCAAGGCCGACCGGCGGGCAGGATGATCTGTTTCTTGATCTGACCGGTTGGCAACGTACATAGCAAAGGCTGTAAAGCGAAAGGATGTTGCTGTGCGCTTGAGCCTCATTGTGGCTGCCGTTTTTGTGCTCGCTCAGACTACTGTTGCTGCTGCGGAAAGACCACTGACCGTCTTTGCAGCCTCGAGCATGAGCGAGGCGATGGGGGCGATCGGTGAGGCATTTGAAGCTGAAAGCGGTGTGCCGGTGACATTCTCATTTGCCGGCACTGGTACGCTTGCGCGTCAGATTGAGGCAGGCGCGCCCGCTGATGTCTTCGTTTCTGCCGACACGCTCTGGATGGGGTACTTGACGGACCGGGGTGCCGTTCAGACGGAAAGCGAAACGGTTATCGCTTCGAACCGGATAGTCTTGGCTGGCGCGCTGGATACCGATCCATTGGATTTGTCCGTGGACGCAATTGCTGCGCGGCTTGGCGACGGGCGGCTGGCAATTGCCGACCCGGATACTGTTCCTGCAGGGCGCTATGGCAAGGCCGGGCTGACAGCACTTGGGTTATGGCCTTCGGTGGAAAGCCGATTGGCGCCGATGGAAAACGTTCGCGTTGCGCTGGCCGCGGCGGCGCGCGGTGACACGCCTCTAGCGCTCGTCTATGCAACGGATGCTGCAATCGAGCCGAATGTTCGAGTGCTCGCGGAACTGCCGGCGGAAAGTCATCCAAAAATCGAATATCCAGCCGCGCTGACGACGGGCGCCAATCATCCGCAGGCGGCGGCCTTTCTGAACTTTCTGACTGGCCCCGAAGCTGTGAAGATCTTGCGTTCCTTTGCCTTTGTGACCCATAAGGAAGAATAGCCTTCCAGGAGGAAGGTCCAACGGCAAACCGATCTGAGCGCGCGTGGATTTTCTCACCCTTCAGCCCGCCGAATGGCAGGCGCTTCTTCTCACCTTAAGGGTTGCAGCAGCAGCCTTGCTTGTGGCCCTGCCGCTTGCAGTGATGGTTGCGTATGGCCTGGCCCGGTACAGATTTCCGGGTCATGGTGTTGTCAACGCACTGGTGCATTTGCCGCTGGTCTTGCCACCGGTCGTCACCGGTTATGTTCTATTGCTGGCCTTTGGCCGCAATGGGCCGATCGGGTCCGTGCTGCAAGACACCTTCGGCATCACGTTTGCCTTTAACTGGACAGGGGCCGCGCTGGCCGCCGGAGTCATGGCGTTTCCCCTGATGGTTCGTCCGATCCGCCTGTCTTTTGAAGCCGTGGATCCCAAACTGGAGGATGCTGCCCGGTCCCTGGGTGCGCGGCGGCTGGTCAGTTTCTTGACAGTCACATTACCGCTTGCGCTCCCGGGCATTCTGGGGGGGGCCATTCTCGGCTTTGCCAAGGCCATGGGTGAGTTCGGCGCGACCATCACTTTCGTCTCCAACATTCCGGGGGAGACACGAACGCTCGCCTTGGCGCTCTACACAGCCACCCAAAGCCCAAGCGGTGACTTGGCAGCCTTTCGCCTGACCATCATCGCAACCATCGTCGCCTTCGGCGCCTTGATTGCTTCTGAATTGCTCGCTCGTCGCCTCCGGAAACGTCTTGGAGGCGCGGATGCTTGACGTTGATATCAAGGGCCAGGTCGGTGCGCTGCCGCTGACTGCAAGGTTCAAAAGCGAGGGGGGTGTCACCTCCCTGTTTGGTCAGTCGGGCGCTGGGAAAACAAGCCTCACCAACATGATTGCCGGTCTTATCCGCCCGGTATCCGGCCGGATTACCGTCAACGGCACAACGCTTTTTGATTCAAACAAGAACATCAATCTTGCGGTTCAAGACCGGCGGATCGGGCATGTTTTCCAGGATGCGCGCCTGTTTCCTCACATGAGTGTGCGCTCCAATCTGAACTATGCGCGCTGGGCCGGGCGCCGGAAAACGACACGCTCGATGGACGAGGTGGTGCAGCTATTGGGTTTGCAGCCGCTCTTGGCCCGCGAACCCGCAACGCTGTCCGGCGGTGAGCGTCAGAGGGTCGCAATCGGACGGGCGCTGCTGTCGGATCCGCGGCTCTTGATCATGGACGAGCCCTTGGCCAATCTGGATCAGGCCCGGCGCAATGACATTCTCCCTTATTTGGATCGCCTTTGCGCGGAAGCCGGGATCCCGATCCTTTACGTCAGCCACTCGATCGAAGAGGTGGCTCGCCTGTCCCAGACCTTGGTGATCCTGTCCGATGGAAAGACACCGGCTTTTGGACCGGTTGCCGAGATGCTTGCCAGAACGGATCTTGGCAAGGCAACGGGCCGGCATGAGGCCGGGGCGCTCCTGGAAGGCACTGTGAGTCACACGGACAGCGTGTGGGGACTGACGCATATCGACATTGGCGGTGCGACCATTCAGATCCCGGACCTTGGAGCTGCGCCAGGTGAACCGATCCGGTTGCGTATACGGGCACGAGATGTCGCGCTTGCGACAGAGGTTCCGAATGGGCTTTCGATCCGGAACAGGCTGAAGGGAACGATCCGCAGCATTTCGGAAGAAAGCGGACCTTATGCAGAAATTCTCTGCGGCGTCGGCGAGCAGACGATCCGTGCCCGGATCACGCGGGCATCGGTTGCCGATCTTGGTCTGGTAGTTGGAAAAACGGTGACGGTCCTCATCAAGAGTGTCGCCATCGACAAACGCCAGCGCGCTCCGGTGCCGGGGTAAGAGGCTGAAATCTATGCGGTTTCAAGTGAGGCGATGAAAACAATTTAGAGCATGTCACAAGCGGCAAAGCTGGGTCGTCATTTGAGTATGGAACCAATTCAGGTTCTGAATGAGGAACTTCAAATGACTGCGACCACTGCACCTGTAAACCATCACCAGCAGATCCCTGGAATTGCACAGACCCTCGGCGGCGTTTCGGCGTCCTTTGCCAAGGAGGGACTGGATCCAAAGCTTCAACATCTGGTCGATCTGCGTGTTTCACAGATCAATCAATGCGCCTTTTGCGTGAAGATGCATATCAAGGAAGCACTGGCAGCCGGCGAATACAGTGAACGGCTGGAACGTCTGATCGTCTGGCGGCATGTGGATGATTTCAGCGAGAAAGAAAAGGCCGCGTTGGCGTATGCCGAAGCGCTGACTTACATGAAGTCGGAGCAAAGCTATGGACCGCTGCGCGCGGAACTCAGAAAACACTTTACCGAAGCGGAGATCAGCTTGTTGACCGCGGCGATCGGCATGATCAACCTCTGGAACCGGGTTCAAATCTCGAATTACTGATATGAGCGAGCAATCGAAACTCGAAGTGTTTGAGCAGGCCAGACCCCGTCTTTTGGGGCTGGCCTACCGCCTGCTCGGCTCTTGGGCGGATGCCGAAGATGCTGTGCAGGATACGTTTTTGCGGTGGCAGGGCAGCGACGGTGCCGCGATCCTGAATCCGGATGGATGGTTGACGACCGCTTGCACCAACCGGTGTCTTGATATGTTGAAATCCGCGCACAACAAGCGCGTCGATTATGTCGGCCCCTGGATTCCCGAGCCGCTGCACATTGAAGCCGGTGAAACACCGGAAGACGATATTGAGCGGGCTGAATCCCTCACGATTGCATTCCTGCACATGATGGAACGTCTGTCGCCAAAAGAACGGGCTGCGTTCTTGCTACATTCGGTGTTCGGCCAATCGCACAGACAGGTCGCAGGTGTTCTCGGAACGAGTGAATCCGCCTCCCGTCAGCTCGTCTCCCGGGCAAGCCGTCATGTTCAGGGGCCAAGCGCGCGTTTTGTTCCGCCAGCGGAGCATCAGGAAAAGATGCTGACAGCCTTTCTTGATGCCGTGATGACCGGTTCGACGGAACAGTTGGCCGGGCTGTTGTCTGAAGGTGTGCAATATCAGTCAGATGGTGGTGGTAAGGCGACGGCCCTCGGCAGGATCCTTTCGGGCAGCGGAGATGTCTCCAAATACGTTGCAAAGATCATGTCGCGGCTCTGGGTTGGCTCAGGCGGAACTCTGGAGCGCAGGATCATAAACGGAATTGAAGGTCTGGCCCTTTATGAAGGTGGGAAACTGGTCTCAGTCGTCAATTTTGGATACAGCGCGGACGGCTTGATTGATCAGATTTTCATTATGCGGAACCCGGAAAAGCTGCGCGGGATGGCGCTGTCGATCCGGCACGACACCGGAAACGGGGCTCTTCAGCCGAACTGATCGCAGTTTCAACAAAGGGTTTTCCTTCCTGCGTGTTTAATGTTCGGCAAGAGGCATTGGGTTAGGGTCGACGCCGTTCGACACACGCAATGCTGTTCATGAAAGCCTGGGAGGAGCACATATGAGAAAGATCGCCGGCCTCACCGCTGCGGTTTTGTCCTCCTTCTTATTCGGTGTATCGCATGCCTTTGCTGCCTGCGATGAGGACGAAATCGTCATAAAGTTCAGTCACGTCGTCGCAGCGGAAGGCCATCCCAAAGGGGAAATGGCAAGCGCGCTAGCGGACCGTGTCAATGCTGAGATGAACGGCACTGCCTGTATGCAGGTGTTTCCATCATCGCAGCTCTTCGACGACAATCAGGTGATGGAAGCGCTTTTGTTGGGGGACGTCCAGCTGGCGGCCCCATCGCTTTCCAAATTCGAAGCTTACACCTTGAAATACAGGGTGTTCGATCTGCCGTTCGTCTTCTCCAACATGGACGCTGTGACAGCTTTCACTGACGGCAAAAAGGGACAAGAGCTGCTCGGCGCGATGTCCGATTACGGCTTTGTTGGCTTGGGATACCTATTCAACGGCCTCAAGCAGTTTTCGGCGAACCGGCCGTTGATCGTGCCCGACGACGCTAAGAGCTTGAGGTTCCGTGTCCAGCCCTCCGATGTTGCAGTTGCCATGGTCGAAGCCATGGGGGGCACTGCGCAAAAACTGGCGTTTAAGGATGTTTTTGAGGCCCTCCAGATGGGCGTTGTGGATGGACAGGAAAACACCTGGTCCAACATTTACACCCAGCGGTTCTTTGAGGTTCAGGACGGCGCAACGGAGACCAATCACCAGCTTCTGGCCTATCTCGCGGTAACATCTCAGGAATGGTTGAACAGCCTGGATGAAGATGTCCGCAACCAGTTTATGACGATCTTCACAGAGGTCTCTGATGACTTCAACGCACGGTCAAACGCGATCAATGAGGACAGCAAGCAAAGCATCATTGAAAACGGTGGAGTTGTGCGGGCGTTGACCCCGGATCAGCGCGATGAGTGGGTCACCACCATGAAGCCGGTCTGGGATATGTTCCGCGATGATATCGGGGCCGATGTCATCGATGCCGCGATTGCATCCAACAAGGCTCGCTGATCCTGTTCCGCGCATTTGTGCCGGCAGGGTGCCAAAAACCGTCGCAATTACATGGAAATCCGCGGATAGTGCGGTTGTTTGGTCTGGTTTGGTGAGTTGTTGATGCCGTCTGTTTCTGATCCATTTGAAGCTTTTTCCGGGTTTAATACCTCTGCAGAGGAGCTTGAAACCGTTTGCGGACATCCATTGCCGCAGATTGCAGCAAAGGAGTTGCCGGCGCTTGATGAGATCTGCCGGGATTTCATTTCAAAAGCGCCCTTTTGCTTTGTCGCATCTGCGAATCCTGACGGTCATGTCGATGTGTCACCGAAGGGCGATCCGGCTGGATTTGTAAAGGTTTTAACCCCAAGCCTTTTGGCGATCCCCGACCGGCCCGGTAACCGCCGTCTCGATACATTCCATAACCTTTTGAAAGACCCGCGCATTGGTCTTTTGTTTCTGATCCCCGGGCGAGGAGAAACCTTGCGGATCCGCGGGGAGGGCCGTCTTACGACCGACCCAAAGCTGCTTGAGAGCCTGTCTGTTCAGGGCAAGGCTCCCAAGCTTGCTTTGGCCGTCCATGTCCAATCCGCTTTCATGCACTGTCCGAAATGTGTCTTCCGGTCCGGGCTGTGGCAGCCCGATGCCTGGCCGAATACCGACGGCATGGCGGACATGAATGAAGCGATGGTCAAGCACGCCAAGATCGGGCTTAGTCCGGATGAGTGGTTCGAAACTCTGAAAGAAAAAGGTGAGCTCGATCTTTGGTGACCGGTCGCCTTCAATGTGAACCCGGGTCCTCGCCCACAAAAAAACCGGCCTTCGAAAAAGCCGGCTGCCAGGTATCTGCTTCTTTGGGAAGAGATGTAGTCAGACGACGCTGCCAAGCTTCATGGCAACGCTCATGTCGCCTTCAACCTGCATTTTGCCGCCCATAAACGCGGCCGTCGGGTTGAGATCGCCTGAGAGCATGTCTGCCAAGTCTTCGGCTGACATTTTGATGGTGCAGTCTGCGTCGCCATTGTCGTTGCTGACTTCAGAACCCTGCAAAAAGATCGTACCGTCATCGCCAAGGTCAAACTTGACGCTTTCTTCGATGCCGCCGCCAGAAACCTTGTCACGGATATCGTTGGTGAGCTGTTCCAAGGACATTATGTTTTCTCCCATTGAATAAGGCCGAAGCCGTCTGTTGCCCCTTTGAAGCATGCCGTTTACGTAATCGTCAAGAAATAATCCGTTCGGGTGTGTCTTCTCCAGTCGATTTTTGCTCTCTCATACCCCCGACACCTTCCAACAAGCGTGCTTGCAGTATGAAAAAAAACACGGAGCCCGATTGAGCCCCGTGTTGTGAAAACAGTTTCAGCTTCTGGCGAACTTTATTTGAATACGTCGAACGCAAACCGATACGTGAAGCCAAGGCCGACATTGAACTGGTTCTCGCTGCCGACCTTTGCGATCGGGCTGTCAGCGGCATCGCCGACGAGCCGTTCATAACCGCCCTGCAGATGCAGGCGTACATCATCATTCAAATCATAGCTGACACGCGCTGCGACACCGACTGCCTTGAATCCAGCACTCGGATTGTATTCACTCAGCCGACCACCGCTAGCAGCAGCCTCTCCTGCGGTCACACCAAAATATGTGTCCATATAGTCGCTCGAGGCGAATTCCGCGCGGGGTCCGAAGCTGAGCTCCCACTTCTCAGCTGGATAAATAATGCCGTCAATTCCGAGCTGGCCAACCTGACCTGTGTGGCCGTTGAAGCCCTGACGGATTTCACCAAAGGCCCGGAAGTGTTCTGTGCGGAAGCCGCCGCCCAAGCCGAGTTCCACGGCCCAGTCGACTTTGTTGGTGCCAGTTAGATCAGTCGTGTCGCTTGCCTTGCGCTCGCCGACGAAACTGAATGACGGGTAGAAGAATACTCCGCTGCGGCGGCGCCCATCCACCACTTGGCCTAGACCAGGAACATAAAATCGGCCAACGGAAATCAACGGGAACGGGTAGACAAGGTACGAGTCGGAGGCCTCATAGCGCGGCTTGACCATTGCGCCGACGCCAAGATCCAGCACAAATTGACGGTTTGCATCCTGTTGAGAAAGATCTCCACCCTGCGCAAATGCTGCGCCAGATAGAGATCCGGCCAAGAGCGCGACAACTGCGCGCGTAAGAAGTGTTTTCATGAGGCCCACTTACTACCGGGAATATTTGCGCGCGAAGATAGCACGAAGACTGGTAACGCAAAGGCTAAGAGAGTCGGGTTTTGGCGAACTGTTGCATTTTCGCATCTGCGTAAGTGGCCGCATAACTACTGTGGTTGCCAACCGCCCGCGCTCAGCGGGTTGCAGGCGGCGGTTCAGAAAGCTACATGAAGAACAACACCTGCTTCAAAAGGCAACGGACCGCACAATGACAGCCCTTTTCACAGTGATCCTCATCGCACTGCAGCTCTATACCTACGTGGTGATCGCGAGCGCGATTTTCTCCTGGCTCTATGCCTTTAACATCGTCAATCCGAGAAACCAGATAATCGGCATGATCGGGCAGGTCCTTTACAACCTAACTGAACCCGTGCTCCGGCCCATCCGGCGTTTCATGCCGGATCTCGGCGGTGTCGACATCTCACCTGTTGTTTTGCTGCTGGGTATCATTTTCATTCAAATGATCATTCAGAACAACCTGATGCCTCTGTTCCGCGGCTTCTAGGCGCGCAAACAAAAACCCGGGTCTCAGCCCGGGTTTTTCAATTTCAGTCTTCGAGTTTTCTTGCCTCATCCGGTAGCATGATCGGAATTCCGTTTCGGATCGGATATGCCAGTTTGGCTGTCCGGGAAATCAGCTCTTGCGCTTCTGCATCATATTCCAATGTTGCCTTTGTCACAGGGCACACCAGCAGTTCCAATAGCTTCCGGTCGATCGGCCGGTCGGTTGTTTCGGTCATTGTCCAGTTTCCGCCAATTCTGGCTTATTGAAGAGTTGCGCCGCCGTCATTGTCGTTTCTGGCGAGGTCCATTTCTGTAATGGCAATCAAGGTCTCGGCGCGGGTCTTGAGGTCCTGCGCTTCCAACAGTGCCTGCTTTTCCTGCGGACCGTACGGGCACATCATGCACAGCGCGTTTACCAGGACTTCCGTCTCAGCTTCTTTGACACTGTCCCAATCTGCTTCCAGATTGTTGGCGTCCAGATAAGCCCGCAAGGTTGTTAGAAGTCCGTTCCGATCGACATCGTCTTCGCCTTGACCACATTTGAGATCGGCAGCGAACGGAGCAAAATCGACTTCTGCCTGCCGAAAGCGCGTCAATGCGGTCAGTTCCTGCGCGACACGGAACCGTGTCACACCTTGGAGTGTGATGAGGTACCGGCCGTCGCCGGTTTCTTGGAACCCGGTCAAACGACCCGCACAGCCAACTCCTTCCAGCAAGGGTTGATCCGGGTCTTTCGTGTTCTGCCGTCCCGACGGTTGCACCATCCCAATGAGACGGTTGCCCGCCAAGGCGCTATCAATCATGTCGATGTAGCGCGGCTCAAAAATGTTCAGCGGAAGCTGCGTTCTGGGAAGCAGCAACGCGCCGGACAAGGGGAACACAGGCAAGACCGGAGGAAGATCAGCAATCGTCTCGTAAATGGCGTTACCAGCCTGCATGAGTGGGCCTTTGTGTTGTTGTTCTCGACCAACCGCTTTGTGCGGTTGTACCGCATAAGTGGGTATGTGTGGCGCGAGTGGCCTATCGTCAAGAAAACAACACGGCAGACAGTTTACGCCGGCCATAGGCGCTTGCTTCATCCTTGAAACCCCAGGCTTCAAAGAACTGCAGCAACTGTTTGCGGGCGCCGTCTTCGTTCCATTCGCGGTCCCGGCGGACAATCTCAATGAGCTGGTCCACGGCCGCTGTTTTGGCACCCTTTGAATTCAGCCCGAGCGCAAGATCAAAGCGGGCCTGATGATCGTCCGGGTTCTGGGCAATGCGCTCCTCAAAACCAGCCAAGTCTCCAAGGGATGCTGCTTGTTCGGCAAGGTCCACAGCAGCTTTGGCTGCCAAATAAGCTTCATCCGTGCGTTTTTCTTCCGGTGCAAGCTCCAGTGCCTGTTTGGCGCGTTCCAGGTCGTCGGCGCCGAGGTAGCACTGGGTCAGTCCCGCAATGGCCTGAACATTATCCGGTTCTGCCTGCATCAATGCCCCGAACAGCTGAGCGGCCTGCCCGTAATCCTTATCCGCCAACAATGCGTTTGCTTGTTCCAGGTAGGCTTCGGCAGGATTGGCAGGAGCCGGGCCGCCAAGCTTTTCGATGAACGCCTTGATCTGGCTTTCTGGCTGAGCGCCCATGAAGCCGTCGACCGGTTGACCGTCCTTAAAGGCAATCACGGCCGGGATAGATTGAATGCCCATCTGGCCGGCAATTTCCGGATGGTCGTCAATGTTCATCTTGGCAAGCTTCACCGTGCCGCCAGCTGCTTTCACAGCGGCCTCGATCAGCGGTGTCAGCTGCTTGCAAGGGCCGCACCAAGGCGCCCAGAAGTCCACGAGTATCGGCTGCTGGCGGGAGGCCTCCATCACATCAGCCATAAATGTCTGTGTGGTGACGTCGAAAATCAGGTCGCCATCCGGCGCGCCGCCAGAGCCGTTGCCACCACCGCCGCCGAAACCGCCGCCTTGGCCACCATATCCGCCACCCATGCTGGCGCCGAAACCGCCACCGACTTGACCGCCAATGCTGTAGTCGCCGTTGCTCATTAATCTGCCTCTTGCTGTTCGGCTGCTGTGAACGTTGGCCTTGTTGGCCGTCTCGCTGGAAAAACCGCACCTAACATGGCGCGGCTACAATCGGATTACAATTCTCAACCCTGTACTTCGCTTGCCTGTGCCTGCGCACTGACTGCCAGCACTTGCGGATCATGACCGCAGGCCTTTGCGAACTTGAGCAAATCGCTGGAAGAAATCGCCGTCGTCGCGTCATTCTTCAGCGGGTGATAGTTCAGGACGTCATGTGCCATCATCGCTGCATCAAAAACGGGCGTGACACGTTGCGCTTCCCGGTCGTTGATCAGGGAAAACGGGGTGACGGACCCGGGCTCCACGCCAAGCACTTCCATCAGAAGGTCAGCATTGCCAAACGACACCCGTCCCTGAGCGCCAATCACCTGGTGCACTTTTTTCAGATCAATTTCGGCATCGTGCAGGGTTGTTATCAGAAACAATCGACCCTTCTTGTCTTTGACGAACAGGTTCTTGGTATGGCCACCTGGAATGCGGTCGTGCAGGTCGCCGGATTCGGCGACTGTGAACACCGGATCATGATCCACAGTGGTGACAGAGATCCCCAGATCCTGAAAGAAGTCCATGAGCTCGTCGCGGGTGACTGGCATGACTTTTCCTGAAAAAATTAGACTGTTTGCAGCTCTCTAGCGTGTTTTGATGCTGATCCGCAAGGCGAGTGTTGTCTACGAAGCGGCTATTTTCTGCCGTTTTTCTGGGTGTCGAAGCTGTGAAATCCACAAAAAGACAGCTAAAAAATTTCTGCATTTTCGGTGTTGCATTCTGTTTCGGCTTAGTTCATATACTGCGCCACCAACGACGAGGCAGCCGCCACCGAGTTGGAACACTATGCGGGTGTAGCTCAGGGGTAGAGCACAACCTTGCCAAGGTTGGGGTCGTGGGTTCGAATCCCATCGCCCGCTCCAATTTCACCGAATGGTGCTAAAAGCCAGTTGCAGAAAAGCAACTGGCTTTTTTGTTGCGCTGATCGTTTGCGACAATTTTCCCTATGATTGAAATAAATCAGCCTTGCAACTTTATATTAGCGTTATTGCCACGCCGCTAATCTACCTGTGCAAACTGCGGATGGCGAAATTGTCAGTATTTCGTCCCAAGACGCGATTGCGACTGCTTCAGTGACTTTTCCAGCGGGACCACCAGGTTCCGCTGTTTTTTTGTGACTTTGGGCTCCTTTGAAAGGCACACGAATTGTCACTTGCTATTTCAAATATCAATACATACCATAAGGTATGGTATGTAAATCCGAGGATCGAAATGAACGTTTATTTTGCCAGTGCTGGAGGACTGGCCGCCAATGTATGCCTGATCCATACCTTCTTGGGAGGCCGGGCGATCGCTGAGCCGCTTTTGAACGCGCCCGGGCTGCATCCCGTTCCCAAGCTCACGACCTACTACTGTTGGCACATCGTCACCATCACACTCGCAGTCATTGCCGGTATGTTCGGCTATGCGGCGCTCTTCAATGGCGGAACGGATCTCGGTTGGGTGGCAACCATATTGACGTTTGGCTACTGCGTGCTCGGCCTAGCCGTTCCGGTCTTCAAGAACCAGGCATTTAAGGATATGCCCCAAGGGTGGTTGTTCCTGCCGATCGTCATCCTTGGTGTGTTGGGTGGGAGCCTATGAGCGAGAAGAAACGGTTTGGCAAAGAGGACTGGATCACGCTCGGATTTGGGCAACTCGTCAAAGAGGGCATCGGGGGGCTGACCCTCGATGCGCTGTGCCAGACTGCGTCACGGACCAAAGGCTCTTTTTATCATCACTTCAAGGATCATGAGGCTTTCCTGACCGCTTTGGCTCATGCCTGGAAAAAGCAAAACACACTTGATGTTGCGGAAGAAACGCTTGCGAGTGCGCCCGAAGACCAGGCGCGCACGCTGGCGCTGAAGGCGGCTCAACTCGATCATGACCTGGACCGTGCCATGCGTCAGTTTGCGCAGCTCAACCAGACGGCCCGGCAAACCGTACGCGAGGTCGATGATCTCCGAACCCAGTTCATTGTTCAGTTGTATCTTGCGCAAGGGCTGGATGAGGCCACAGCAAACAGCATTGCGAAAATTGAATACGCTGCCTTTGTCGGCGCTCAGATCATCTGGCCGGAAATGACTGCCGAAGAGCGCCTCAAACTAGATCACCAATTTGCAGACCTTGTCTCTCGCGGCACGGAACAGCCTCAGAAATAGAGCGGCTTGTCTTCAGCGATCTTTGATAAGTGGATATACGGACCGGCTTTGCGCGTTGAGTGTAACCAGTTTTCAAGGACTCGCCCTGTATGAATTGACGATAGTTCCGACATTCAAGACAGAAGATACATATGGCTATTTTGCGCCAACCCGTTACCGCCGTCGTGATCGCTTTCTGGTTTTGCTTTTGGCTTCTGAACGGCCTCGATAAATTTTTTGCCCGGCAGGACATTGGGTTTGTCCATTGGTGGGGCAATCACCGCGTCGAAAAGTTCACCATGTATTTTGATCGCCTGGACATCGATCCAGGTTTCGTAACGGCGACGCTCATATTTGCGGGTATTGTCGAGTTTTTTGCGGCCGCTTTGTTTTTGGTGGCCGGGATCCGGCTTGTCAAAAACCAGCCGGGTGTTGCCTACCGGACCGACCTCGCGATTGCAGTGTCGATCGCCGTTTTTCTTGGGTTTGCAATCTTCGATGTGGTCGTTGGCGACAGGGCTGAGCTGTTGGAGCACTCGACTTATGTTGGCGTCCTGCTGGTTTCTTTCCTTGCGGTCGCAGCTGAAAGTTTCTTTCAGCACCTCAAGGACCTGGACAGCGACAGCACGATCAACCGCCGCTATCCGCCAGAGCCGAATTAATTCCGCGAAATCAGCTTAGGCCAGGGCGATGAGACCGATGACATGTCACCGGTCTCCCTCACCCCTGTTTCAGTGGCCAGCTGTCAGTGCGCCTTGCCGGCGTGGATCGGAAGCACCGGCCAGAAGACCGCCCACAGTCATGATTGATTGGGTTGAGCCCATCACATTCTTGACCTCGACCTTGTGGCCACGCGCTTCCAAAAGCCGGATCGTGTCCGGAGACAAACCTTCCTCAATTCGAATTTCATCCGGGAACCATTGATGGTGGACCCGCGGTGCGGCTGTTGCCTCGGCGATGTTCATCTGGTGATCGATCACATTCAGGATGACCTGCAACGTTGTCGTGATGATCCGGCTGCCGCCTGGCGAGCCGGTGACAAGGAACAGGTCGCCGTCCTTAAACACCAGTGTCGGGCTCATGGAAGATAGGGGCCGTTTACCACCTTCGACTGCGTTCGCTGTTCCGCCAATCAACCCATAGGCATTCGGTGCGCCGGGTTTTGCGGAGAAATCGTCCAGCTCGTTGTTCAAAAGAACGCCGGTGCCGTCGGCGGTGAGACCAACGCCATAGGAAAAGTTCAGCGTGTAGGTGTTTGAAACTGCATTGCCGTCCTTGTCGACAACGGAAAAATGGGTCGTTTCATTGCTTTCGTAGGGAATGGGATTGCCAGGTGCAACGTCCTTTGAATCGGTGGCTGTCTCCATATTGATGGTTTCTGCGAGGCTGGCTGCATAGGCCGGATCGATCAGGCCCTTTACCGGTACTTCAGCAAAATCCGGATCTCCAAGATATTTGGACCGGTCGGCGTAAGCCCGGCGCTTGGCTTCGGCCATGACGTGAATTGTATCGGCAGAGTTGGGGCCGAAATCGGCCATCGGATAGGCCTCCAGCATGTTTAGGATTTGCACGATGTGAACGCCGCCGGAGGAGGGGGGCGGCATGGAGGCGATCTCATATCCGCGATAGCTGCCGGTCACCGGATCCCGCCAGACGGGTTTGTAGTCGGCAAGGTCCGCTGTTGTCATGCTGCCGCCAGCTTCTTGAACCTTGGCTGCGATCTTTTCGGCAACATCGCCCAGATAAAACCCCGCAGCGCCCTTGTCGGCGATTAAACGCAGCGTTGCCGCCAGTTCGGTCTGTTTCAGTGTTTCGCCGGGCACATAAGGGATCAGACCGGCCTTAAAGAAGATGGCTGCCGTTGCCGGGTCTTTGCTTAGCCGGGCGATGCGGGCCGCCAATGAGGCCGAGAGGTCCGGTGTTACTTCAATGCCGTCTTCTGCGAGCGCAATTGCAGGTGCAACCAGGTCTTCCCACGTCACATTTCCGCTGCCGTGTTTTTCAAATGCAGCCGCAAAGCCGGCCACCGTGCCTGGAACCCCAATGGCCAATCCCGAAAAACGGGACTTGTCGTTATCCGGTTCGCCGTCTGGTCCCAAGAACATGTCACGCGTTGCGCCGGCTGGTGCTTTTTCTCGATAATCCAGCGCTTCGGTTTCGCCGGTGCCAGCCTTGTGGATCATCATGAAGCCACCGCCCCCAAGGTTGCCGGCACGGGGCAAGGTCACCGCCAAAGCAAACCCGGTAGCGATCGCTGCGTCGATCGCGTTGCCGCCTTTTTCAAGAATACTGACACCCACCCGGGTGGCGACTGCTTCCTGGCTCGCCACCATACCGTTGGCGGCCGTGACCGGGTGATAGCGGTCCTTTCCGGAATAGATCGGCGTTTCTTGAGCAACAGTCGGCGCGCCCGCGCCAATGGCCAGCGCAAAGCTCAGGCTTACCGCCGTCGCTGCGCGGATCAGGCTTTGGTGAATCATCCAGATCTCCGATTATCTTGTAGGTTTTCAACTTCAGACTGTGGACGAGGATGCCGGATGCGGCAATGGCGTTTTCTGAAAAGTTGCAGACAGGCTCATGAGCATGATTTGATGCAGGACAAGGAAAAGGCCGGTTCGATCAGACAGACTGCGAACCGTGATTGAGATGTGGAGAGAGCGAAAATGGTTGAACGGTCCAAAATGTGGCGGAGAGGCTTTCAAGCGCTCGTTTTGGGCTTCAGCCTAGCGGCCGTCGCTCCTATGTCATCGGCGGTTGCGGCCGATGTCGCTGCAGGAAAAGACTTGGCGCTTCAATGGTGTGCGTCCTGCCACCTCGTCTCCAACGATCAGGCGACGGCGTCCAGTGTGTCGTTGCCGAGTTTTTATGACATGGCCAAGGATCAGAGTTGGGATGCGCCGAAACTGGCAACCTTTCTCGCCAACCCCCACCCGCAAATGCCAAACATGACACTCGGCAACATCGAGATTGCCAATCTCGCCGGGTACATTCAGTCGTTGGCAAACGAATAACCGAACCTCTTACGACATATCGAAGTCCACGCACATTGCGGCGTGGTAGGAGCCGGCATAATCGGGATTGTCGCCTTCAAGGATCTCATCCGGCAAAGCCGCATTAAACACCTTGATGTGCGCAACCCGGTCCGTCATGGAGCGGCTCGCGAGCACATGATCCAGGGTCTGGGCCCGGCCCTTGTGAAGCACGGTTTTTCGTTGTTCCAAAGGAAGAGCCGCATCCAATTGATAAAGCTGCCGGTAGCCAAGGTCCGGAACGCCGGTATCGTGCGGGTCCGCCCGCAATAACCGCAGCGCCCGGGTTTCGCCGGTCGCGTTGAAATCTCCGGTCAGGATGATCTGAGCCTCGGGATCTTCGTCAAAGAGGGCTTCCGCCCCCAGCCGGAGTTCAAGGGCTTGCGCTGTCTGTTTCAGGACCGACAAATGATACCCCTCTGCCCAGGCAGAGACAGAGGCCCAATTGTGCTCCGCGTCTTTCCCGCCCCGGATTTGGGCCGCGATCGGGGCCCGCAGATGCACGTTGAACAAATGTAATGGGCGCCCCTTGCCGAAGTCGATTTGAAGCTGCTGAACCGGCCGGTCGAAAGCGGTCGCCTGTGGTTCGTCATATCCGGGATCGGCAGTTCCCGGCCGCCAAAGTGGCGGCTCCGCGTGACGGTGATAAAGACTTTCTCCTGAGAGAACCGGATACCTCGAAAGCACAACGAGATTGTGCCGGTCGCCGGGCCCTTTTCC
>ERZ1023313.90-NODE-90-length-43990-cov-3.440537_pt1 | contig 43990 bp, 36 predicted proteins | sample MGYA00521233_ERZ1023313 | MGnify/ENA primary metagenome ERZ1023313 (study PRJEB32759, sample SAMN07749866) | skin metagenome | biome: transportation; feature: city; material: polyester macromolecule | host: Homo sapiens | place: Hong Kong:TKO line | collected... | reverse complement strand
GAAAACTAACTTTCACATTACTCTTCTTTTACTGCCATTTGATAGCCATTTATATACACGCCAAGCGGCGTGAGTCGCTATATTTAGTAAATGAATGGTAACTATTACCTTAACAAAATTTTTTGTTAATTATAAAAATGCTAGGCTATTCCCTAAAATTTTTATTTCCACCTTTAAATACTACAGTAGAAAGAATCATGGCTAACCAAAACCAAACTTCTGTCTCATCTGCTCAGTTTACCGAACTGTCAGCAGATAACGCAGTCTATCTTGAATCACTCTATGAACAGTATCTTCAAGATCCACAAAGCGTTGATGAAAAATACATTCCTTACTTTGCGCAGTTTGCCAAAGATGATGATAAAAACGCCCTTCACCATACTATCCAAGACCAATTTTTGCTATTAGCTCGCAACACCACTGCCCACAAAGTTACCGGTCAATCAGCTGCAGGCGCTGTCAGCCCTTCTGAAATTCGCGAATTTGCGGACAACCAAATGGGCGTGCAAAAACTGATTACCAGTTACCGTCGTCGTGGTCATCGTATTGCTAATCTAGATCCATTAGGACTGATGCCACGTCCAGAAGTTGAAGAATTGACTTTGGCGTATTATGGTCTTTCTGAAGCGGATTTAGACACGGTATACCCTGTCAGTGACCTAAATATCGGTAAAGACAAAGCCACACTGCGTGAAATCATCCAAGTGTTAGAGCGAGTTTATTGTAGCAGCATTGGTGCAGAATATTTCCATGTGACCACTGCCAAAGAAAAACGCTGGATTGAAAAATACCTAGAGCAAAATCTTGGCTATGTCAAATTTGACAATGAAAAACGTAAATCTATCCTTGAGCGTTTGACAGCAGCGGAAGGATTAGAAAAATACTTAGCGCGTAAATATACCGGTGTGAAACGATTTGGTCTTGAGGGTGGTGAAAGCTTTATCCCGATGGTCAATGAGATAATTCAGCGTGCGGGTGAAAACGGTACCAAAGAAATGGTTATCGGTATGGCGCACCGTGGACGTTTAAACTTATTAGTAAATATCTTAGGTAAAAACCCTAAAGATTTGTTTGATGAGTTTGATGGTAAAAAACAACCGACCGTGGGTTCAGGTGACGTAAAATACCACAATGGTTATTCATCTAACGTAATGACACCGGGCGGCGAAGCACACTTAGCCTTGGCATTTAACCCCTCGCATCTTGAGATTGTATCGCCTGTATTGATTGGTTCAGTGCGTGCCCGCCAAGTACGCCGTCAAGATAAAACCGGTGATGCCGTTTTGCCAATCGTGGTACACGGTGACGCCGCGTTCGCCGGTCAAGGTGTCAACCAAGAAACTTTCCAAATGTCACAAACCCGTGCCTACTCAACAGGTGGTACGCTGCATATTATTATCAATAACCAAGTCGGTTTTACCACCAGCCGCTTAGAAGATGCGCGTTCAACTGAATACTGTACCGACATTGCTAAAATGGTACACGCACCGATTTTTCATGTAAACGGTGACGATCCAGAAGCGGTAGTATTTATGGCGCAGCTTGCCCATGACTATCGCCAAACTTTCCATAAAGATATCGTGATTGATATGTACTGTTACCGTCGTAACGGTCACAATGAAGCGGATGAGCCTTCCGCCACTCAGCCACTTATGTATTCGGTCATCAAAAAACTGCCAAGTACTCGTGAGCTATTTGCCAATAAATTGGTTGCTGAAGGCGTTATTAGCAAAGCTGAAGCTGTGGCATTTGAAGATGACTACCGTGAGTCGCTCGATAAAGGCGAATATGTTGCTAGCGCCCTGGTGCGTGAGCCAAATAAAACGCTGTATGTAGATTGGACACCTTATATTGGTCATAAGCTTGAAGACAATTGGGATACGGGCGTTGATATCAATCAATTAAAAGCTTATGGTGAAAAAATGGCGCAAATGCCGGAAGGCTATGAGCTACAACGCCAAGTGCAAAAAGTGGTTGAACAGCGCAAAGCCATGCAAACCGGTCAAGAGCCATTGAACTGGGGTGCAGCAGAAACCTTGGCTTATGCGTCACTGGTCGAAGAAGGCTATCCTGTCCGTATTACGGGTGAAGACGTGGGTCGTGGTACTTTCTCGCATCGCCATGCAGAATTGTTCAACATGAAAGACGGCAGTATGTATGTACCGCTTGCCAACATGAGCCCTAACCAAGCACGCTTTGACACCTTTAACTCATTGTTGTCAGAAGAAGCAGTATTGGCGTTTGAATATGGTTACGCAACGACGGTACCTAATGCGCTAGTGATTTGGGAAGCGCAGTTTGGTGACTTTGCCAATGGCGCACAAGTAGTTATTGACCAATTTATTTCTTCAGGTGAAACCAAATGGCAACGTCTGTGTGGTCTGACCATGCTATTACCACACGGCTATGAAGGTCAAGGTCCTGAGCACTCATCAGCGCGCCTAGAGCGTTTTTTGCAGCTATGTGCCGAAGACAACATGCAAGTAATTACGCCCACAACTCCGGCACAGATTTTCCATGCCCTGCGTCGACAAGTGGTTCGCCCAGCGCGTAAACCGCTGATTGTGATGTCACCAAAATCACTGCTACGTCATAAATTGGCGGTGTCAACGCTTGAAGAGCTTGCGCAAGGTCAGTTCCAAACCGTGATTCCAGAGATTGACCAACTTGATAATAACCAAGTGACGCGTTTAGTGTTGTGTGGCGGTAAAGTATATTATGACTTGCTTGAAAAACGTCGTGAATTGGGTCTCAACCATGTGGCGATTGTGCGTATCGAGCAGCTTTATCCATTACCTGAAGCACGTATTTTGGAAGAAGTGGCAAAATATCCAAACCTTGAAGGTATTGTTTGGACACAAGAAGAGCCACGTAACCAAGGCGCTTGGTACTATCTAGCACCGCACTTATTCCGTTTGATTGCACCGCCAAAACCAGCGACTCGTCCGACCAAAGCCTACTTGCTTGAGCCAGTAGCTCGCCCTTCAGCGGCAGCACCTGCGGCAGGTTCGATGCAAATGCACGTTGCCCAACAACAAAAAGTTATCAACGAAGCATTGGGTTTGCCAAAGAATGAAGATTCAACCGAAGATAAGCTAGAAGCTAAAGCGGAAATCGCAGAAAAACAAGCGACTGACTAAGCGTTTTAAAGGATTAGTACTTAATAGATGCGTACTAATCCTTCTTGGTTTTTGGTATAGGCAATTGCGCCGAGTGCTAAGACAACAATGAATTTAACCCATTAAAAATGAAAGAATGTGAAATTAACTAGGAGTTTTCCATGAGTGAGATTAAAGTCCCCGTATTCCCAGAATCCGTTGCTGACGGTACAATTGTTGCTTGGAATTTTAATGAAGGCGACCAAGTAAGCCGTGACGCTGTATTGTGTGAAATCGAAACCGATAAAGTTGTGATGGAAGTGGTGGCACAAGCTGACGGCGTGCTTAGCAAAATTCTCAAACAAGTTGATGACACAGTGCTTTCTGCTGAAGTCATCGGTGAGCTGACTGAAGGCGCAACCGCGGCTGCACCAGCAAGCCAACCTGCTGAAACCCAAGCACCGGCTGCCCAAGCTGAAGCCGCGCCTGCAGCTGCACAACAAGCGTCTACCGCTCAAGCAACTTCTGAGGCAGATTATAAAGACCAAAGCCCAGCAGTTCGTAAAGCCGCGAATACCACAGGCGTCAATCCTGCAGACGTTGAAGGTTCAGGTCGTGGCGGCCGTGTGACTAAAGAAGACATGGCAAACCCAACCTTAAAAGCCAACAATGCAATTAAAGCAGACAACGGTCAAGTGGTTGCCAATGCCGTCGGTCAACGCGTAGACAAACGTGTGCCAATGACGCGTTTACGTGCCCGTGTTGCTGAGCGTCTGTTAGCCGCTACCCAAGAAACTGCGATGTTGACCACGTTTAACGAAGTGAACATGAAACCTATCATGGACTTACGTAGTGAGTTCAAAGAGCGTTTTGAAAAACGTCACGGTGTAAAACTAGGTTTTATGTCATTGTTTGTAAAAGCTGCTACTGAAGCGTTAAAACGTTTTCCAGCGGTAAATGCCTCTATTGATGGCAGCGATATCGTTTATCATGGTTATTATGATGTAGGTGTTGCGGTATCTAGCGACCGTGGTCTTGTGGTGCCGGTATTACGTGACACTGACCAAATGGGTATGGCAGATATCGAACGTGCGATTGGTAACTATGCATCAAAAGCGCGTGAAGGTAAATTAGGCATTGAAGACATGACGGGTGGTACCTTCACCATTACCAATGGTGGGGTATTTGGTTCATTGATGTCAACCCCAATCATCAATCCACCACAAACAGCGATTTTGGGTATGCACGCGACTAAAGAACGCCCAATGGCGGTTAATGGCGAAGTGGTAATTCTACCTATGATGTACTTGGCATTGTCGTATGACCACCGTTTAATTGATGGTAAAGAAGCCGTACAATTCTTGGTCACTATCAAAGAATTGGTTGAAAACCCAGCGATGCTACTTCTCGATTTATAATGAAAAAAGCCTGTATTGGCAAAGGTTGATACAGGCTTTTTTGTTTAACAACTTTAACAATAACAATTCAAATTTTTGGTGAAGATTATGAAAGAAAGCTATGATTTGGTAATTATCGGTGGTGGCCCTGGTGGCTACGAAGCAGCTATCCGTGCAGGCCAATTAGGTATGAGTGTGGCTTGTATCGAAAAACGTATTAATAAAGGTGAGCCAGCGTTAGGCGGTACCTGTTTGAACGTCGGTTGTATTCCTTCAAAAGCATTGCTAGACAGCTCACATCGCTATGAAGCAACCAAGCATGACTTAGCCGACCACGGTATCACCACAGGTGAGGTGGCGATTGACATCAGCAAAATGTTAAGTCGTAAAGACGCTATCGTTAAGCAATTAACCGGTGGTGTGGCTGCATTGTTAAAGGGTAACGGTGCTGATTGGCTACAAGGTACAGGTAAATTACTTGATGGTAAAGGTGCGGATAAACAAGTTGAATTTACCCCATTAGATGGTTCTGCGCCTACTACTATTACGGCTAAAAATGTGATTTTAGCGTCTGGTTCTGTGCCCATTGATATCCCTGTTGCCCCGATTGATAACGAATATATCGTTGATTCAACCGGTGCCTTAGACTTTACCGAAGTGCCTGCGCGTCTAGGCGTTATTGGTGGTGGTGTGATTGGTCTTGAACTGGGTTCGGTATGGCGTCGTTTGGGTAGTGAAGTGGTAGTATTTGAAGCCATGCCAGAATTTTTAGCAGCGGCAGACAAAGCCGTGAGCAAAGAAGCGGCAAAACTACTAAAAGCCCAAGGCATGGATATCCGTATTGATACCAAAGTCACTCAGGCTCAAGTAGAAAACGGTCAGGTACTGGTATCGTTTGACGCCAAAGGTCAAGCAGGACAAGAAACCTTCGATAAACTCATCGTTTGTGTGGGTCGCCGTGCTTATAAAGAAAACCTACTTGGCGAAAACTCAGGGGTAGAGCTCACTGAACGTGGTTTGGTAGCGGTGAATGACTTCTGTCAAACCAACCTTGATGGCGTATATGCAATCGGTGACTTGGTGCGTGGTCCAATGCTGGCACACAAAGCGATGGAAGAAGGCATGATGGCAGTTGAACGTATTCATGGTGAAAAAGTTCAAGTCAATTATGACACCATTATTAGCGTGATTTACACACACCCAGAAATTGCATGGGTGGGCTTAACTGAAGAACAAGCCAAAGAGCAAGGTCATGAAGTCAAAACAGGTCAATTCAGCCTAGCGGCCAATGGCCGTGCGTTAGCCGCTGGTGAAGGCCAAGGCTTCATCAAAGTGGTTGCCGATGCCAAAACTGACCGTTTATTGGGTATGCATGTTGTGTCAGCGGGTGCAGGCGATATCGTTCATCAAGGCATGATTGCGATGGAATTCGTATCAAGTATTGAAGATTTGCAGTTGATGACGTTTGCTCACCCAACCATTTCTGAAGCGGTACACGAGGCGGTGCTATCAGCGGATGGTCGTGCGATTCATGCGATTCAACGTAAGCGCAAATAACCTAGTTCACAAGTAATTTGGCTCACAAGTAACTTAGTTCATAAGTAACTTTGCTAATGAGCTTATGCATCAATAGTTTGAATAAAGCAGGTGAGTTAACTAGATTATGAAACATGTTAGCTCACTGTTGACCACAATATTCAAAAATAATTTTAAAACAATGTAAACCAAAACCGAGAGGATAAATTCATGAATTTACATGAGTATCAAGCCAAAGAATTATTAAAAAGCTATGGATTGCCAGTACAAGAAGGTATCATCGCTAAAAATGGCGACGAAGCCGCAGCAGCGTTTGACAAAATGGCAGGCAACGCCGGTGCCGTGGTTGTTAAAGCCCAAGTACATGCCGGTGGCCGTGGTAAAGCGGGCGGCGTAAAAATCGCTAAAACGCGTGAAGAAGCCAAACAAATTGCTGAAGAATTAATTGGTAAAAACTTGGTAACTTACCAAACTGACGCCAACGGTCAACCTGTTAACAGCGTACTTATCGCCGAAGACATGTACCCAATCGCAACTGAATTGTACTTAGGTGCAGTCGTAGACCGTTCAGCCCGTCGTGTGGTATTCATGGCGTCAACTGAAGGCGGTGTTGAAATTGAAAAAGTTGCCGAAGAAACCCCAGAAAAAATCTTGAAAGTAGAAGTTGACCCACTGGTGGGCTTACAACCTAGCCAAGCTCGTGAAGTGGCTTTTAAACTGGGTCTAAAAGACAAACAAATCAACGAATTTGCCAAATTGATGACAGGGGCTTATAAAGCCTTTACGGAAAATGACTTTGCGTTGTTTGAAATCAATCCATTAGCGGTTCGTAAATCTGGCGAATTAGCCTGTGTTGACGCCAAAATCGGTATCGACTCAAATGCCCTTTATCGCCTACCAAAAGTCGCTGAACAACGTGACAAATCACAAGAAAATGAGCGTGAATTAAAAGCCTCAGAATTTGACCTAAACTATGTTGCGCTTGAAGGTAACATCGGCTGTATGGTGAATGGCGCCGGTCTTGCGATGGCAACCATGGACATCATCAAACTATATGGCGGTCAACCCGCTAACTTCCTAGACGTAGGCGGCGGTGCGACCAAAGAACGTGTGGTTGAAGCGTTCAAATTGATTCTTGAAGACAAATCAGTCCAAGGCGTACTCATCAATATTTTCGGTGGTATCGTACGTTGTGACATGATTGCCGAAGCGATTATCGAAGCGGTGAAAGAAGTCAACGTTACCGTACCTGTGGTTGTGCGTCTTGAAGGTAACAACGCTGAAAAAGGTGCGCAAATCCTACGTGATTCAGGTCTTAAATTAATTCCTGCTGAAGGTCTTTCTGAAGCCGGTCAAAAAATTGTTGATGCGGTTAATAATGCCTAATGAAGAAAGTATAGGTATGAGCGAGTAGGGCTATGTGCCCTACTGGTTAATCGTTTAAATCAAACATAAAAAGTAAAAGGAAAAACAATGAGCGTATTAGTTGGAAAAGACACTAAAGTATTAGTGCAAGGTTTCACAGGTAAAAACGGTACTCTACACTCAGAGCAATCAATTGCTTATGGTACCAACATCGTTGGCGGTGTGACCCCAGGTAAAGGCGGTACAACCCACCTTGATCGTCCAGTATTCGATACCATGGATGAAGCAGTAACAGCAACGGGTGCTAATGCCTCTGTTATCTTTGTACCAGCACCATTTGTATTGGACTCAATCGTTGAAGCGATTAACTCTGGCGTAAAATTGATTGTGGTCATCACCGAAGGCGTACCTACCCTAGATATGCTAAAAGCCAAACGTTACCTAGAAAACGTCAACGCTGACCTACAAGCCAAGGGCGAAGAAATCATCCGTATGGTAGGTCCAAACTGTCCAGGCGTCATCAGCCCAGGTAAATGCAAAATCGGTATCATGCCAGGTCACATTCACCAAGAAGGTAAAGTCGGTATCATCTCACGTTCTGGTACATTGACTTATGAAGCGGTGGCTCAAACTACTAAACTTGGCTTTGGTCAATCAACCTGTATCGGTATCGGTGGTGACCCAATCCCAGGTATGAACCAAATCGACGCATTGAAATTGCTTCAAGACGACCCACAAACTGAAGCGATTGTATTGATCGGTGAAATCGGTGGTACGGCTGAAGAGGAAGCGGCTGCATACGTCAAAGACCACGTGACTAAACCCGTCATTGGTTATATCGCAGGTGTCACAGCACCAAAAGGTAAACGTATGGGCCATGCCGGTGCGATTATCTCAGGTGGTAAAGGTACAGCGGAAGAAAAATTCAAAGCCTTTGAAGAGGCTGGTATTGCTTATACCCGTGACCCTTCAAAAATCGGTGAAAAAGTAAAAGAAGTCACTGGTTGGTAATCATCAGCTATTTTGACTAATCAAAAGCAGATAATCATTGGGTTATCTGCTTTTTTATTATCCGCTGGTGTTAGCAAACGCTGGTGTTAGCAAAATACCCTCAATCAGTTTTAATAATGCGTTTAAAATATTCGGGCAGATAAAATATTTGCCATAAAAATATGTTAAGCTTGATATAAACTATTTGAACAACTTGTCTTATTAAGAGTCACTATGTCGAAAAAAATCACTCACGCTGTTATCCCTGTGGCAGGGTTTGGCACGCGTATGCTACCACTATCAAAAGCCGTGCCAAAAGAGTTACTACCGCTTGGCAATAAACCAGCCATTCAATACGTCGTTGAAGAAGCGATTGCCGCAGGTTTAACCAATATTGTCTTGGTCAATCATGCGCAAAAAACCGCCATTGAAAACTATTTTGACATCAATAGCGAGCTTGATACCCAGTTACGCGGTAAAGGCAAAGCGGCGCTAGCAGATAGTTTAAACTGGCTACCTGCAGGGGTCACGGTTACCAGTGTGCGCCAAGGCAAACCGTTAGGATTAGGGCATGCCGTCTTGCAAGCCCGTGCCATTGTAGGTGATGAACCGTTTGCTGTGCTGTTACCAGATGTGATTTTGAACCCTTATAATACTGACTATACTCAGCAGAATTTAGCCTACATGCTACAGCAGTTTGCCAAGCAGCAGTATTCACAGATATTAGTTGATCCTGTCAAAGAAAGTGATATTCATAAATATGGCATTGCCAAGCTAGCCAGCACACAAATGGTAGCAAAGTCTGAACAAAACCAGTCGTTTGCTGTGACGGGGTTTGTGGAAAAACCCAAAGCTGAGGATGCGCCTTCTAACTTGGCTGTCGTTGGGCGCTATGTGTTTAATAATGCTATTTTTGATTATCTAGCCAACACGCAGCCAAGTGTGGGTGGGGAAATTCAGCTGACCGATGCCATTGATGCGCTCATTAGCACGCAAGGGGTAGACGTGGTTAGCATGGTAGGTAACAGCTTTGATGCAGGTGACATGAATAGCTACTTACAAGCCGTGGGTTATTTTGCCACCCAATTGGGTATTGAAGCGTTTCAACATACAGCAAATTAATATAGGGTCATAGACGAATGTCAACCGATACAAGTGCGAATCGTACATGGCAAACACTGTCTACCCAGGCAGATAGTATGGCCACGCTTAATCAATTGTTTAGCCAACAATCCAATCGCGGCTTACAGTACCGCGTTGCCGCGTGCGACATGATCATGGATTTTAGTAAACAAAAAATTGATGAGGCTGTGCTCAGTAATTTAATCACACTGGCAAATGAGCGTGAGTTAGCGCAAGAAATCCATCGCTTGATGACAGGCGAAATCGTGAACGATACTGAGCATCGCCCTGCATTGCATACCGCACTAAGACAGCCGCAAGGCGAGCAAGTTTGGGTCGAAGGTATCAATGTCATTGAGCAAGTGCATACCAGCTTACAAAAAGCGGAAAAATTGGTAGAGCGGATTCGTAATGGGATCTGGCGTGGTTATTCTGGTCAGGCAATCACCGATGTCGTGAATATCGGGGTCGGCGGCTCAGATCTAGGGCCAGTGATGGCAACAACGGCACTAAAAGAATGGACAGATACCCCTATCAATGTGCATTTTGTCTCCAATATGGATGGCACCCAGCTCGATAGTTTGCTTAAGGTATTAAATCCGCAAACCACGCTGTTTATTATCTCGTCGAAATCATTTTCCACCATTGATACGCTGTCCAATGCCAAGACGGCGATGTCGTGGTTGTTAGCCAGTCATGATAACAAAGCCACTATTTTGCGTCGTCATTTTATTGGGATTTCTACCAAAGCGGATAAGATGACAGAATGGGGTATCCATGTCGATAACCAACTAATGCTCTGGGATTGGGTTGGGGGTCGATTCTCCATGTGGTCAGTGATTGGACTGGCGATTGCCATAAAAATTGGCATGCACAATTTCTATGAGCTGCTAGCAGGAGCCTATGAGATGGATCGGCATTTTGCCACCGCCGATTTTGCTCAAAACATGCCTGTGTTGTTAGGGCTACTCGGTGTTTGGAACAGTACGTTTTTGCACATTAACGCCCATACGGTTTTACCTTATGATGGTCGGTTATCTTTTTTTCCCAACTACTTAACCCAGCTTGAGATGGAGAGTAACGGTAAATCCGTCAATCGCCAAGGTGAGGCAGTGACTTACAGTACTTGTCCGATTTTGTGGGGTGATATTGGCTCCAATGCCCAGCATGCGTTTTATCAGTTGCTGCATCAAGGCACACAGGCAGTCAGTTGTGATTTTATTGCGCCCATCAAACGCTACGCAGATGCCCAAACAATCAATAAAAACTTGCTTGAGCAGCATGGACTTTCGCTTGCCAACTGCTTAGCGCAAAGCCAAGTGCTGGCGTTTGGCAATGCCGCCATCAAAGACAGCAATAATGGTATGGATAAATTCAAACATTATCGCGGCAATCAGCCGTCAACGACCATTCTACTCAAACAGCTGACCCCAAGAACGTTAGGGTCATTGATTGCGCTGTATGAGCACAAAGTATTTGTTATGTCAGTCATTTGGCAGATTAACCCATTTGACCAGTGGGGGGTTGAAGTGGGTAAAGTGATGGCTAATGCCGTCTTTGATGCCTTAGTATCAACGCAAGAATTATCGCCGCAACAAGCGCAGCCATTTGATAGCTCAACCAATCAGTTGCTAAATACCATTAAAACAACCTTTGCAAGCTGATGATGGATAGGGATAAAAGAAGAAAACAATGACAAAAACTGTATATGTAATTGGCAGTACCAATGAATCAATCAATGCTTGTATTTTGCTTGCCACCCTTGAATACCAAGTGAGGCTATTGACCGATGACGATAGCCTTCAGCAGGTCATGAATGATTACCAGTTTGATCGGCAGATGGTGCTACTGTGGCAGTTGTACCAATCTCAAGGCAACATCGTTACCCAGCCTTTGCCAACCCATGATTTTTCAGCCTATGTCAGCGCAGATGATATTTGGTTGTTTGTCGATGGTGTATCAGCGCAGGCGCTTGACCAATTTGGCTCATTTCATTTCAACCCCACCACCCAGATTATCATCAGCGGTGTCAAAGCGATTGGTGAGATTGAACAATTCGCGCGCAAATTGACGACTACTTGGGTGTATTATCTTCCGTTTATTTTTATGAAAGATGGGGCGAATTTTAGTTCTTTTTTCCAAGCCGATTTGGCACTGATTGGTGAAAAAACGCAAGGCAGTAGCGCGCACAACAACATTTTGCTGTTTTTTATTGAAAAAAGTGACAAGCACTTTATTACTGATATCAAAACGGCAGAATTTGCGCGCAGTAGTATCATGGGAATGCTGGCAACACGCTTGTCTTTCATGAATGAAATGGCACGTCTCGCCGCCAGTGAACAGGTCAATATCAAACAAGTTGAGCAAATCCTTGGGCTTGATAAACGCATTGGTAAAGATTATCTCAAAGCAGGTTGGGGATTTGGTGGCAAGTCATTACCGCTAGAATTGGATTTTTTGATTGATGGTTTTAAGCGCAATCAAGTGGAGACGTCATTGCTAGAGGCGGTAAAATCGATTAATGAAGACCAAAAAGAGCTGATTTTCCGTGAATTTTGGCAATATTTTGATGGCTTTATCGAAAATAAAACGGTGATGATTTGGGGCTCAGGCTATCGTAATGGTACAGGACGCACCACCCATTCAGCGTTTCATCCACTGATTAAATTATTATGGTCATACAATATCAAGACGATTGTGTATGCCAACAATACCAAAGAAGAATTGTTAGAGTTATACGGTAATCATCCGCTGTTTTCATTGACCGACGATGCCTATGCGCCGCTTACGCAAGTGCAAGCGTTGTTTATTGTCAACTGGTCGCTACCGATCAAGCCGGATATCAATCGTTTAAATAACATTGCATTACCCATTTTTGATGCAAAAAATACGTTAACCGAACCACAAATTCAGCAGCTCGTTGGTTTTTATACGGGTATAGGCTGTAAAAAATAGGCAAAACAATGACCAATCAAAGCAAAAAAATCTTAGTCACTGGCGGCGCAGGCTATATCGGCTCACATACATTAATTGAGCTAATTGCCGCAGGATTCACCCCTGTGGTGTATGATAATTTATCCAATAGTAGTCCAGCCTCGCTGGCGCGCGTCCAGCAAATTGTGGGGCAGTCCATTGAATTTATCGAAGGCGATATTTTGGACACACAGCTGCTTGCCAAAACCTTTGCCGCGCATGACTTCACTGCGGTGATTCATTTTGCAGGGCTAAAGGCGGTCGGTGAATCGGTTGCCAAGCCACTGTGGTATTATCAAAACAATGTCGCAGGCACGCTCAATCTACTCGATGCGATGACTAGCGCCCAAGTAAAAAACTTGATTTTCTCGTCATCAGCAACCGTCTATGGTGACCCAGAAGCCTTGCCGATTGTCGAATCCTCACCGCGTTCTGCGACCAATCCGTATGGGCAAAGCAAGCTGATGATTGAACATATGCTTGAAGATTTGGCAAAATCAGATAACCACTGGCAATTAATTTCACTGCGCTATTTTAATCCCATTGGTGCCCACCATACCGGAACCATAGGTGAAAATCCCAATGGCATTCCAAACAATTTGATGCCGTATGTCAGCCAAGTGGCAGTGGGTAAGCTGCCGCAGTTAAGCGTGTTTGGCAATGATTATGATACTGTGGATGGGACAGGCGTGCGAGATTACATCCATGTGGTTGATTTGGCAAAAGGGCATGTCGCCGCTTTACAGTATTTGGAACACCAAACCCAGCTCGGATTTGAGCCGATTAACTTGGGTACAGGTAAAGGAACATCTGTATTAGAATTGGTCAATGCCTTTATCAAAACCACTAATCAACCCGTGCCTTATAGCATAGCACCAAGACGACCTGGCGACATTGCCAGTTGTTATGCCAGTAGTGATAAAGCCAAGCATCTGTTGGGCTGGCAAGCTGAGTTTGATATCGAGCGTATGTGTACCGACACTTGGCGTTGGCAAAGCCAAAACCCTAATGGCTATGACGATTAAGCGCCGCTTTAATATTATTGAACATTAACGAATATTAACGACGGTTTTATAACCGTCTTTTTTATCGATAGGTTTTATCAAGGATGAACATTTTTATCATAAAAACCCAGTCAAGGTTATGATTTTACTTGACCCTAGGCTCGCTTCAGCGATAATAGGGGATTAGATAAATTATGATTTTTATTTGTTTTCACCCTAGCGATTGTTTAGCGAATTTCTTTTTTCTTATTGTCCCATTGAGCCTGTTATGACTGTTAGCGCACCTGAATTTATCCATGAAACCGTTTTGTTAAAGGAAACGGTGGCAAGTGTGCTCAATGTAACTGTAGCGGCGCTAGAAACAGGAACCATCAAAAAAACGGGCACCTTTGTCGATGCGACATTTGGGCGCGGTGGGCACAGCCGATTGCTGTTAACTTATTTGGATAAAGACAGTCGTCTGCTCGTATTTGATAAAGACCCCCAAGCCATACAAACGGCGCAAGCATTGGCAGCCAGTGATGCGCGCGTGATAGTGATTCATGATAGTTTTGCCAAGCTGCAGGACAATCTGCAGCGATTAGGAATTGAACAGGTCGATGGGATTATGGCAGATTTGGGCGTGTCCTCACCGCAGCTTGATGACGGTAGCCGCGGCTTTAGCTTTATGCGCGATGGCGCGGTTGATATGCGCATGGATACCACCCGTGGCGAATCGGTCGCCCAATGGTTAAAACGCGTGGATGAAACCGTGCTTGCCGATGTGCTGTATAACTATGGCGAAGAACGACACAGCCGCCGTATTGCAAGGGCAATCAAACAAATGGAACATTACGATTCTACCCTAGCGCTGGCAGAAACCATCAAACAGGCGCATCCCAACTGGCAAAAAGGCAAGCACCCTGCCACCCAAAGTTTTCAAGCCATGCGTATTTTTATCAATAATGAACTCGGTGATATTGACAGCTTCTTGGATCAATCGCTTATGGCGCTTAACGTAGGGGGACGCTTGGCGGTGATTAGTTTTCATTCGCTAGAAGACCGCATCATCAAGCAGTTTTTGCAAAAACACAGTAAAGGTCAATATCCTGAAGATGCCAATTTGCCGATGCCACCCAAACGCCCCAAACTCCTATCTAAACCTGAGCGTGTCGCCCCGTTGGCTACTGAAATAAAAACCAACCCGCGCGCCAGAAGTGCTTGGCTTCGTTCCGCCACCCGACTGTAAAAGTAGCCGTTTTTGTAACATGATATTTATAACAAACAATAAAAAGCGATTGCATTAACCAAACTTAGATGGGTTGCGTTATAATGACTTGTTTTATCTTGATACCCTGCTCTTTGATATAAAAAGCTCTTTGATATAAAAATGCCAAAATCTCAGCCCCTGCCTCCCATGACGAGTGACCCCATGCCGAATGGCCGCGATAACCAAAATTCGCCGAAAAAAACGCGTCTTTTCTCCGCCAAAAATAACGACGCAACGGTAAAAAATAACACGACGATGAAAAAAAGCAGTGAAGGCTTGGGTGCCAGTATTAGCGAGATGCTCGATACCGAGTATCGCGGCGTTAGTCTATATACGGTTGCGATGATGCTATTAGTGATTGCGATTTTGTGGACAGGGGTGAGCGTCGTCGAGCAAATCCAAACTTATCACCAACAATATGGCGAGCTGCAAAAACTCAAAAAACAATTTCGCCAGCTGCAAATGGAACACCAACGTATGCTGATTGAGCAGCAAACTTTTAGCGCTACCCCGCAAGTGACCAATCGCGCGGTGACCGAGCTCAATATGTTTTACCCTAACTTGTCCGATCGTATGATTATTCACGACAACAAAGTCACGGTATTTACTAGTGACGCCAGCAGCAACGAGTCAAACACTCCAGCTATCAATCTAGAAACGCAGCATTGATGAGGCAACCGCGTGAATACTCGCAATAAAAAATCGATAACCACCAAAGTTGCCAATGCCATGTCAGGGCGACCCACCAAAGTGCCTGTGCTCAAAGTCACTGCCCCTAAAATCAATGCGTCAAAGCGTCGTAGTGGTGCATCACGCCAAGGCAGCATTGAAGAAGATGCCATTCGCTTTAAGTCCATTTGGATAGCGATGGGGCTGGTGTTTGTGGCGATTTTTGGACGATTGGCATACATCCAAGTCATTAATAAATCCTACTATCAAGGTAAAGGTAATTCGCTCATTACCACCGTCAAAAAAGAGCCGTCTTACCGGGGTATGATCACCGACCGCAATAACATGCCGCTTGCGATTTCAGCGCCATTAACCTCTGCGTATTTTAGTCCGCATGATTATGCGGTGGAATACTATGAGCTCAAAGGGCGCCAGCAAGAATTGCAAAAGTCTAAACCGAGTAAATCAGTCAGTCGTGAGCTTGAGCGCGTTGCAAAACGCTTGCAGAACATGGATTTAGCCAAACTTTCGGCATTGACAGGCATTAGCGTCAGCGAATTTAAAAATGCGGTGCGTATCAATGACAACATCAATCTTGCCGATAAAGAGGCAATCAAAGCTGTATTGCCCACGGGCGCAGGGTCGCATTATTTTCCATTAATGAAAAATGTGCAACCTGAAGCGGCACAGCCGCTCATTGATGCCAATTTTGCTGGGGTCAGTACCGACACGTTTTATCAGCGCTACTATCCACAGCCACAGCCCAATGCCCAATTGTTGGGCTTTATGGCGCGTACCAACATGACAGATGGCACGCATTACCAAGGGCAAGCTGGGGTAGAGCGCGTATTTAATGACATGCTATCGGGCAAAGATGGCGAAGTCATGGTCATGCGTGATGCCAAAAACAACAGCATTAAAGAAATCGAACAAGTCAAACCTGAAGTCGCTGGCAAGGATTTACAACTAACCGTTGACTCACGGCTACAATATATCTTGTACCAAGAACTTGAAAAAGTCGGACGTGTGCAGCAGGCGCGCTGGGCAGCGGGCATGATTGTCGATGTTAACTCCGGTGAAGTGATGGCGATGTCCAACTGGCCGTCGTTTAACGCCAATGACTTAAATAGCTTATCCAATGAAAACCAGCGTAACCATGCCTTGATGGATGTATTTGAACCAGGTTCGGTGATGAAACCCATCACCGTTGCCACGGGCTTAAAGTCAGGACAATACAATGCCAACTCACTGGTTAATACCAGTCCAGGGAGCATGGTGGTGCAAGGGCATACTATTCGTGACCATGGCAATTTAGGCACCATTAGTCTGCGTACCCTACTGCAAAAATCGAGTAATATCGGCTCAGCAAAAATTGCCCTTTCTTTGCCTGCCACCGCGATGAGTGATACGCAAAAAGCCTTTGGGTTTGGCGCAAAAACCAACCTAAAATTACCCGGTGAATCTGCAGGTCTAGTGCCAACGCCTGAGCAAAATGAAATCGCACGCCGCGCAACTGTATCTTACGGTTACGGTCTACAAGTCACGCTGGCGCAGCTTGCGCAAGCTTACAGTGTGTTAGGTGCAGGGGGCGTGATGCATCCGTTGACGCTGCTTAAAAGTACCCGTGATAACGCGCTCAATAGCAGTAGTACCAATAATGTCTCCGTCCCTTTTGCCAAACCTGCCGCCAAGCAAGTCATCAAAACCAGCGATGCCCTTACCATTGTCGATATGATGACGTCAGTCACTGAGCCTGGTGGTACGGCAACCTTAGCCGCTATCGATGGCTATCGTGTGGCGGGTAAAACCGGTACGGCAAGACGCACCAATCCCAAAGGCGGTTATTACAACGACCAATACCGCACCGCGTTTGTCGGTATTGCCCCTGCTTCCAACCCGCGTTTTGTGGTCGCCATCATGGTTGAAGACCCGCGTGTTAACAAATTTGGTGGTTTGGTTGCAGCACCCGTGTTCCGCAGTGTGATGAAAGAAGCCTTGCGTTTGTACAATGTGCCGTTTGACAAGCCGCTATCGGGTAAAGAAACCACTACCACCAGCATCGAAAGTGTCAATGACTTATAACAACCCTATGGAAAAAGCTATGATTACGTTGCAACCGATGATGTCTGCGCTATCGCTACCAGAAAGCGTGCGACAACTGTTAAACCCTGTCATGAATCAACCATTTGGGCAGTTTGTGGTCGATAGCCGTCAAGTGGGTCAGGGCGATGTATTTGTATTGCTAAAGAGTCAAAACGCGACCGACAGCCTCGATTTGGAAAAAGTTGCAGGTTATCTTGCCCAAGTCGCAAACAAAGCGGCGTTTGTGTTGTCAGAAATTGATGTATCCGCGATCCAGTCGCAGTTTATGTTGCCGATTATTTATTTGCCCACCATTCGTGATTTTTTAGGTTCTCTGATTCAAACCAGTTTGCAACAGCAACATCCCACCAAGTTACCGGCGGTCATCGCGGTGACAGGCACCAATGGCAAGACCACGGTAAGTCAACTGGTCGCCCAACTCATCAGTCAATCGGGCATCAAAACTGCGGTGATGGGCACGGCAGGTAATGGCGTGCTTGGTGAAAAAGGGGCGCCCAATCTTACCCCAAGTACCCACACCACCCTAGAAGTCTTTAATCTGCAACATGCGATTGATGATTTTGCCAAGCAAGGCGTACAAGCCTTAGCCATTGAAGCCAGCTCTCACGGGTTACACCAGCAGCGCTTGCAAGGCGTCCCTGTCAACGTGGCGATATTTACCAATTTAAGTCGTGATCATCTCGACTATCATACTGACATGGACGATTATGCGCAGGCGAAAGCGCGACTGTTTGATAAAGCGCATTTTCCCACCCTCACTCACGCGATTATTAATTTAGATGATGAATTTAGTGAATTGATGATTGAGGCAGCCAACGCATCCCATTTAACCGTGTGGACGTATAGTTTGACCAATGACCAAGCCGATTTTTTTGCCAAAACCATCCTGCCTAGTTTGCAAGGGGGTGATTTGACCATTGCTCTTTCAAAAGCTGTCACGCCACAAGGTGAATTAACGGTGAACAGTCCATTGTTAGGGCGATTTAATGTGGCTAATTTGCTCGCGAGTATCGCAGGTGCCTTCGCGTTATCACAAAGTGCCGCGATGGGATTGAGTGTGGCGCAAATCCAAGCGGCAGTGCCAACGCTTCGCGGTGCCACAGGTCGTATGGATCGGGTGCCATCGACCAGCAGCTGTTTTATCGTGGATTATGCGCATACGCCAGATGCGCTAGAGCAGGTGTTGACCAGTTTAAAATCGCATTGTATAGGTGAGCTGTGGGCAGTATTTGGCTGTGGTGGCGACCGTGATAAGGGGAAACGTCCACTAATGGCGCAAGCAGGACTGCGCCTAGCTGACAAAGTGATTTTGACTGCCGATAACCCACGCAGTGAAGACCCCAACGCGATTTTGAACGATATGCAAGCGGGCATGACTTGCCAGCAGCACTATCAAGCCATTATCGAGCCAGACCGTCAAAAGGCGATTGAATATGCGGTGCAGCATGCCAAGCCTAGTGATATCGTGGTGATTGCAGGCAAAGGGCATGAAACCTATCAAGAAATCAAAGGGGTACGCCACGATTTTGATGATAAAGTGGTGGTAAAAAATGCCATTGACAAATTTGGCAAATAACTTAGCCTAGCATCATGAAAAAAATCTACCTAATCCGTCATGCCCAAAGCGAGTCCAATGCAGGGCAAGCAGTGCGCCCCAATCATGCCATCAATCTTACTGACGTTGGCAAGACGCAAGCGCAAGCATTGGCGGATTGGCTCACTGACCATATCAGCGAGCCAGTCACCGAGATTTTTGTATCCCAGTATCTTCGCACCCAGCAAACGGCTCAGCCTTATCTACAAAGCACTAAGCGCACAGCCACTGTCATCGATGAATTGCACGAATTTAACTTTTTGGATTTTGACACCATCAAGGATTTGTCATTTGATGACATCCGTGTGATTGCCGATGATTTTTGGCAACAGCATTCTGCGCACCGAGCCAGTGAGCTGACGGACAGTTTTGAGCATTTCGTAGCGCGGGTACAAAAGGTGCGCGCGTATTTTGATGCCTTGCCCGATGGCACCTATCTAGTATTTACCCACGGCATGTGGATTGGCATGCTTATCTGGCAACTGCTACTTGGCGATAGCCCGCGTCTATATAATATGAAAAAATTCCGTGAGTTTGAACTGGCAACGCGCCCCAAAAATTGCGAAGTGTTGTTGCTCGCTCCTGCAGGAATCAAGAAAGTATGGGTGCGCAATGATGGGCAAGATGACGAGATTCGCTAGTAATAAACTATAAAGAGACCCCAATAAAGAGACCCCAATAAAGAGACCCGAATAAAGAGACGACAATGACTGCATATATTTGGCAATCTGCCAACTTAACCGAAGCGGTAAAAGATCTAAACCCAACCTTTCACAGTGATTTTACCCAGACATCCACAAGAATTATCACCGACACCCGCAAAATCGAACAAGGCGATATCTTTTTAGCCATCCAAGGCGATAACTTTGACGGACATGATTATGTAAAAACTGCCAAAGATAAAGGCGCGGTCTTAGCGATTGTCAGCCGTGCAGTCGAAAGTGACTTGCCGCAACTCGTAGTGACTGACACAAAATTGGCACTCGGCAAATTAGGTGCTTACCGCCGTGACCAACATCCCAATCTAAAAGTCGTCGCGATTACAGGCTCTAGCGGTAAAACCACCGCCAAAGAAATGCTTGGCAGTATTTTAAACCGTATTGCGCCGACACTTATCACCCGCGGCAATCTCAACAATGATTTGGGCGTGCCGATGATGCTACTAGAGCTGACCGACGCGCATCGTTACGCCGTCATGGAGCTTGGCGCCAATCATGTCGGAGAGATTGCTTATACCACCCAGCTTGTCAAACCCGATGTCGCTTGTGTGCTCAATATCGGCACGGCACATTTGGGGGAGTTTGGCGGGCGTGATAATATCGCCAAGACCAAATCTGAGATTTATCAAGGATTAAGTGACACAGGTACAGCGATTGTGCCATTTGGTGATGATTATTTTGATACGCTACTCAATAATGCCCAACAATTTACCCAAAATATTCTCACCTTTGGCGAGCGTGACGTGTCCTTGGCAGATGCTGGCGTGGATATGCAACAAGCCAAAGAAATTGGCTTAACAGATGAAGATACGGTGCTACTGATGGGCGATGTGTTTGCCGATGATGTGGAAGTCGGTAATACCAGTACCTTTAGCCTAAATTTCAATTTTGAAATTGATGAAATCGAGAGTCAAAACGTCACTTTAAACTTTGCAGGTGAACACAACATCAGCAATGCCTTAGCCGCCGCGGCCTGTGCGCAAGCTTTGGGGCTGTCGATTGATGATATTGCCAAAGGACTCGATGCTGCCAAACCTGCCAAAGGTCGACTCAATTTTATTGAGTTTGGTAAACATACTTTAATTGATGACACTTATAATGCCAATCCCAGTGCCGTCCTTGCTGCCACGCAAGTGTTGGTGAGTCAAGGTGCGCCCACCATGTTGGTATTGGGCGATATTGGTGAGTTGGGTGATGCCGCGCAAGAGGAGCATCGCAAGCTCGGTGAGACTATCGCCGCCTCGGGCGTGACTGTGCTGTATACGGTGGGGGAGTTAACGCCTGTTACCGTCGCGCAAGCGCAAGCATCCGGCATGCAAGCACAGGCTTACCCAGATAAAGCATCCCTAGTTGCGGCGATCAAAGATAAGTTAGCGAGTAGTGATGACGCCTGGCATATCTTGTTTAAAGGCTCGCGCTATATGATGATGGAGCAGGTAATTGACGAGTTAACCCGTCAGCCATCCTAGCTAAAAACAGAACTTTCATCAGCCATTTGATAAAAATTGGCTGATTTTTTGTGAATTTTTACTTAAAATAGTCAACTTTTCATGATGGGTTTTTGCTGATGAGTCAACGTGAGACAGTTTTTATAGACGGTTTTCACAGCGATTTTTCATTTATCCTATCATGATAATGACAGGGACCTTAAGCCCCTGTTTATACCCAGAACCCCCTAAGGAGTCCACTCGTGCTATTGTGGTTATTTGAATGGCTAAGCCAATTTTATTCCCCATTTTCGGCTGTGTCATCGCTGACCTTACGTGTTTTATTAGCGGTGCTGACTGCGCTGGGTATCAGTATGGTGTTTGGTGGCCGCGTCATTGAACGGCTGCGGGCGCTCAAATATGGACAAGCCATTCGTAACGATGGTCCACAGAGTCACCTTGCCAAAACAGGCACACCCACCATGGGCGGGATTTTGATTTTGGGCAGTATTTTGGTGACCACGCTACTGTGGGCGAATCTAACCAACCCCTACGTATGGATTTTGATGGTGGTCTTGGTGATTTTTGGCGCGGTGGGCTGGGCAGATGACTGGCTAAAAATCAAATATAAAGACCCAAAAGGCTTGATTGCACGCAAAAAATATTTTTGGTTGTCGGTTGGCGCTTTATTTGTTGGTGTGTCCTTGTACTGGATTGCCAGTCAGCAGCCGCATGTGGCGACAGCTCACGCCATGCAAGATTTACTGATTCCGTTATTTAAAAACGTGTCGATTCCTTTCTCCGCTGTACCATTGGGTTTGGCGTTTATTATTTTTACTTATTTTGTGATTAATGGCACTTCAAATGCGGTCAACTTAACCGATGGTTTGGATGGTCTTGCCATTTTTCCTGTGGTGTTGGTTGCCGCAGGCTTAGGGGTGTTTGCTTATGTGTCAGGGGATTTTCGCTTTGCTGAATATCTCCACGTGCCCTATATTGCTTATAATAGCGATGTGACAGTGGTGTGTGGTGCCATGGTTGGGGCGGGCTTAGGGTTTTTATGGTTTAATGCCCATCCCGCCCAAGTGTTTATGGGTGATGTCGGTGCATTAGCCTTAGGCGCGATGCTCGGCACCATTGCTGTGATGACGCGCCAAGAGATTGTGCTGTTCATCATGGGTGGTTTATTTGTGGCAGAAGCCGTATCGGTCATGCTACAAGTAGGCTCTTACAAACTGCGTAAAAAACGCATCTTTCGCATGGCGCCGCTGCATCACCATTTTGAAGAAGGCGGCTGGAAAGAAACCCAAGTGGTTACCCGTTTTTGGATTATTACCATTGTCTTGGTTATTTTAGGGCTGATGACGTTAAAACTTCGCTAACTTTGCTACGTTCGCTAACGGCGCTTTGCATCAATTGGGTTTTTAACAGCTTTTTTGAGATATTTTCATGGTGGCATTCCCTTCGACATTTTCTGCAAATTTTCGCTGCCCGATTTGCCAAAGTCCGCTAAAGGTGGGTGAAAAAGTTTGGCAATGCACCGGTGAAAATGCGCAGCAGCGGCAACATGGCTTTGATGTCGCCAAACAAGGGTATGTGAATCTACTACCGGTGCAAAATAAGCATAGCAAAAACCCTGGCGATAGTGATGAGTCGATTATGGCGCGTCGTCGTTTTCTGCAAGCGGGGTTTTATCAGTCGCTGCAAGATGGGCTGTATGACTTTTGCAAAGGGCTATTATCCTCCCAACCATCGGTAAATTGGCTAGACATTGGCTGTGGCGAAGGGTATTACACTGAGCGATTTTTACAGCTTAACCCAAGTAAGTTAGTCGCGCTTGATATCAGCAAACCTGCCGTACTCGCCACGGCCAAACGACTTAAACCAATTAGCACGACCACGCAAAAATATTGCTTAGTGGCATCTGCTTCGCAAGTACCATTGGCCAATCAGGCGGTGAGTATATTGACCAGTATTTTTAGCCCGATTTTGGCGGATGAATTTCATCGGTTGGTCAGCGATCAGGGCTTTTTAGTGATTGCCAAGCCTGCCGTCAATCACTTGATTGAGATGCGTGACGGGTTATTTGAACAAATCGTGGCGCACGACTCAGACAAATTTATCGATGAATTAGCACCGTATTTTGAGTTGGTTAAGCAAACGCGGGTGGAAACCACGATTTCGCTTACCGCTACGCAGTTACAAGATTTATTGACGATGACGCCCTATGCGTTTCGGGCGCAGCCAGCCAGACGTGAAGCATTAATCGACCGCTGCCAGCAAGCAGGGTCAATGCGCTTTACGACCGATTTTATGATTTATGGGTTTCAAAAAATTTGTCTGTAAAAAAGCGCCCGTCAGTGGGCTATTTTTTTACCTTACAAACAGCCCTAAGCGCGCGGATGATGCTGCTGATGCAGCTGTTGCAGTCTTGCCGTAGCCACATGGGTATAGATTTGGGTGGTTGATAAATCGCTGTGACCCAATAACATCTGTACACTGCGCAAGTCAGCGCCGTGATTGAGCAAATGAGTAGCAAAGGCATGACGTAAGGTATGCGGAGAAATTTCGCTGTCGATGCCGGCTTGCTTGGCGTAGCGTTTAATGACATACCAAAAGTTTTGGCGGGTCATGTAGCCGCCTTGTTGGGTCAAAAATACCGCTTGGCAGCGACTTTCTCGCCCATTTTTCATGATACATAATTGCGGTCGCGCCAGGGTCAAATAATCGGTCAATACATCAATCGCCACTTCGCCAAGGGGTACCAGCCGAGTCTTATCACCTTTACCGGTAACCTGTAACCAGCCTGCATTGAGATTGACTTCACTAAGCGATAAATGAATAAGCTCAGAGACACGCAGCCCGCAGGCATAGAGCACTTCAAACATGGCTTGGTCACGCATGCCCAATGGGGTCGATGTATCTGGGCTGGCGAGTAGGGCATCGACATCACTTTCGGATAAATCTTTGGGCAGCGCGCGCCCAAGTTTTGGGGTCTTGATATGCTCACACGGGTTGTCATCACGCTGATTGGCGTTGATTTGCCATAAGAAAAACTGTTTGAGCGATGATAAGGCACGTGCTTGGCTGCGCGCTGTTTTGCCTTGTTTATAGAGCGCCGCTAGGCAAGCTAACACGTCACTGGCATCCCAACGGGTGATGGCTTTGCTACAGGTGGCTTCACACAGCATCAAGTCACGAATATAAGCATTGCGCGTATTGGTGGCAAGTCCCCGCGTTAGCAATTCTTGGCGAAACTGCTGAATATAACTGGGCTCATCATGAAGGTGTAAGGCTTTGACTTGGCGAGGTTGGCGCGCGGCGACTTGGGACATAAATGACTTGAAATCTCGGGATAAGGGGGCGTTTTTTTAACCAGCTTTTTTCTTAATCCAGTAATGATACACATTGGCATACGGATCAGGGTTTTGGTGTTGTTGCGGGTTGATGATGTCTTGCTGCTCGATAAGTTCATGCCCCAGATGACGACAAAAATTGGGGATATCGCGCGTGGTCGCAGGGTCAGTGGCGATGACGTGAATCACTTCCCCTGACTGCGCTTTACGAACGGTTTTATGCAGCAGCATAATTGGCTCTGGGCAAATCAGCCCTTGGGTATCGAGTTGGTAATTGGCATCAGGCATGTTGAGTCTCTGTTTGTCGATTTTCTTGGATAAAATTAAAAAAACGGGTTAAATTGGCTTTAAACATAAACGCCACCCCAATCCAGGCGGCTAGGGCGACATAGCTACTGATAACAAACAAGCCAAATCCCATACCGATACACAGCGCAAGCATGCTCGGCTGGCTTAAACGGTAACGGTATAAAATAAACGCCACATAGCAGGATAGCGGTATGGTCAGTCCAACGAGTCCGTAAGGCACCCAATGAAATAAAGTATAAATTGTTTGACTGTCCTTAAACTGTGACAAGCTCTTTAGGGTACCAAATAATAAAAATAGCGCAATTGCTAAATAAACCAGATAAATTGACCATTTGTTGAGTCGCTGTGCGTGCTCAATCAAACCAAGAACAGGGGCAGAAAAGCCTTTGGTCGTTGGCGTAGCAGGTGCATTTAATTGAGTCATGATAACAGCGCTCCTTCGCCACTTCTAAGCCAACTGCCAAGCATAATCGCTGAGGCGATACTATCAATCGGCTCTTTGTCACTTTTGATTAGACCATATTCCCAAGCCAAATTTTTGGCTTCACGGCTAGTTAAACGCTCATCCGCCAAAATAATCGGGCGTGGTCGATGCGCTTCCTCGAGCTGGTGCTTGAGCCTACGAGCAAATTTTTTGGCACGATTGCCAAGCTCAGATGCAGTGCCATCCATATTCAGCGGCAAACCGATGATGATGGTGCTCACTTGCCATGACTCGATAATTTTTAGCAATTCATCCCAATTGGGTTTGCCATTATCCATTTTAAACTGCATCAACGGGCTTGCGGTTTGGGTTAAGGTATTGCCCAAGGCGATACCCATTTTTGCGATGCCAAAATCAAGCCCCATCACCGTTTCGATAGTGTGGGTGTGATGGGTATCTTGCGCTATAGTCAGGTTAAGCATGCCCGATATCCGTACTCAGTTTGTTAAAATCAACGCCCAACTGCTGAGCGGCGACTTGCCAGCGAGTCTGATGGTCGATATCAAACAATAGCCCCATTGATGCCGGCAAAACAAACCAATCGCCTTGGTTGATTTCTTCTTCTAGCTGCCCTTTTCCCCAGCTGGCATGACCCAAACAAAGCTCAAAATGCTCAACGCCTTGACCATTGGCGATACTTTGTAAAATATCCTTGCTAGTGGTGATACAGACGTTTTCGGTGATGGCAAACGAAGATACCCAATCAGGCTGTCCCGTATGGAGCACAAACCCAACTTCCGGGTTCATAGGACCCCCATCTAAGGGTAATTTTCGGTGCAAGTCGGTGATTGTCACATCAATATTTAATTCTTCAAACAATTTGGCGACGTTGCTGGTTTCGATGGGTTTGTTAACTACCAGCCCTAACGTGCCTTGTTGGTCTTGACGGCAAATATAGACCAAAGATTGATAGAAAATCCCGCCGTCAATATTGGGCGAGGCTATCAAAAAATGGTTGGTAAGATTTTGGTTTTTTGACATTCAGTGGCATACCTAATTAAAAGCGACTTAAAAGCGGCAAACATTAAAAACAATAAGCATTAAAAACGATAAACATTAAAAGCGACAGGCGATATTAAATTAACTGACACGGCGACTTGCTAGCAAACTGCGCGCGTGTTTGAGCGTGTCTTCGGTGATATTGACCCCGCCCGACATGCGCGCTAATTCCTGCACTTGGTCATCGCCCGACAGGATTTTTAAGTGAGACTGGGCTTTCTCTTGCTGGGTTTTGTACACCAAAATATGCTGATGGGCTTGTGCCGCGACTTGCGATTGGTGAGTGATAGCAATGATTTGTTGTTCTTCACCCAGTTCACGCAGTAACTCGCCCACCACTTGCGCCGTGCCACCACTGATACCCACATCCACTTCATCAAATACCAATAACTGACGGGTGGTGGTTGCCATATCGGTGGTCGTATTACGGCAAACCCCTTGCGCATCAATGACTTGCATGATAAGGGCTAACCGTGATAATTCACCGCCTGAGGCGATTTTGTGAATCGGTTGCATCGGCATACCGACATTGGCACTAAATAGCAGTTCAATTTGCGATAACCCGATACTTTGCGGTTTATCAAGTGGGGTAAATTCAAATGCTGCTTGCACATTGGGCAATGCCAATGCTTTTAACCGTGCAACTAGGGCTTCAGCTAATGTCGTGGCATTGGCTTGGCGACTGTCATCCAACGCTTGGGCTTTTTGCAAGTAGGCTTGATAAGCTTCTTCAATTTGCTCTGCCATCGCTTCAGGCGACATCACCGATTGCAAATCATCTAATTGCTGTTGCCAGGCTTGGCTGTCTTCAACAAGGCTTTCGGGGGTGGTGTGATATTTACGCGCCAGTCGGTGGAACGTCGATAACTGCTCATCAAGTAGTGCTAACCGCTTGGGGTCAAGGCTTTGTCCTTCGGCATAATTGCTCAGGATGCTAACGACTTCAGCGATTTGGGTATGTGCTGAGTACAACTGTTCAACGCAATCCGCATAGGTTTGGCTAAGCTCGGTCTGCGCTTCACACAGTTTAATCGCCCGATTAAGCAGGCTTACCACATCGGGCTCATCGCTGTCATTATCGAGTAATTGCACCGACAAGGCGGCTTGCTGCATGAGGTTTTCAAGGTTAGATAATTCATCGTATTCAGCTTCAAGTTCACTGTATAAGACAGTGGCAATTGGCTCGATATCGGCTAATTGATTGCTCAATAGCTGAATTTGCTGCTGGCGCAATTGCTCGTCTTTGGCGTGCTGCGCGGCTTGTGATTTAAGGCGTTCGTACTGCAAAAACGCTTGTTTAACATCGTTTGCTTGGCTATTTAAGCCTGTGGCACTATCAAGCCATTCCATCACAAACTGCGGACGTAGCAAACTTTGCTGGGCATGTTGGCTGTGAATATTGACCAGTAACCCACCCAAGGTTTTAAGCTCATTCATACTAATGGGCATGCCATTGAGCCAAGCTTTACTACGAAGCGTACCGTTTTGGTTGGCAAGTTGCCGGCGAATCAGCAGCGTATCGTCTTCAAATGGGTAATTTTGCTCGCCCAGCCATGCCATGACTTCGGGTAATTGACCGATATTAAATTCTGCAAAAGCGTCTGCCGTGGTCTGTCCATGCCGAATCAAACCTGCGTCACTACGACCACCCACGCACAAGGTCAAGGCGTCAAGCAATAGTGATTTACCAGCACCTGTCTCGCCAGTGATAATGTTAAATCCAGCATTCATCTCAATTTCAGCATTGGTGACGAGTGCTAAATTTTGTAAGGTTAACTGTGTCAGCATATCAATCCTATCATTGACGTTAAGAGTGGCACATTGGCGGTCAAATTTGCAAAAACTTTATTGTAACCTTGTCATGAAAAGCTCACAATAATCCTAGACAAGTCTTCAAAAATCAGTAAAAATTCCATCTAGCTGTTTCACACTAAACAATAGCATAATTGGGACAATTACAAAATAAGCAACGCAAAAATCCAAATTTCCGTCAGCTGGCTATCTTTGATGGGTATCTGTGTCTAGCAATCTTCGCCTAGTCAAGTTGAGGGCGGTTTCATCGATTGTCATAAAACATAGATTGTTATAATAGATTGTCATAAAAGTTGACTAAATTTGATGATATTCTATTGGTCTAAACAACGTCTGCACAAGGATAACGGAACATAATTTTTTATCAACCGTTAACAATCTATCGGCAATAGCATTGGCTGATTGCGACAAGTCACGGACTGCGTTTGATTATAAAACCCATTTGTCGACTAAAAAAAGCGGGTTGCCGCAAAACGACCTGCCCATCTTTATAATTCTTTATAATTTTTTATAACAAGGCAGCGTTATCAAGTCAACTGACTGTGTATTTTAAGGAGAATCTCATGACGTCACCTAATCGTTTCGACCATGTATCGGTAGAAAAAATAGCGAATGTTTACTATGAAGGTCGTACTTTTAGTCGGACCGTTTGGTTTGAAGATGGACGCAAAAAAATGCTAGGAATCGTGCTACCTTGTGATGCCGATGTGCCAGCCTATGAATTTAAAACCGACTCATCTGAACGTATCGAAATTTTGGCAGGCGAGTGTGAAGTCAAACTGGCAGGCGAGGAAGAATTTACTTATTACCGTGCCGGTCAAGCGTTCTTGGTCGAAGGGCATAGCAGTTATGAGCTACGTAATGAAGCAGTCGTGCAGTACATTTGCCACCTAGAAGGCTAGCGAATAATATACAAGGCTAGGGGCAAGGCAAATATAAAATCGAAAAAAGGGTCATCAATCATGGCAAAACCGAGTTATTTTTATGGCATTCATGCCGTGCAATCCATCTTGCAACACCGCGGTATCGATGGGTTGACACTCTTTATTCAAGACGGTAAAAAACAAGATGATGCCACGGTAGCCAACATCACCGAGCTTGCCCAAACTTACGGGATTGCGATACAAATCAGCGCCAAAGACAAACTCACCAAACTTGCAGAAAGTCCGCAGCATCAAGGCGTGGTATTACAAGCCCGCCCTGCTGAACTCCAAGATGAGGCAGATCTCAAATACTTAGTTGACAAACATCAAGCCGAGCGAAAACCGCTATTACTACTGGTACTTGATCAAATCACCGACCCGAACAACCTTGGCGCGTGTTTGCGTACCGCCGTGGCAATGGGCGTCTCAGCCGTCATTATTCCCAAAAATCATAGCTCAAGCATCACCCCAGCCGTGGCAAAAGTCGCCGTCGGTGCGGTGGAATTAATGCCTTTTATCCAAGTCACTAATCTTGCGCGTACGCTCACTGACATCAAAAAACAAGGGGTGTTTGTGTTTGGTACGGCACTCGATGACACGGCAAAGCCCGTGCAAGACTGTGATTTGACAGGTGATGTGGCGATTGTGATGGGCTCAGAAGGTGACGGTATTCGCCGTTTGACCGCAGATACCTGCGACCAGCTGGTTTATATCCCGATGCCCGGCAATGAACATGGGCAAATCCAAAGCTTAAATGTCAGTGTCGCCACTGGCATGGTGCTGTATGAAGCCAGTCGTCAGCGTTCTAGAAAATAATAAGAAAATATGTTATCTGTATTGATGATTTAAAAAAATTTGCTCAAGAAATGGGCTAAGAAAGGAAAAATCAAAATGCAATTTGCCATTATCGGACTGGGTGTTTTTGGTATTACCTGCGCTAAAGAGCTTGAAAAATTGGGCAACCAAGTCCTAGCGATTGATATTGATGAAAAACTGGTCGATGACATCAGTGAATATGTCACCCGTGCCGTGATTGCTGACGCCACCGACAAAGACACCATAGAAGAGCTTGACCTTGCAAGTTTCGACGGCGTACTCGTGAGCATTGGTGATAACCTTGAAGCCAGCTTGCTATGTACACTCAACCTACTAAGCCTAAACGTACAAAACCTATGGGTGAAAGCCAAAACCGACTCCCATCACCAAATCCTACAAAGCTTAGGGGTGAACAATATTATTCACCCCGAACAAGACATGGGGATTCGTATTGCCCAAAAAATGAACTATCCGATGGTCAAACAATACATGGCATTGGGTGACGAGCAGTTTTTGGTTCGCCTAGACCCACCTGAGCAGTGGCGAGGGCACCCGTGGTCGGATGTCCAACACAGCCATCCTGATATTACTTTTATCATGCTAAAACGCAACCAGCAAATCTTTAACCAATTACCCAATGGCTTTTTCTTTCAAGGTGGGGATAAATTGGTAGTAGGTGGTGATACCCAAGCGCTGCGTCGCCTTGCCAAAGTCATTCGCCAAACGGCTATTTAACCCACCACTCACGCAAAAAAGGTAATTAGGTGTAGATATGCCGTTTCGTGAAGTCAAAAAAGGCGACAAACCAAAGATTGTTGATAAATCAAAACCCAGTACTCACGACCTAGAGCCGCCTACCAAACAGGGACTGCAGTTGTCCTCGCCTGCGATTTTGTCCTTGGGGTTTTTAGCGTTAATTGTGATGGGTACGGTTTTGCTGTCATTGCCAATCGCAACGATTCAACCGATTAGTATCCTAGCGGCAGCCTTTACCGCGACGTCTGCGGTGACCGTCACGGGGCTAAATGTGGTAGATACCGCTAACTATACCACGTTTGGACAACTGGTGATTGCCGCGCTGATTCAATTTGGCGGTCTAGGCTTTATGACCTTTGCAATTTTGGTATTGACCAGTCTGCAAGGTAAAATGGGGTTATCTGGCTCAATCACGGCGCAAGAAGCATTGGGTACTCATACCAACCAAATTGGCAGTACAGCCAAAGCGGTAATCAAAATTGCCTTTATCACCGAGAGCTTGGGTTTTTTAGGGTTAACGCTATTGTTAGCACCGCTAAAAGGGCTAAAAGATGCGATGTATGAAGCGTTTTTTCTGTGTATCTCAGCGTTTAACAATGCAGGTTTTGCGCTAAATGGCAACAATATGACTGCCTATGTGCACCAGCCGATGATTAGTTTTATCATAAGTTTGCTTATTATCACGGGTGGTATCGGATTTTTGGTGATTTTAGATATCATCAAACACAAGCGCTGGCAAAAATTTACCCTGCACACCAAAGTCATGGTTTTGGGCACGTTAGCGCTCAATATCATTGGTTGTATACTGTATTGGTTACTTGAGCGTCATAACGCCAAAACGATTGGCGGATTGAGCGAAGCTGGGCAGTGGTTTGCATCTTGGTTTATGGCGGTGGCGTCACGTACCGCAGGTTTTAATAATATTGATTATAGCCAAGTGACAGATGCCAGTACGTTATTGACCTTTATATTGATGTTTATTGGCGCAGGCTCAATGTCCACAGGTGGCGGTATCAAAATCGGCACCTTTGTGGTTATCCTAGCATCGACTAGGGCATATTTGCGTCAGCACCCGCAAGTGACGATTTTTCATCGTGCTATCTCTGATCACTTGGTAAAAAAATCGTTTGCGGTGATGAGCACCTCGATTTTGATGATTGCTTTAGCAGCGTTTATTTTAGCGATATGTGAGCCAGAAGGGCATTTGGTTGATATTTTATTTGAAGTGATATCGGCATCGTCAACCGTCGGTTTATCGCGAAATTTCACCCCGACCTTGAGTGAGCCCGGGCAATGGGTGATTATGTTTATGATGTATATGGGGCGTCTTGGACCATTAACCTTGGCGTATTTTATCGCCACCCCTAAACCGACCCGTATTCGTTATCCTGAGACCCATACCCTTGTTGGTTAAGTTGGCGCCCTTATTGGCTAAGTCGGCTATTTTAACAGGGTTAGTAAAGCAAAAAATCCCAAGCAAAAATTTTATACAGCGGTTGGTGTACCCAAGATACTGAAAACCCAAGATACTTAAAACCTAACGAAGCTATCGCCAAATCGTGTATGATGATTGTCTACAACTGGTGAATTGAGCGATTTAGTAAGTTTTAAGGTTATGAGTAGTTATATTTTAGATACAGAAGCGCATGGATTGGTTGAGCCACATGCGACCGAAATCGCCTACATTGGCGTGGTGTTTAGTCCAGCAGGCGAGCTGATACTACAGACCCACAACGCCTTTGAGCAGCGCTTTAACCCACACAAAAAAATTACTTTGGGCAGCCAAGCCATCACAGGGATTTTTGACGACGATGTGGCAGACAAGCCGCCGCATACTGATTTTGAGTTACCAAAAGACTGCGAGTATCTCATTGGGCACAATATCGACTTTGATGCTGACGTGCTGACCAATGCCAAATGTGATTTATCAAACATTAAGCGTATTTGCACTTTGGCACTGGCGCGGCATTTTTTCCCGCAGTTAGATAGCCATAGTTTGGGTGCGCTACTGTGTTTTTTTGAGCCACAAGTTGCCAAAAAAAATATCAAATTCGCGCATGGTGCCAAATACGATATTTGGTTTACTTTTTTGGTATTAAAAGCTATCTGCTATCAGCATCGCATCACCGATATGGCACAGCTGTATCAAGCCAGTGAACATGCCCGAAAACCCACGGTAATGCGCTTTGGCAAACATAAAGGGGTTGCTATTAAAGACTTGCCGCCTGATTATGTTGATTGGCTGCTCAAACAAGCTGACCTTGACCCGTATTTACACCTTGCGCTCACTGAAGATAGCGCAGGTAATCATGGCAACCTTCTATGATTGAGCCCTTGCGCTATGATTTAACCCATGAAGTGCCAAAATGATTACGCGCCAAATTGCGGTTTAACAATCACCAAAATCACCACAGCGACTAAAATAAACACAGGCACCTCATTAAACCACCGCCAAAAAACATGGGTTTTATAGTTAGGGTTATCAATGAGTTTTAAGCGAAATCGACCACAAGCTACATGATATACCGTCAACGCAATGACGCAGGCTAGCTTAATATGTAGCCAAACTTGGGTTTTATAACTTTCCCAATTGGGTAGTAGCATACACAAGCCAAAAATCCAAGTGGCAATCATCGCAGGTGTCATGATGCCGCGATACAGTTTACGCTCCATCAATGCAAATCGCTCTTGACTGATTTTATCGGTACTCATGGCATGATACACAAACAAGCGTGGTAGATAAAAAATCGCGGCAAACCAACACACCAATGAAATCACATGCCAGGCTTTAAACCATAAAAAATATTCTGTCATTGCTTACCCCGATGATGATGCAACTCAATAAGCTTAATCTAAATAAGCTTACCCTAAATAAGCTTACTCTAAATAAGCTTACTCTAAATAAACTTGCCCTAAAAAAGTCTGCAAATAGCCGTTATTTTAAAGTTTGCATGATGGCAAGTAAATCCGAGATTTGTTGTTCACTATGACGAGCACTCACGCAAAAGCGTAGCCGTGCTGTACCTACAGGCACTGTAGGTGGGCGGATTGCCGAGACCCAAAAACCGCGAGATTTTAACGCGTTGGCAAGCTGCAGGGTTCTATCATTATTGCCAATGACCACAGGAATAATGGCTGTGGTCGGTATTTGATTATCAATACCTACTTGCCAATTTTGCTGCAATAGCCCTTGACTGAGCTGTTTGATGTTGGCAAGCAATTGATCGCTGCGCAAAGTATCGGTGTGCGACATGGCTATGCTAGTTTTAGTCACGCTGGCAAGCACAGGGGGCATCGCCGTGGTATAAATAAATGAACGGGCAAAATTGGTCACATAGTCAATCAGCTCACTCGAACCTGCGACAAATGCGCCACTGGTACCTATCGCTTTACCAAAGGTACCGATATAGATATCCGCTTGCGGTTGGGCTTTTTTATAAGCCTGATAGGGCAAACCAAAACCGTGGGCATCATCGACCATCAAGGCGCATTCATAGCGAACCGCTAACGCATGCAGCGCATCCAAATCGGCAATAGTACCATCCATACTAAAAATATGATCGGTGACAATCAGTTTTTGCTTAGCGCTACTTTGCGAAAGCAGCTGCTCTAATTGGCTATAATTGCGATGCCCAAAACGCATGACTTTGGCACGGCTAAGGATTGCCCCATCGACAATGGAGGCATGATTGAGCTTATCGCTAAAAATCACGCTGTCTTTACCACACAACGCTTGAATCACACCGACATTTGCCATATACCCTGTGCTAAAAGTTAATGCCCGTTCATAGCCTGTCACTTGGGCAAGGGTGGTATCCAATTGTTCATGCCAAAGCGTATGCCCCGTAATCAGGTGCGACGCGCCACTACCGACTTGCTGGATGGTTTTTGCAGCTTGGCTAAACGCTTGTATGAGCTGCGGGTCGGTGGCAAGTCCCAAATAATCGTTGCTGGCAAAGTTGACGTAGGTTTTGCCATCTATGTCAATGGTGGGCGTGACGCCATGACTAATGGGCGTCAGTTGACGATACAGGTCTTTTTGGCGCTGTTCATCAAGGGCTGATTGAAGGGCAAAATTGGCTAACATACTGTTGGACTCTGTTAAAGCATCGTTAAAGCATCTAAGAAAAAACCGCCACTTCGGCGGTTTCTTGGCATATCAAACGACAGCCAAACTCCCGATGCGACCATTCATCGCATTGGTCACCGGAATTTGTCTAGGCTCGGCTTGTTCAACCGTCAACCCTAAATCGGCAATCAATTGATCATCATGGTTGGTGGTAGCATTATCGGTGGTCAATAAACGATTCCCATAAAAGAAAGAATTGGCACCTGCCATAAACAACATGGCTTGCTCGGCATCGGTTAAGCCTTCACGACCTGCGGCAATACGCACATAGCTAGTTGGGCAAGCAAGGCGCGTGACAGCAATGGTGCGAATCCACTCAAGCACAGGCAAGCGCGTGCCTTGCAGCTGATCTGCAATCGGCGTGCCTTCAATGGGTACCAGCATATTGATTGGGACTGATTCAGGGGGTTTTGGCAGATTAGCCAGTTCTGTGAGTAGATTGATGCGGTCATCACGACTTTCACCCATACCGATGATACCACCTGAGCAAATATTAATGCCTGCTTGACGCACATGGTCAAGGGTAGTTAGACGGTCATCATAACTACGGGTGGAGACGATATGGTTATAGTACTCGCGTGAGGTATCAAGGTTATGGTTGTAGTAATCCAGTCCCGCTTCAGCAAGTACTTGCGCTTGGTTACCCGATAACATGCCAAGCGTCATGCAGGTTTCTAAGCCTAATGCTTTGACTTCTTTAATCAGCTCAACCACATAGGGCATATCTCTATCGTTTGGGTGCTTCCATGCTGCACCCATACAAAAACGGCTAGAGCCAGCGGCTTTGGCTTTTTTGGCCTCGATAATCGCTTTTTGTACTTCGATTTTCTTTTCAGGTTGTAAGTCGGTGCTATGGTGTCCTGACTGTGAGCAATAGCCGCAATCTTCAGGACAATTGCCTGTTTTTATTGATAGCAGGGTACTGACTTGTACCGCATTGGGTGGAAAGTGTTCGCGAAGTTTGTTTTGCGCGAGCAACAGTAAATCCATCAAAGGTAGTTCAAACCAAGCTTGGATTTGCTCGCGAGTTGGGCGGCTTTGGGGGGTCAGTGTGGTGCCAATCGGTTGTTGTGATTGTTGAATTGCTAATAAGTCTGCCATGACAGCTATAATCCTAATTAAAACAAAGCTTAAAATGATAAAAGGTGTCTCATCATACCAAAAAAAAACAACCACCTAAAGTGATTGTTTTTTATCATTTAATGACAATGGCTTACTTGTCTTGAGAGCTATCACCACGGGTAATGGAAATATTGGTGATAGGTGATTTATCATCAGTGACTGCGCTAGTTTTGACATTGTCGGCAATGACCTCATCAGACGCATGCTTTGCCTCAATTTCAGCCGATTTACGCAGCGCAGGCGTTAAGTTCTCATTATCCGCTGATTTGGCAAACACGTTGTCAGGACGGATACTATCATCATCTGCCGTACTATCTTGAGCATTAGTAGTATTTTTAGCCGCTTCATACTTCTCTTCGATGGCTTTATTATCGGATGCATCAGAATCACTGGCTGTTTCGTCTGTTAGCGTTTGCTTAGCTTGTTCGACTTTATCTTTTGCCTCGCTGACTTTTTCTTTGGCTTCATCGTTTAGCGCATCTAGTTTGTCATCGGCTTGGGTTTTTAATCCTTCAACCTTTGATTTAGCATCATCTAGTTTTTCACCCGCTAGGCTTTTAACATCAGCTAATTTTTCAGCTGCTTGGTCTTTGACGTCTTCAAGCTTGGTTTTAGCATCCGCAAGTTTATCATCTTTAGCTGCTTTTGCTTCATCCAATTTTTCAGTGGCAGTTTCTTTAGCGTCATCAATTTTATCAGCCGCTTGCGCTTTAACCTCATCCAATTTTTCTTTGGTTTCGCCAAGTTTTTCGTTAGCGGTGTCTTTAATATCCGCTAATTTTCCGCTCGCATCTTCTTTGAGTGCATCGATTTTTTCTTTGGCTTCGGTTTTTAGCTCATCAAATTTTTCCACCGCGTCATCTTTGATTTCAGCCGCTTTCGCCTTAAGGGTGTCTAATTTGCTCGTAGCTTCAGAATCACTGTCAGCATTGACATCTTTGGTGTTGGCTTCATTAAAGTATTTGCTGCTGCCAGATGCTTTACCTGCGCTCGCGCCCCCAATCATTGCCATAGCTTTGCTGCAAAGTTCTTTGGCAAAAGGTGTGGCTTTTTCAATCAAGGGTTTTGCTTGTTCAACCACAGGTTTAAGTGGCTCAGGTACTTTTGGCACAATAAATTTTGCGATTTGGTTAAACCACATCAGCAGTGAATAATCACCAGACATTTTTAAATCGCCATTTTGGATGCCCGTCATAAATGCCGTCGCTTCACCTTTAGTGAGCAATTTCACACCCGTCATTGAGTCTTTAAAGGTAATCGTCAATGTTGGCTCTTTGGCTGGACCTGCATGTTGGCTAAAAGTACCGTTATTAATCTCATAATAGCGTGACGTTTGTTCCGCATCGCTGCCTAATTGGATGGTAAAATTACGGTTTTCTAATAAGCCTTTAAATTTGTCATCGCCCATTTTGGCAAGTTGGGTTAAACGCAAGCCAACGGCAAACAATAATACGTCAAGGGGATCTGATTTGATTTGGGTTAATTGAGATAACATACGTGTCCTCCAAAATTATAGATTTTATAGATATTGCAATGCTCAAGGTCTTTTAATAAATGATAATAATTAAGTCATTCACTTCAAAGAGATTATAATTCGCTACTACAAAGGATTTAATAGCTTTGTTATACAATATATTATAAGGTCATCGATGCCAAGTTACAGTAATGTTTAACATACCAGTATCATTTTTTGTAATCAAAGCGTTTGATTTGTGTATTTAAACAGCGTTATATAGCGAACCTCTTACCTTTTATCAAGCTAAAGCGCATAAAAAACCCATCAACATGATGGGTTAAATAACTTGCTCTAGCGATAAGGTGGCGAGGTTGTTATTAGTTTTTTGAGTCAAACACAGAAGCATGACGAACAAAGTTTTGATGAAAATCGGTATCTTTTTCTAACACCACAGGACGATGACCGGCGCTCATTTGAACACTACTTTTTAACATAGCTTGGTTGGTAGTAGCTTGACTTGCGGCTTTGTTAAACTTAGGTTTTCCATTTAACGCTATCACAATCGGAATCATCGATAAGCCAATTGCCGCCACATACGCATCCGTACCAGTCAACGATGACAGCGTGACCACTGCCCAATGCAGCCCTTCCACCGAAATCCAGTACACCATACCCAACATAAAATAGCCCAATACAAAACGGTAAGGGGTAAACGCAATCGCTAGCATACCGACAGTCACTAGAACGATTAAAAACAACCAGTTAGAAGTTAACGACGTAGCAGCTAATAATAGACTTGCCGAAATAAGCATGGTTGACCTCATGAAAAGTTATTGAAAACAACTACTTAACATAAATTAAGTAAAAGCTTGTGTAGGTTATTATGGCGATAAAAGATGAAAATTAAAAGTCAAAACCCAACTAAAACGACAATGGATGACGTATCAAATTTGGCTGATTTATCTTAAAAAAATCGATTAAAAAGGCTAAAACCGGCTAAAAAAAGGCAATAATCAATCGTCGAAATCACTTGTTCAAGGGTAACAGGAATTTTCGTAAATCTAGTAAAAAAGTGCTAAAATGCGGTAACTGATTTGTCGCGAAATGTATATTGTTTTAATACTTTGTAGTTTTGCCCCCGTCTTAATTTACTCAATAATCATGGCTATATATCTAGCTAAAAAATTGGATAAGTTTGCTATTTTGGGCGTTTTAAGTAAAAATATCGTTCGGCAATTGTACCGCCTATTTTAAGTGCTATTTGCGACGCAAAAAAATTTAAATTTTTAATGTGACTAATTAAAAAAACTGACGCTTTATCAAAATTAACTGGACAACTATTTTGATAAACACGGTTTGCCTAATCACCGACTATATAGTGGTAATTCTCGTATGATGACGTTTCAACAATTGATTTTAACTTTGCAAAATTATTGGGCAGAAAAAGGCTGTGTGGTGTTACAGCCTTACGATATGGAAATGGGTGCAGGCACGTTTCATACCGCCACTTTCTTACGAGCATTAGGTCCAGAGCGTTGGCATGCCGCCTATGTGCAGCCATCACGCCGTCCCACGGATGGTCGCTATGGCGACAACCCAAACCGGTTACAACATTATTATCAGTTCCAAGTGGTACTTAAACCCAATCCACCTGATATTCAAGAGTTATACTTGGGGTCACTCAAAGCGATTGGCATCGATACCTTAACGCATGATGTCCGCTTTGTAGAAGACAACTGGGAATCACCAACGCTTGGCGCATGGGGACTTGGTTGGGAAGTTTGGCTCAATGGCATGGAAGTTACCCAGTTTACTTACTTCCAGCAAGTCGGTGGTATTGAGTGTTTCCCAGTGACAGGAGAAATCACGTACGGTCTTGAGCGCCTTGCCATGTATATCCAAGGCGTGGACAGTGTGTATGACTTGGTATGGACGGATGGCGAATTTGGTCGTGTCACCTATGGTGATGTATTCCACCAAAACGAAGTAGAGCAATCGACCTACAACTTTGAACATGCCGATGTGGCAAAAATGTTTGAGTTGTTTGATTTTTATGAAAGCCAAGCCGACAAATTGGTCGGTCTTAATCTGCCGCTGCCTGCGTATGAAATGGTGCTTAAAGCGTCACATACCTTTAACTTGTTGGATGCGCGTGGAGCGATTTCAGTCACTGAGCGTCAGCGCTTTATCTTGCGTGTGCGTACCTTGGCGCGTAAAGTAGCACAAAGCTATGTAGAAACGCGCGCCAAATTGGGCTTCCCATTGGCGGATGATGCACATAAAGCCGATGCGTTAGAAAAATATCTACCAAAAGAAGCTATTTCAAAACAACAGATGAAAGAAGCGGATAAATCACAATAGTTTCATCACATCGACGAAAAAATTTTCTTTGAACGGTCAAACTAAAAAAGGCAATAGATAGTTTCTATTGCCTTTTTTCTTGCCTTATTTTATTGATTATTTTGTTATCAACGCTAATAAAAAATATCAAATTATCAGAATATTCTAATCTCGCATATTTATATCAAAAATCGCCACAGGGCAACGACGCGCTATTCTACTACAATAGCCGCAGCAAGTAAGCCAGGTAACAAGGGGCGGTGAGTGGAACTTTATTTTATTTTAGCGGGTATTTTTGTCGGATTTTGCGTAGGTGTGACCGGCGTGGGCGGTGGGTCACTGATGACGCCGATTCTGATTTTACTGCTAAAAGTAGAGCCGCATATTGCTGTCGGCACCGATTTGCTATACGCCGCTATTTCCAAGTTTTTTGGTGGTGTGGTACATTTTAAAAAATCAAATGTCGTTTGGCCAATCGTGCTATGGCTAGCGATTGGTAGTATTCCAGCCTCTATTGTCACCAATTATCTCGTCGCTACTTACTTGGGTAATATCAACGCCATCAAACTAATCATGACCTTGATATTGGGCGTGATGTTGACCATTACCGGGATTTCGCTGATTTTTCGCAACCGTATCGAGGCGTTTTTTGACAAATACCGCAAAACTGACCAAACTGACAGTCTCACCTCCCAAATCCCCAAATATAAATTGGTGCTGATGGGCATATTGCTCGGGGTAGTAGTGACCTTATCGTCGGTTGGGGCAGGGGCATTTGGCGTCATGGCGCTGGTGCTCATTTTTCCCCAATTGCCCCTCATTCGTATCATCGGCTCGGATGTGGTACATGCGGTGCTATTAACTTTGGTCGCAGGTCTCGGGCATTTGCTGTCAGGCAGTGTGGATTTTCACATGCTGACCTTTTTGCTCATTGGCGCGATTCCTGCCATTATTGTAGGCACATTATTGAGCAGTAAACTACCTGAGAAAAAATTGCGCCCGATTTTAGGGGTGACGCTGTTGTTGTTAGGCATTAACTTTGTGGTCAATCCTGCCAAAGCCAAACCAAAAGCGGCGGCTAATACGCCAGTCACCACAACCGCTGTAACAACTTCGGCAAGCGCCAGCCGATAAGTTTAATTTTCGTTTTGCGCTGACGGTTTTCTTGATTTGCCCCGCTGATGGGGCATTTTTATGGCTTAAATTTCTGCTATAATCGCCTATATTTACCTTATTTGAATCAACAAGGCTTTAGCATGTCTACTATTTTATTTGAACTTGGCACCGAAGAATTGCCCCCAAAAAATCTAAAAACATTGCGTGATGCACTCACTGACCATGTCACCCAATCGCTAACAGATGCCAATATTCGCTTTGATACCATTAAAAGCTTTGCCGCCCCGCGTCGCCTTGCCTTACAGATTCAAGGAATTAGTGAAAAACAGCCCGATAAAATCGAACAAAAACGCGGTCCTGCAGTCAAAGCTGCCTATGACAAGGACGGTAATCCAACCAAAGCGGCACAAGGATTCGCGCAAGGTTTGGGTATTGACGTCAAGGATTTGATTACCATCAAAGGTGATAAAGGCGATTATATCGGCTATGAAATGAATGTCATCGGTCAGCCTGTGGCTGAGTTACTGCCGAGTATTTTTCAAAAAGCCTTAGATGAGTTGCCGATTGCCAAACGCATGCGCAGTGGCGCAGAGCGTTCTGAGTTTGTTCGCCCTGTCAAATGGTTGGTGCTACTCAAAGACGACCAAGTGCTGCCAGCAACGATTCAAGGATTAACGTCGGGTGAGACAGGGTCGCAGGGCGTTGAACTGGGTCGTTATAGTCTCGGACATCGTTTCCATCATCCTGATAAGGTTAGAATTGACACGGCGGACAGCTATGAGCAAAACCTTGCCGAGGCGCACGTTATCGCTGATTTTGACAAACGCCAACAACAGATTAAAACGCAAGCGCAACAGCTTGCCGATGAAGTAGGTGCGACCGCTATCGTACCGCAAGATTTGCTTGATGAAGTCACTGCGCTGGTCGATTACCCAGTAGCGCTACGCGCAAGCTTTGAGCCACGATTTTTACAAGTGCCGCAAGAGGCCTTGATTAGCACCATGCAGGCGGATCAAAAATATTTTTGTTTGACTGACAGCCAAGGTAAATTACAGCCTTATTTTATCTTTATCAGTAACATTGACAGTAAAGATAAAGCGCAAGTGATTGCCGGTAACGAAAAAGTGGTACGTCCACGCCTTGCCGATGCCGAGTTTTTCTTTTTACAAGACCAAAAACAGCCATTGTTTGCGCTGACTGAAAATCTCAAAACCCGCGTATTCCAAGATAAGTTAGGGACAATTTGGGAAAAATCTGAGCGTATTGCCAAGCTAGCTGCCTTTATTGCTACCCAAATTGGCGAAGACGTTGAGCAAACGGCACGGGCAGGCTTGCTGTCAAAAGCAGACCTTGCCAGTACCTTGGTGGGTGAGTTTCCAGAATTACAAGGCGTGGCAGGGACTTACTATGCACGTTTAAACCAAGAGCCAGAAGCGGTGGCGGCGGCAATCGAAGAGCAATATCTACCAAAATTTAGCGGTGATAAATTACCGGCGACCAACATTGGAACGGCGCTGGCATTAGCAGACCGTTTGGATACGCTGGTCGGTATTTTTGGCATTGACCAAGCGCCAACCGGTTCAAAAGACCCGTTTAGTCTGCGCCGTGCGGCGATTGGGGTACTGCGTATTTTGATTGAGAAGCAACTGCCATTAAATTTGGTAGTATTGCTTGAGCAAGCTTTATTGGGTTATGTAGGCAAAATTGACGACTTACCAAAAACTTTTAAACAAGTGATGGAGTTTATCAATTCACGCTACCGTGCCATGTATGAAGACCAAGGCGTGAGCGTGGATACAATTATGGCGGTACAGGCGCTACAACCGCAAGTGCCAATGGATTTTGACCATCGTATCAAAGCCGTCCAAGCTTTCCGTGATTTGCCACCCGCCAAACAACTTGCCGAGGCCAATAAACGCGTTGCCAATATTTTAGCCAAGGCTGAGGGTGAGATTGCAAGCCAAATACAAACGGCTTATTTACAAGAACCTGCCGAAAAAGCATTGTATCAAGCGGTGCAAACTGCAGCGCAAAGTATTGAGCCCCACCAACATACTGACAACGCCAACTACACCCAGATTTTACAATCGCTAGCCACGCTGCAGCAGCCATTGGATGACTTCTTTGAGCAGGTGATGGTGAATAGTGAAGATGCTAATCTTAAAGCCAATCGGTTGGCGCTGCTAAAAAAAGTGCGTGGGTTGTTTTTAACGGTTGCAGATATCAGTGAGTTACAGCTATAAGCTAATTTAGACACGAGTTAACGCTTTAATCATATGGCTTCGATACTATTGCTTCGATACTATGGCTTTAATACCCCTGCTTTAATATCATTGGTTAAACCCATACTGACAACGGTCATTATGGGTTTTTTTACAAGCTAAAGATACTTTTACGCTTGTTTTTGCTAAATTGGCAGGCTAGTTTACGCGTATTTGATACTATTTTAAGGGTATTTTCGTCTGAATTGCTCTCTAGGGTTTATTCTGGTGTGACTAGCTTCAACACTTTTGTTAGATTAGGTATTTAACGGTGGGGCGTTCTCCATGATTTATCTTTTCTAGTTCATTATCGCTAATTTATTTTTTCTAATTTATCTTCGTCTAGAGTAATTACGTGAAAGCCCGTAATAATGATGGCTTGTTTCATTCCATGGTGGTTACCAAAAGGTAGCGGGTTCTTTTATAAAGCCTATTCGCAAAGCTTAGTGGTGCTGTGTTTGTTTGTCTATCATTGGTGGTTATCAATGGATATATGGCGCACTTTTAGAGGCCAAGTCACTATAAATCTATATTCCAAAACATGCCATTAATGTTCCAATAATGCTCTATTGTGAATTTGCAAAACTGATTAGCAACTCGTTACAATGCAAAAGAGATTTTTTTGCTAATTAAACTAAATTAAAGGAATATGTATGAGCCCACCGCATCGCCCAGAAACGCTCGCTATTCATGCAGGGTACGAACCAGAACCAACCACCAAAGCTGTCGCTGTCCCTATCTACCACACCAGTTCGTATGCCTTTGATAACACCCAACACGGTGCTGACCTTTTTGATCTGAAAGTTGCCGGCAATATCTATACCCGTATCATGAACCCAACCAACGCTGTGCTTGAAGCGCGTAT
>ERZ1023313.88-NODE-88-length-44985-cov-6.942711_pt1 | contig 44985 bp, 44 predicted proteins | sample MGYA00521233_ERZ1023313 | MGnify/ENA primary metagenome ERZ1023313 (study PRJEB32759, sample SAMN07749866) | skin metagenome | biome: transportation; feature: city; material: polyester macromolecule | host: Homo sapiens | place: Hong Kong:TKO line | collected... | reverse complement strand
GTCGGGGCGTAGCGCAGCTTGGTAGCGCACCTGCCTGGGGGGCAGGGGGTCGTAGGTTCGAATCCTATCGCCCCGACCATTCTCCGCAATGTTGGGTAGATCAAGGCCGTGTCGAGCACGGCCTTTTTGTTGCCCGTCAGACGGCGTGAGGATCAGGGCGAGGGCGCCGCCAGGCGGACCTGGCCGGCGTGGTGGCGGGCGAACTGATGTGCCACCCGTCCCGAGCGCGATCCGCGCGACAGCGCCCAGCGCAGGGCCAGCTTCTCGGTCTCGCCATCGAGCGCAGGGCCCTGCAGCGCAGCAAGGTGCAAGCGCACGGCATCGAGGTACTGCGCCTGGGAGAAAGGCTGAAACGACAGCCACAGGCCGAAACGCTCCGACAGGCTGATTTTCTCCTCAGTGGACTCGCCCGGGTGCAGCTCACCTTCTTCCCAGTGAAACTCGTCGTTGTCGCTGCGGTGGGTGGGCAGCAGATAACGGCGATTGCTGGTGGCCAGGATCAGCACGTTGTCCGGCGGGGCTTCCAGGCCGCCGTCCAGCGCGGTTTTCAGTGCGGTCAGCCGCACATCGCTGGCGGAGACGCTGAAGTCATCGACGTAGAGCGCAAACCGCTCCTGACGGTCGCGCAACGGCGCCAGAATTTCCGGAAGATCCGTCAGATCATGCGGCGATACCGCCACCAGGCGCAGTCCCTGGTCACCGAACACGCTGAGTGCGGCTTTCACCAGCGACGACTTGCCGGTGCCCCGAGCGCCTGTCAGCAACGTGTGATTGGCCGGATGTCCGAGCACGAATTGCCGCAGGTTGTCGAGGAACAGGTGTTTTTGCCGGTCGATGCCCAGCAGGCTATCGGGGTCGACGTGGTGCAGGGGGCTGACCGGCGTCAGCGTTCCTTGCGCCCACCGGTAGGCGAGGGGGTTCATCGGGTGGCCTCCAGAATCCAGTCGGCGACGCCGGCCGGGTCGTCCCACATCGGGACATGGCCCCAGTTCGGCGGTGTGCTCCAGCGGACATGACGCGGCAGTCGGTCACGCCATCGCCGTGAGCCGGTCAGCAGCCAGTCGCGTCGGCCGAAGGCGACACTGCACGGGGTCGAGAGTTGTGTCAGGCCTTGCAGGGGCGCGATGGCGTTCAGGGTCGGCAGTGTGCCGGGTGCCTGTGCCAGATCGCGGGCGAGGGCCCGTGCCGTGTCGGCGGGGATCCTGTGGGCATTGGGCGACACCGGGACCGCCAGCATGAGCCTGCGGAGCAGGCCGACGCGCAGGGCCAGATCGGCGGCGAGCGCGCCATGGCGCACGCCGAGGCGCAGCAGGCGCAGCGTCGGACGGGTGTGCGTCGGGCTGTCGTCGGGCCAGACCCCGGCAGGTGACAGCGCGGCGACGGCACGTGCGTCACCCCGCAGTGCGAGGGCCAGGGCGATGCCCCCGCCCATGGAATTTCCGGCGACATCCACGGGCGTTTCGATGCCCCGCTGACGCAGCTCCTCCTGCAGCCCAGCCGCCAGCGCTGCCAGGCTGGGGGTTGCGCCGCCCGGGAGCATCGGCGTGTCGCCGAAGCCCGGGACATCCAGCGCGATGACGCGGCGTTCCTCGGCCAGTGCAGGGATCACCGGCGCCCAGGCGGTGTGCCGCATCCCGAGACCATGCAAGAGCACCAGCGGGCGCCCCCTGCCGTACTCGGCCCCGGCCCAGCGAAACCCCTGCGGTGGCATGTCAGGCCAGTTTCTTGTGGCGATGCCGCCGGTTGACGCCAGGCTCGGCGCCGGTGCGGCGGCGGAAGTCGTCCTCGTACTCGCGGTAGTTCCCTTCGAGGAACACGATCTCGCCGGAATCCTCGAAGGCGAGGATGTGGGTGGCGATGCGGTCCAGGAACCAGCGATCGTGCGAGATCACCATGGCGTTGCCGGGGAAGTCGAGCAGGGCCTCCTCCAGCGCACGCAGTGTTTCCACATCGAGGTCGTTGGTGGGTTCGTCGAGCAGCAGCAGGTTGCCGCCGGCCAGCAGCAGCTTGGCCAGGTGAACGCGGTTGCGCTCACCGCCAGAGAGGTCCTTCAGGCGCTTCTGCTGGCTTTCGCCCTTGAAGTTGAAGCGGCCGATGTAGGCCCGTGAGGGCATTTCAAAACTGCCGGCCCGCAGGATGTCCTGGCCGTTGGCAATTTCCTGGAACACGGTCTTGTCGCCATCCAGCGCATCGCGGTTCTGGTCAACGTAGGCCACCTTCACGGTTTCCCCGATGCGGATGCTGCCCGCATCCGGCGCTTCCTGCCCGGTGATCATCCGGAACAGGGTGGTCTTGCCACGACCGTTGGCGCCGATGATGCCGACGATGGCGCCGCGCGGGACATGGAAGCTGAGGTTCTGGTAGAGCCAGCGATCGCCGTACTGTTTGCCGACCCCCTCCACCTCCAGTACCACGTCGCCCAGGCGGGGGCCGGGCGGGATGTAAAGCTCCTTGGTCTCGCTGCGCTTCTGGTATTCCTGCGAGGCCAGCTCTTCGTAGGCCTTGATGCGGGCCTTGGACTTGGCCTGTCGCCCCTTGGGGTTCTGACGGACCCACTCCAGCTCTTCCTTCATGGCCTTGGCGCGGGCGTCCTCCTGCTTCTGCTCGGTGGCGAGGCGCTTCTCCTTCTGCTCCAGCCAGGAGGAGTAGTTGCCCTGCCAGGGAATGCCGTGGCCGCGGTCCAGTTCCAGGATCCAGCCGGCGACGTTGTCGAGGAAGTAGCGGTCGTGGGTGACCGCGATGATGGTGCCGGGGAAGTCCTTGAGGAACTTCTCCAGCCAGGCCACGGATTCCGCATCCAGGTGGTTGGTGGGCTCGTCGAGCAGGATCATGTCGGGCTTCGACAACAGCAGACGGCACAGTGCCACCCGGCGCCGTTCGCCGCCGGAGAGCGTGCTGACGTCGGCATCCCAGGGCGGCAGGTTGAGGGCTTCCGCAGCCTTGTCGAGAATCACGTCGACGTTGTGGCCGTCCAGGGACTCCAGTTCGGACTCCAGCTTCTGCTGCTTCTCGCTGAGCTTCTCGAAGTCGGCATCTTCCTCGGCGTAGGCGGCGTACACCTTGTCCAGGTCCGCCTTGATGCGAAAGATGTCGGTGAGCGCCTCTTCGACGTTGCCGCGCACATCCTTGGCGGGATCCAACTGCGGTTCCTGCGGCAGGTAGCCCATGCGGATGCCGGGCTGGGGGCGCGCCTCGCCGTGAAACTCCTTGTCGATGCCTGCCATGATCCGCAGCAGGGTCGACTTGCCGGCGCCGTTGTAGCCGAGCACGCCGATCTTGGCGCCCGGGAAGAACGACAGCGAGATGTCGCGCAGGATTTCCTTTTTCGGCGGAACGGTCTTGCCGACCCGGTTCATCGTGTAAACGTACTGGCTCATGGTCACCGCGAATGCATGGGAAAACGGCCCGGCATTATCCGGGCACGCCGTCGGCTTGTCATGGCGGGGTGGCGCGCGCGCAATGGTTTGATGTCAAACGATCGCTGCGATATACTTTGACATCAAATGAATAAGCCGCCGGCCACCGACGACGATCTCACCCGCCTGGCGGGCGCCCTGCGGCGCATCGTGCAGGGGTTGGACAGCCACTCGAAGTTGCTGGAAACGCGGGTTGGTCTGACCGCTTCGCAGCTGCTGTGTCTGCAGGTGCTGGCCCAGCAGGGCTGTCAGTCCGCAAGCCGGCTGGCCGCCGCTGTCAGCCTGACCCCGGGGACCATCAGCCTGGTGCTCGATCGGCTGGAGGCCAAAGGGCTGGTTCAGCGCCTGCGGTCCGATCGTGATCGCCGCCAGTTCGACCTGGTCCTCACCGATGCCGGTCGCGAGCGGTTGCAGATTGCGCCGGGCGTGCTGCCTGCGGTCTTCGTGCAGCGCTTTGCCACGCTCAGTCCCAGTCGGCAGAAGCGGTTGGCGCAGTCACTCGACGATTTGATGGCGCTCATGCAGCCATCGAAGGAGCCCACGCGCACGGCCTGAGTGCCGGCGCACCACGCAAGAAGGAGAACCCGCATGTGCGGATTCGCCGGTGAACGCCGTTTCGACGGCGCCCCCGCCTCGGTTGAGGCCATCAATGCCATGAGTGAGGTTCTGGCCCCGCGCGGGCCGGACGGTCATGGCCTGTATGCCCAGGGTCCCCTGGCGGTGGCGCACCGCCGCCTGAAGATCATGGATCTCAGCGAACGCGCCCAGCAGCCGATGATCGATTCGCTACTGGGGCTTGGGGTGGTCTTCAACGGAGCCCTCTACAACCATCCCGAACTGCGGGCCGCGCTGCGTGATGAGGGTTATCACTTCCATTCGGAAGGCGACACCGAGGTCATTCTCAAGGCCTGGCATCGCTGGGGCGAGGCATGTGTACAGCGCTTTCAGGGCATGTTCGCGTTTGCCCTGTGGGAGCGTGACAGCGGCCGGCTGGTGCTGGCGCGTGACCGCCTCGGCATCAAGCCGCTGTACTACAGCCGGGACGGCACGCGACTGCGGTTTGCTTCCACCCTGCCGGCGTTGTTGGCCGGCGGCGGGATCGACACCGCGGTCGACCCTGTCGCGCTGCATCACTATCTCCATTTTCACGCCGTGGTGCCCGCCCCGCATACCCTCCTGAAGGGGGTGCGCAAGCTGGCGCCGGGCACCTTGCAGATCATCGAGCCCGACGGTCGCCACCGGGAGCACCGCTACTGGTCGCTCCGCTTCGACCGCAGTGCGGACGATGAGGCCCGGTCGTTCGAGGAGTGGCGTGAGCAGGTGCTCGAGGCCACCCGTCTGGCCGTTCGCCGTCGCCTGGTCTCCGACGAGCCGGTCGGGGCGCTGCTGTCCGGGGGTGTTGATTCCAGTCTCATCGTCGGTCTGATGGCCGAGCAGGGGGCACGGTTGCGGACCTACTCCATCGGGTTCGAGGACGTCGGTCAGGAGAAGGGCAACGAGTTCGAGTACTCGGACTGCGTGGCACAGCACTTCGCAACCGACCACGAGCAGATCCGCATCGACAGCCGCAACCTGCTGCATCGCTTGCCGGAAGCCATACGCGCCATGAGCGAGCCCATGGTGTCGCACGACTGTGTTGCCTTCTATCTGCTGTCGGAAGCGGTTTCCCGGCACAGCAAGGTGGTGCAGTCGGGGCAGGGCGCCGACGAGGTGTTCGGCGGTTATCACTGGTATCCGCCGCTGATGGACAGTCGGGATGCCGTGGCCGACTACGCGCGGGGGTTCTGTGACCGTGACCGCGAGGAATACCTGCGCACGGTGGCGCCGCCGCTCGCCTGTGACCACGATGTCAGTCGCGCCCTCATTGCCGCGCAGTTTTCTGCTGACGGGGCCGGTGCCGCAGTGGATCAGGCGCTGCGACTCGACACCACCGTGATGCTGGTGGATGACCCGGTGAAGCGGGTGGACAACATGACCATGGCGTTCGGCCTGGAAGCCCGTGTGCCGTTTCTCGATCACGAGCTGGTGGAGTTGGCAGCGCGGATCCCCGCCGTCCACAAGCTGGCACCGCAGCTCGGTGAGGCGGGCGGCAAGCATGTGCTGAAGGAGGCTGCACGATCAGTGATCCCGGCCAAGGTGATCGATCGGCCCAAGGGCTATTTTCCGGTGCCGGCGCTGAAGTATCTGCGCGGCGACTTTCTCGATTTCACCCGGGGCCTGCTGACCAATTCGGCGGCGCGGTCTCGCGGCTTGTTCCAGCCAGCCTATGTGGAAACACTGCTGGCGGACCCCGAGGCGCACATCACGCCGCTGCGTGGTTCCAAGCTCTGGCAGCTGGCCTTGTTGGAGGCCTGGCTGCAGCAACACGTTGATCTGCGGTAAGGAGCACGATCATGACCACCCCAACGCGACGCGCCGGCCGTTCCAATGCCCGTCTGGCCCGGCGCAGCGGCGTCAGCCTCGATCACTGGGCGCCGCAGCAGGGCGATCCGGCACTGCGGCCTGACAAGCGGGACGTCAGTATCGATTGCGGCTGGGGTCATCTGGTGCTGGCGCATACCTACGACGACGCCGCGACGGTGGCGCGGGACGTCGGGCGGGAGTCTGCCGGACGACGCAACATCGGCATCTATGTGCGGGACCCGCACGTCATACTGGCGCAGCAGCCGCAGAAGCTGTTCCTCGATCCCAGCCACACGTTCCGGCTGTGGCTGAGCACCTGGCAGGCCAGGCGGCCGCGTCGCACCAGTTTTACCATCCGGCGTTTGCGCACACGCAGCGATGCGCAGGCGATCTTCCGCATCTACCAGGCGCGTGGCATGGTGCCCGCCGACCCTGCGTTCGTCTGGGCCAACCGCGCCGGACGACTGCTGACCTACTTTGTTGCCGAGGATGACCGCACCGGGCAGGTGGTCGGTACGGTGATGGGGGTTGATCACGTCCAGGCGTTCGATGACCCGGAGCAGGGATCCAGCCTCTGGTGCCTGGCGGTGGATCCGACGGCACATGCGCCTGGGGTTGGTTTGGCGCTGGTCCAGATGCTGGCGGCGCACTACCAGGCACGCGGGCGGGCGTTCATGGACCTGTCGGTAATGCATGACAACGAGCAGGCCATCGGGCTCTACGAGAAGATGGGGTTTCAGCGGGTGCCGGTGTTCGCCATCAAGCGCAAGAACGCGATCAACGAGCCTCTGTTCGTGCCGCCGCCGCCGGGCGATCAGCTCAATCCTTACGCGCAGATCATTGTCGACGAGGCGCTGCGCCGGGGCATCAATGTGGATGTGGTGGATGCGGAGAACGGCTACCTGCGGCTGACCCTGGGGGCCCGCTCGCTGGTCTGCCGGGAATCGCTTTCCGAGCTGACCAGCGCCATCGCGATGAGCCGCTGTCAGGACAAGCGTGTGACGGCGCGGCTGCTGTCGGATGCCGGCTTGCGTGTGCCACGGCAGCGGGTGTCGGATGGCAGCGACGCGGACGCCGGGTTCCTGCGCGAGTGCGGTGCCGTGGTGGTCAAGCCTGCGGACGGCGAGCAGGGGGCCGGAATCAGTGTGGATGTTCGCACCCGGCGCGAGTTGACGGCGGCGATCCGCCAGGCCGCGCGGGTCCACGAGACCGTGTTGATCGAGGAATACTGTCCGGGGGATGACCTGCGTATCGTGGTGATCGGTTTCGAGGTGGTGGCGGCGGCCCTGCGGCGGCCGCCTGAGGTGGTCGGCGACGGGCAGCACACGGTACGCCAGTTGATCGAGAAACTGTCCCGACGTCGCGCGGCCGCCACCCAGGGCGAGTCGCGGGTGCCGCTGGACCGTGAGACCGAGCGCTGCGTGAAGCGTGGCGGTTACACGCTGGAAACGGTTCTGCCGGCCGGGACTTCGCTGCGGGTTCGCAAGACCGCCAACCTGCACACCGGCGGCACCCTGCATGATGTGACTGATCGTCTCCATCCCGAACTGCGCGAAGCTGCGGTGCTTGCGGCACGTGCCCTCGAGATTCCTGTCACCGGGCTCGATTTTCTGGTGACCGCCCCGGACCAGCCGGCGCACGTCATCATCGAGGCCAACGAACGGCCGGGGCTGGCCAACCACGAGCCACAGCCCACCGCGCAGCGGTTCATCGACCTGCTGTTCCCTCTCACCAGCCCGCCGGAGGATTCCCGTGCGCAAGCTTGAAATCGACAACGACTACATCCGACAGATTCTGCTGGAGCTGTTGGCCATTCCCAGCCCGGTAGGGTTCACCGATGAAGTGGTTCACTACACCGGGCACAAGTTGCGCGAACTGGGTATTCCGTTCGAGCTGACCCGTCGCGGTGCCATCCGCGCCACCATCAAGGGCGAAACTGACCGCCCGGCCTGCGCCGTGGTCGCGCATCTCGATACGCTCGGAGCCAACGTGCGGGCACTGAAGGACAACGGGCGTCTCAGCCTGCTGCCGATCGGCACCTGGTCGAGCCGCTTTGCCGAGGGGGCTCGGGTGTCGCTGTTTACCGACGAGCGGGTGCTGCGCGGCACCATCCTGCCGTTGAAGGCCTCCGGACATGCGTTCAACGAAGGCGTCGACGAGCAGCCCATCAGCTGGGACCATGTCGAGCTGCGGATCGACGCGTTCTCGGAGACGCGCGAGGACTTGCTGCGGCTTGGGGTCAATGTGGGCGACTTCATTGCCGTCGACCCGCAGCCGGAGATCACCGATTCGGGTTACGTGTCGTCGCGTCATCTCGATGACAAGGCAGGGGTCGCCGCCCTGCTGGCCGCCTGCAAGGCACTGGTGGAGAGCGGGGTGTCGCTGCCGGTGTACTTCCATCCCATGTTCACGGTGACGGAAGAGGTGGGGTTCGGAGCATCTGCGATCCTCGACGAGCGCATCAGTGAGATGATCGGCATCGATATCGCCATTCCGGCGTCGGGGCAGAACTCCCGCGAGCGGGGTGTGACCGTTGCGATTGCCGACTCCTCCGGTCCCTTCGACTTCCATCTCACGCGCAAGCTGCTGTCCCTGTGCAGCGACCACGGTATCGATCATCAACGGGACGTCTTTCCCTACTATTTTTCGGACTCTGCAGCGGCGCTCAGGGCGGGGTTTGATATCCGTCACGCGCTGATCGGTTTCGGCGCCGATTCCTCCCACGGTTGGGAGCGGACGCACCTCTCGTCGCTGACTGCGGTGGCGGAACTGTTGACGCTCTACGCGCAGAACGGGCCGGTGGTGGCGCGCGACACCCGTCCGATCGGGCCGATGGAGGGCTTTCCCCACCAGGTCGAACCGGCATTGCTGGATCGCGAGCCGACGCCCCTGCCGCGTCCCGGCGAGTTTCTTGAGGAGCCCGGCAGCGGCAAGGGCGGATAAACACGGGACATGGTTCCGTTGCCTCGGGGCGGTGGGTTACACTCGTCCCGAGGCCAGCCCGACGTGGGTGAAGCCGACGTATCGTGGTATCCAACGTGTCGCGCGAGAGTTCGTCACCCCGGTGACGGCACCGAAGGCGCAAACCGCCCGGAATCGCTCAGGTAAACGGAGCGCGACACCGCAGCAAAAACTCTGGAGAGCGACCGTCCAGGACGGTCCACCGATGGGGCAGGCGCCCGGCGCCCGAACTCTCAGGTACCAAGGACAGAGGGGCGGGGAGCCAATTTCCGAAGGACCTGCGCACCCGCATGCTGAAACGTACCGCCCTGTATTCCGAACACTGCCGCCTCGGCGCCCGCCTGGTGGATTTTGCCGGCTGGGAAATGCCGATCCAGTACGCCTCGCAGCTGGAGGAGCATCATGCCGTGCGGTCTGCCGCCGGCATGTTTGATGTCGCCCACATGTCCGCCGTGGATATCGAGGGTGCGGAGGCCACCGCCTTCCTGCGGCAGTTGCTCGCCAACGATGTGATCAAGCTGGGCGATATCGGCAAGGCTCTGTACACCACCATGCTGCGCGAGGACGGGGGCGTCATCGACGATCTCATCGTTTACCGCACGGCTGAATCGGGTTACCGGATGGTGGTCAATGCCGGGACCACCGACAAGGATCTGGCCTGGCTGCGGCAGCGCGCGGCCGGGCGTGAGCTGCGCATCCGGCACCGTGACGACCTGGGCATTCTGGCCGTCCAGGGGCCGGAGGCCTGCGCGCGGGTGGCGCCGCTGCTGCCGGCGGCACTGCAGTCGTCGGCCCTGGCGCTGAAGGCCTTCAGCGCCACCTGGGCCGGTGAGGTCTTTGTCGGGCGTACCGGGTATACCGGTGAGGACGGGTACGAGGTGATCCTGCCTCACGCCGACCTGGTGCCGCTGTGGCGAGGTCTCGAAGCGGCCGGTGTGCGGCCTTGCGGCCTTGGCGCGCGCGACACGCTGCGCCTGGAGGCCGGCATGAATCTGTACGGGCAGGACATGGACGAATCGGTCCATCCGCTGGCGGCAGGCCTGGGCTGGACCATTGCCTGGGCGCCTGAGTCGCGGCAGTTCGTCGGCCGCGAGGCCCTGACGGCGGTGCGGGGCACCGACCACCCGCGCTTTGTTGGCCTGGTGCTGGAAGGCCGTGGCGTGCTCCGTGCCCACATGAAGCTGCGTTTCGCCAATGGCGCCCTAGGTGAGATCACCAGTGGTGGCTTTGCGCCCAGCATGAAGGCCTCCATCGCGCTGGCGCGCGTCGACGCGCATCATGATGGTGCCTGCGAAGTCGAAATCCGCGGGCAGTGGGCGCCCGTCAGATTGGTGAAACCCCCCTTTGTCCGACACGGCCAGGTCCGGGTCTGAATTCCTTTCCTGTTCTTCAGTTCGTTGGAGTAGATGCATGAGCAACATTCCCGCCAATCTCAAGTACGTGGCGTCTCACGAGTGGGTCCGCAGCGAAGCTGACGGCACCGTCACCATCGGGATCACCGATCATGCGCAGGCTGCGCTCGGTGATCTGGTGTTCGTCGAGGTGCCGGAAGCCGGACGCCAGCTGGGGGCCAACGAAAGCTGTGCGGTGGTGGAGTCGGTAAAGGCGGCAAGCGACGTCTATGCGCCCTTTGCCGGCGAAGTGATCGCCGCCAACCCGGCCCTGGCCGACGCTCCGGAGATCCTCAACACCGACCCCTATGGCGAGGGCTGGATGTGGAAGATGAAGCCGGCCAACCCGGCGGACATCGACGGGCTGCTGGATGCGGCGGGTTACCAGAAGGTGCTGGCGGACGCCTGATCACCGATGCCTTTCATTCCGCATACTGAAACCGATGTCCGCGACATGCTCGCGGTGATCAAGGCGCCTTCCATTGAGGCGCTGTTCGACGAGATTCCGGCGTCACTCAGGGCGGGCAGCCTCGCCGCGGTGCCCGAGGCGTTGCCGGAAATGGCGATCAGCCAGTTGATGCAGGCGCGTGCCTCCCGGGATGTCGTCGGTCTCAATTTCCTGGGTGCCGGGGCCTACGAGCATCACATCCCGGCTGCCGTGTGGGAGATCACCACGCGGGGCGAGTTCTACTCGGCCTACACGCCGTATCAGGCGGAGGCGAGTCAGGGCACCCTGCAGCTGCTGTACGAGTACCAGACCATGATCTGCGGGCTCACCGGCATGGAGGTGAGCAATGCCTCGCTGTATGACGGTGCCAGCGGACTCGGCGAGGCGCTGCTGATGGCCATGCGTGCCAATCGGGTCAATGGCTCCGGCGAGGTCTTGATGCCGCGCGCCGTGCATCCTCGGTATCGCGATGTGGTGGCCGCAACCACTGCGGCCCAGGGAATCCAGCCGATTGCTGTCGAATTTGACCCAGCCACCGGCACGACGCTGGCGTCTGCCCTGGCGGTGCATGCCGACCGCAAGCCGACGGCCGTGGTGATTCAGCAGCCCAACTTCTTCGGCCAGCTCGAGGATGTTGATGCCCTGACTGACTGGGCACATGCGCGCGGTGCGTTGGTGGTGGCGGTGGTCAATCCCACTTCGCTGGCGCTGCTCAAGCCGCCGGGCGAGTGGGGTGCCAAGGGCGCCGACATCGTCTGCGGAGAGGGTCAGCCGCTGGGGGCGCCGCTGTCGTCGGGGGGGCCTTATTTCGGCTTTCTGACCGCGCGCCAGTCCCTGGTTCGTGAGATGCCGGGCCGCATTGTCGGCCGTACTGTCGACCTGGACGGCAAGCCCGGCTTCACGCTGACCCTGCAGGCGCGCGAGCAGCACATCCGTCGCGCCAAGGCGAAATCCAACATCTGCACCAACCAGGGGCTGCTGGTGACCGCCGCCACGCTCTACATGAGTCTGCTGGGCCCCCAGGGCCTTGGACGCGTGGCGGCGCAGTCCCATTGCGGCTTGCAGGCGCTGGTTGCCCGGCTGACGGCGCTGCCCGGTGTTTCGAGCGTGTTCGAGGGCGCGCGTTTTCACGAGGCGGTACTGCGTCTCGACCGGCCGGTCGCGCCCGTGCTCGACGCATTGGCGGCACACGGCATTCTGGGCGGGCTGGACTTGTCCGCCGATTACCCCGAACTCGGCCACAGTCTGCTGGTCTGTGTGACCGAAACCAAAACCGAGGCCCACCTGGACCAGTACGCGCAGGCGCTGCGTACCGTGCTGGCCCGCTGAATCAGGAGAACGCATATGTCGACCGTGACACTTCAGGGCAACGCAGTACAGGTGTATGGCGAGCTGCCGGCCAAGGGGGGCGATGCCCCGGGATTCCGCCTCGTGGGCGCCGATCTGAAAGACCTTTCGCTGCACGACTTTGCCGGCAAGCGCAAAGTCCTCAATATCTTTCCGAGCATCGACACCGGCACGTGCGCGACCAGCGTTCGCAAGTTCAACGAGCGTGCCGGGCAGCTCGACAACACCGTGGTGATCTGTGTCTCCGCCGATCTGCCGTTCGCGCAGAGCCGCTTCTGTGGAGCGGAAGGGCTGAAGAATGTGGTGACCGCATCGCTGATGCGCGGCCGCAACTTCGCCAAGGACTACGGCGTGCTCATCGAGAACGGGCCGCTGGCCGGACTGACCGCGCGTGCCGTGGTGGTGCTGGATGCCGACAACCGGGTGCTGCACACCCAGCTGGTGGCCGAGATCGCTCACGAACCGGACTACGACGCCGCGCTGTCCGCGCTGGCCTGAGACCCGCATGGAACCCTTGATTTTCGAACGCTCGTCCCCGGGCCGTGCGGCCTGGGCCCAGATGCCCTCAAGCCTGCCGGAGGTGCATGACATTCCGGCCGCGTTACGCCGGACTCAGGCGCCGCTGCTGCCGGAGGTTTCCGAACTGCAGGCGGTGCGTCACTACACCCGTCTGTCGCGCCTGAACTTCTCCATCGACACGCACTTCTATCCGCTGGGTTCGTGCACGATGAAGTACAACCCCCGGGCCTGCAACACGCTGGCAATGCTGCCGGGCTTTCTGGCCCGTCATCCGCTGGCGCCGGTGTCGCACTCGCAAGGGTTCATGGCCTGCCTGTACGACCTGCAGAACATCCTGCGTGAAGTGACCGGCATGGCGGGCGTCAGTCTGACCCCGATGGCCGGCGCGCAGGGAGAGTTTGCGGGCGTGGCGATGATCCGTGCCTACCATGCGGCGCGCAATGATCACGGGCGGACCGAGATTCTGGTGCCGGACGCCGCGCACGGCACCAACCCGGCCACGGCCACCATGCTGGGGTACGTGACGCGGGAGATCCCCACCAACGACGAAGGCGATGTCGATGTCGAGGCGCTGAAAGCCGCGGTCGGGCCGCAGACCGCGGGCATCATGCTGACCAATCCGTCGACCTTCGGCGTGTTCGAGCGGCGGATCAAGGAGATCGCCGATATCGTGCATCAGGCCGGCGGCCTGCTGTACTACGACGGCGCCAACCTGAACGCCATCCTGGGCAAGGTGCGTCCGGGTGACATGGGCTTCGACGTGATTCACATGAACCTGCACAAGACCTTCTCCACCCCGCATGGCGGCGGTGGTCCGGGCGCGGGCGCGGTGGGGGTGTCGAAGCGCCTGCTGCCGTTCATGCCGATCCCGGTGGTGGCGGTGGACGGCGAGGGCTGTGAGCGCCGCGGCGAGCCGGATGCCGGCGCGACCTACCGCTGGCTGGATGAGCGGGACCTGCCGCAGAGCATCGGGCGTCTGTCGGCATGGATGGGCAATGCCGGCGTGTTGCTGCGCGCCTATGTGTACGCCAGGCTGCTCGGGCGCGACGGCATGCATCGCGTTGCTGAATTCGCCACCCTCAATGCCAACTATCTGATGGCGGCCCTGCAGCAGCGCGGCTTCGACCTGGCGTTTCCCAGTCGCCGCGCCAGTCACGAGTTCATCATCACGTTGAAGCGGCAGAAGGCAACGTTGACGCTGACCGCGACCGATGTGGCGAAGCGGCTGCTGGACTACGGCTTCCATGCGCCGACCATCTATTTCCCGCTGCTGGTGCCGGAGTGTCTGCTGATCGAGCCGACCGAAACCGAGGACCGTCAGACGCTGGATGCCTTCGTCGATGCGATGGCGGCGATCTGGGAGGAAGCCAAGGCTGACATCGACAAGGTCAAGGGGGCGCCTTATAGCCAGCCGGTTCGGCGGCTGGATGATGTCCGCGCCGCGCGGCAACTGGATCTCCGTTTCGTGCCTCCTGCTGCAGCCTGAGTGCACATGCCGGTTCTGATACGTGCTTCACTGGCGTATGACACCCTCATGGGTTGAGCGGATCAGGACGATGTCCAGTGGACATCGGCCCCGCGAGACGGGCGCACATGGAAGTGCGGCCGGGGGCTTGGAGATGTGATGAGTTGTTGCCATGGACGGCCTGTACCACCGTTATTCATCGAGAGTTCGAAGTCACCATGTCGGTTCTGATCTGTGGTTCCCTGGCGTATGACACCCTCATGGGTTGAGCGGATCAGGACGATGTCCAGTGGACATCGGCCCCGCGAGACGGGCGCACATGGAAGTGCGGCCGGGGGCTTGGAGATGTGATGAGTTGTTGCCATGGACGGCCTGTACCACCGTTATTCATCGAGAGTTCGAAGTCACCATGTCGGTTCTGATCTGTGGTTCCCTGGCGTATGACACCATCATGGTGTACTCCGGCCAATTCAAGAACGCCATCCTCCCGGACAAGGTCCACATTCTCAATGTGTCCTTCCTGGTGCCGGAGATGCGCCGCGAGTTCGGCGGTTGCGCTGGCAACATTGCCTACAACCTCAAGCTGCTGGGCGGTGAGGCGCTGCCGATGGGCACGGTCGGGCGTGACTTCGACAGCTATGCGCTGTGGCTGGACCAGCAGGGCATCAACCGAGACCATGTTCGCCAGATCAATTCGGCATGGACGGCGCAGGCCTATATCACCACCGATCTCGACGACAACCAGATCACCGCCTTTCACCCGGGTGCGATGAACCTCGCCCACACCCAGGATGTGCCGTCAGCCGGCATTCGACTGGGTTCGGTATCCCCGGACGGGCGGGATGGCATGCTGTTGCATGCCCGGCAGTTCCAGGAGGCCGGCGTACCGTTCCTGTTCGACCCCGGACAGGGCTTGCCGATGTTCAACGGCGACGAGCTGAAGGCCTTCATCGAGCAGGCGAGCTATGTGGCGGTCAACGACTACGAGGCCGAGCTGTTGGTGGATCGCACCGGCTGGACGCTGAAGCAGATCGCCGAACGCGTCGAGGCCTTGATCGTCACCCGCGGCGGCAAGGGATCGCACATTCTGACGGCGGGCAAGACGCTGGAGATTCCGGTCGCCAAGGCCGAGTCGCTGGCCGACCCCACCGGATGCGGGGACGCTTATCGCGGCGGCTTGCTGTTCGGGATCGCACGGGGTTTCGACTGGGAGACCAGCGGACGAATCGCCAGCCTGATGGGAGCGATCAAGATCGAGCGACCCGGCACCCAGAATCACCGTTTCACCCTGGATGAGTTCCGTGAGCGTTATGCCCGCGAATTCCGGACCACGCTGGATGGCCTGTGAGAGGCGGGCGTCATGATTGAACTGCGCCTGAAGCCGCGCGAAGACCGTCGCCTGAGGGCTGGGCACCTGTGGGTGTACTCCAATGAGCTCGACACTCCGGAGGGCTTTCGCCAGCTGCCGGTGGGCAGTCTCTGTCGTCTGCTGGATGACCGCGGCAGGCCGCTGGGGACCGGCTATCTCAATCCGCACACCCTGATTGCGGTGCGACTGCTGACCGGGGCGGCGCAGGCGCAGATTGATACGGACTGGTTTGTGCGCCGCTTCGAGTCGGCCCTGGCGCTACGGCAGCGCCGCTATCCCACGCCCCATTACCGCCTGGTGTTCGGCGAATCGGACGGGCTGCCGGGGCTGGTGGTGGATCGGTTTGGCGACGTGCTGGCCGTGCAGATCACCACCGCCGGGATGGAACAGCTCAAGCCGATGATCCTGGCCGCGCTGGAGCGCCTGCTGGCGCCTGCCGCCATTCGCATCGTCAATGATCTGCCGATGCGGGCAACCGAGGGGTTGCCGCTGACTGATGAGTGGGTGGGCGCCGCGCCGCAGGCCTTGGCGGTGGAGGAGGGGCCGGTCCGGTTTCAGGTGCCGCTGGACGGTGCGCAGAAGACCGGTTGGTTCTTCGATCAGGCGCAGAACCGCGACCGCTGGGCACCTTACGCCCGTGGCGCCCGCGTTCTGGATGTCTTCAGCTATGCCGGCGGTTGGGCGCTGCGGGCCCTGGCGGCAGGCGCCGAGCAGGCCGTGTGCATTGATCGATCCGCCGCCGCGTTGGCTGCCGCAACCGCCAGTGCAGCGGACCATGGCTGGGCGTTGGAGTGCCTCCAGGGGGAAGCGCTCGATCAGCTCAAGCGGCTGCGAACGGACGGCCGCAGTTTCGATTTCATCGTGGTGGATCCGCCGGCCCTGGTGAAGCGGAAAAAGGATCTCCATCAGGGCCTGGAGCACTACGCCGCCCTCAATCGCGCGGCCATCGCGCTGTTGGCGCCTGATGGCCTGCTGGTCAGTTGCTCCTGTTCCCACCATGTGGCGGATACCGACCTGCAGCGCATGGTGCTGCGGGAGGCGCGTGCCGCCAAGCGCCGCATGCAGATTCTGGAAACCGGCAGCCAGGGGCCTGATCATCCCATCCACCCGGCCATCCCCGAGACCCGGTACCTCAAGGGCATGATCAGTCGGCTGCACCAGTCCTGAGAGCCTGTGAAAAAATTGCCCGCCTGCTGCGACCTCCGCCGAACGCCCCCTGCGGCGTTGTCCTGCGCGGAATCCAGCGTCATTTACCTCAGTAAACTCCTTGGATTTCGCGCAGGACGCCTTGCCGGAGACGCCCGGCGAGGCTCTCGCGACGGCGTTCGTTTTTTTCACAAGCTCTGAGCCGCGGTTCACTGTCGAGACACGGACCGCAGGTACAATCGTCCCCATGCTGACCCATCCCCAGATTGATCCCGTCGCCCTCGCCCTCGGTCCGCTGAAGGTTCATTGGTACGGACTGATGTATCTGGCCGGTTTCTACGGCGCCTGGTGGCTGGGGACCGTGCGCGCGCGGCAGCCGCATATCGGCTGGCAGCGTGAGCAGGTGACCGACCTGCTGTTCTACATCGTGCTCGGGGTCATCCTGGGTGGCCGCATCGGCTACACCCTGTTCTACAACCTGGACCGGTTTCTCGCCGAGCCCACCATGATCCTGCGCATGTGGGAGGGTGGCATGAGTTTTCATGGCGGCCTGATCGGTGTGATCGTGGCTTACTTCTGGTTTGCCCGGGTCAAACAGCGCAACGTTTTCGATATCGCCGATTTCGCGGCGCCACTGATCCCGGTGGGCCTGCTCGCAGGGCGCATCGGCAATTTCATCAATGGCGAACTCTATGGCGCCCCGACAGACCTGCCCTGGGGCATGGTGTTTCCGATGGCGGGTCCCGAGCCGCGCCACCCCTCCATGCTCTACGAGGCGCTGCTGGAAGGGGTGGTGATGCTGGCGCTGCTGTGGTGGTTTGGCCGCAGGCCGCGGCCGCGGATGGCGGTTTCGGGGCTGTTTCTGGTGCTCTATGCCGTGTTCCGCTCATCGGTGGAACTGGTGCGGCTGCCGGACGCCCATATCGGGTATCTCCATGGCACCACCTGGTTCACCATGGGGATGCAGCTGAGCCTGCCGATGTTGGTGCTGGGACTGATCATGCTGGGGGTGGCCTACGGACGCCCCCGCGCCAACGGGGGCTGACATGCAGGCCTATCTCGCCTTGATGCAACGGGTGCTGGATGAAGGTGCCGACAAAGCCGACCGCACCGGTACCGGCACCCGCTCGGTATTCGGGCATCAGATGCGGTTCGATCTGTCGCAAGGGTTCCCGCTGCTGACCACCAAGAAACTGCATCTGAAATCGATCATCGTGGAGCTGCTGTGGTTCCTGCGCGGCGACACCAACATCGCCTGGCTGAAATCCCAGGGGGTCAGTATCTGGGACGAGTGGGCCGATGCGGAGGGTGATCTCGGTCCGGTCTACGGTCGGCAATGGCGGAGTTGGCCGACACCGGACGGGCGGCATGTCGATCAGATTCAGCAGGTGCTCGAACAGATTCGTGGCACCCCGGATTCACGGCGCATGATCGTGTCGGCCTGGAATGTGGGGGAGCTCGACCGCATGGCCCTCATGCCCTGCCATGCGCTGTTCCAGTTTTATGTGGCAGATGGGCGTCTCTCGTGCCAGCTGTATCAGCGCAGTGCCGATATCTTTCTGGGGGTGCCATTCAATATCGCCTCCTATGCCCTGCTGACGATGATGGTGGCGCAGGTTACGGGGCTCCGGCCCGGCGATTTTGTATGGACCGGCGGCGACTGCCACCTGTATGCCAATCATCTTGAGCAGGCGAAGCTGCAGTTGTCGCGCTCGCCGCGGGCGCTGCCGCGCATGGCGCTCAACCCGGAGGTTCAGGACCTGTTCGCCTTTTCCCTGGGTGATTTCACCCTCTCCGATTACGACCCCCATCCCCATATCAAGGCGCCCGTCGCAGTGTGATCGCGGGTTGCGCCCTGGCCTGAGCGAAGGGATATGCTGCGACCATGACAAGCGCAACGATCTGCCTCATCGCCGCCCTCGGGCGCAATCGCGTCATCGGCGTGGACGGCGACCTGCCGTGGCGGCTGCCCGATGATCTCAAGCGCTTCAAACAGTTGACGATGGGCCAGCCCGTGGTCATGGGACGGCGCACCTGGGAGTCGCTGGGTCGTCCGCTGCCAGGGCGGGAGAACCGCGTGCTGACCCGGCATCCGGCCTATGCCGCGCCCGGAGCGCTGGTGTTCGACCGTCTCGAGGATGCGCTGTTCCCGCCCGAGGGCGGGCCCCTGTGGGTGATTGGTGGAGGCGACCTCTACACTCAGACCCTGCCTTTTGCGGACGGCTTGTTCCTCACCGAAGTGGACGCCGCGCCCGAGGGGGACGCCTGGTTCCCGCCAGTGGACCCGACGCAATGGCGCTGCGTCGATCGTGAGCATCATGCCGCGGATGCGCGACACCCGGTCGCATTTGACTTCGCCGAGTACCGGCGGACATGACGCGCTGGCTGGCGGCCGCCTGCCTGTTGTGGTCCGGCCTGCTGGTGGCATCCGATCAGCCTTCGCCCGTGGTGGCGGTTTACATCAAGGGCAACGAGGTCACGCAGTTGCATGTGCTGCGGCGCGAGTTGCGCTGGCGCGAGGGCAGTACGCCGACGGACGAGCAACTGGAAGATGACCGTCAGGCGCTGCTTGATCTCGGCCTGTTCCGCTCTGTCGAACTGACGGTGCAGCGAACGGCCCAGGGCAAGGTGCTCACTTACGCCGTCAGGGAGAAGTTCTATCTGCTGCCGGTGCCGCGGCTCTCGGCCAATGCGGACGGACGCTACAGCTACGGCGCCCAAGTGCGTTGGAGCAACGTGTTCGGCCTCAATCACAGTCTGGTGGTGTACGGGGAGCGGGAGAACACCGAAGAGCCAGGGGTGGGGGAGGAGACCCAGTACGCGATCAGCTATGTGGCGCCCGCGCTGACCGGCCGCTATGAGACGCTGGTAGTGGGAATGGGCCACACCACGCGCCCGGTGCTGGATGGCGCGGGTGGCAAGGCCTATGACGAGCGCATTGATACTGCCGCGGTGACCTGGCTGCGTCAGCTCACCCTCGGGCGCAGCAATCAGGGGTGGTCCGTGGGGCTGGGGCCGCGCTGGCGACGACAGGACACCCTTGGCCCGTCGGCTCCGCCCGAGGATGGTCACGCGGCCGCACTCGGGACCGTACTGGCCTATCGCAACCAGCGGTTCCGGGTTTACAGCGACGAGGGCCTCCGGTTCAACATGCACCTTGATGCCGCCCGCGAAGGCTGGATTGCCGACTATGATTTCGTGCATTGGGGAGCTGAGGTTGCCTGGCTGCGGCCGTTCGGCAACACCCCGCACCAGAGCCTGCACCTGTTCGCCGAGCTTGGGGGTTATCACGGCGGACCTGCCAGTATCGACGCCTATTCGCTGGGTGGCGGTGGGCAGTTGCGGGCCTATGACCGCGCTTTCATCGAAGGCGATGCCTACTATCGCCTCGCAGTGGAGTGGTTGCGGCCACTCCACTGGCCGTGGTTGCGCGTGCTCGTGGTGCTCGAGAATGGCAATGTGTTTGACGATGTGCGCGGCATGACCCTGCGCGACAGCTACACCAGCCTGGGCCTCGGACTGCGGCTGCGCGTTCCCCAGTTCGTCAACCTCGAGGTGGAGGTGGGCTGGGCCTTTCCTCTCGGCGACGGAGGCGAGGGGCAGGTCTTCGGCGGGCGTCCCTGAGCGACGCGAAACGCGTGTTATAAATCGCGTCGGTTTTCCTTTTCGGAGCGAGAGATGAGCGATTCCACTGCGGCCTTTACCCAAGCGCAGGCTGATGTCAAAACACTGACCAAGCGGCCGTCCAACGAAGACATGCTGTTCCTGTACGCGCACTTCAAGCAGGCCAGCGATGGCGATGTCAGCGGCAGCCGCCCCGGTATGCTGGACATGGTCGGACGTGCCAAGTACGACGCCTGGGCCAAACTGAAGGGGCACTCTGCGGACGCCGCGCGCAAGGCGTACATCGACAAGGTGACCGCGCTGCTCAAGACGCACAAGTAGCCGATGGCGGCCCCGCAAAGTGGTCGCGCGGACTATCCGCGCTTTGCGATGATCGATACGCGCTGGAAGGACAACGATGTTTATGGCCACGTCAACAACGTCGAGTACTACAGCTACTTCGACAGCGTGATCAACCGTTATCTGATTCGCGAGGGCGGCCTGGACATTCATGGTGGCCCGGTGATCGGCCTGTGCGTGCGCTCGGAGTGTCAGTACCACGCACCGCTGGCGTTCCCGGATCAGGTCGAGGCGGGGCTGCGGGTGGCGCGATTGGGGCGCAGCAGCGTCCAGTATGCGATCGGCCTGTTCCGCGAGGGTGAGGATGCGCCCGCCGCGGAAGGCGGCTTCGTCCATGTCTTCGTCGATCGCGCTACGCGCCGGCCCGTGCCTCTGGAGGGGGCACTGCGTGCGGCGCTGGCGGCACTTCATGTTCCTGAACGAGAGGAGCCTGGCTCGTGATTTCCACCCGTGCTGCCGTCCTTCGCGAAATGGGCTTGCCCGCTCCGTACGAACGCTCGCGCCCGCTGCGCATCGAAACCGTGCAGTTGGCGCCGCCGGGGCCGGGCGAGTTGCTGATCCGTGTGCGTGCGGCCGGACTCTGTCACTCCGACCTTTCGGTGATCGACGGCTCGCGGCCGCGTGTGATGCCGATGGTGCTGGGGCACGAAGCTGCGGGCGAAGTCGTGGCCTGTGGAGACGGGGTCAGCGCCTTCTCGCCGGGGGATGCGGTGGTGTTTTCCTTCGTGCCGGTCTGTGGGCACTGCAGTCCCTGCGCGGAGGGCCGTGCGGCGTTGTGTGAGCCGGGCGCGGCGGCCAATGTTGCGGGGGCCCTGCTGTCGGGGCACCGGCCGTTCCGCGACGGTCTCGACCCCCTGCATCAGCATCTCGGTGTTTCCGGGTTTGCCGAGCACACCGTGGTGTCGCAGTACTCCGCCGTCAGGATCGATCCGTCGCTGCCGCCCGAGATTGCGGCGCTGTTCGGTTGCGCGGTGATGACCGGTGTCGGTGCGGTGGTCAACACCGCGCGTGTCGCGCCGGGGCAGAGTGTCGCCATCTTCGGATTGGGCGGGGTCGGCCTTGCGGCCCTGCTGGGCGCCGTGGCCAGTGGTGCCCATCCGGTGGTGGCGGTGGATGTTCGCGAAGACAAGTTGGCACTTGCGCGGGCGCTGGGTGCAACGCATACCGTGTTGGCGACTGGGGATGGCGACATGCCATCCGCGATCCGGGAGCAGGTCGCCGGCGGTGTCGACGTGGCGATCGAGACCGTTGGACATGAGCAGGTGCTGGTGCAGGCCTATCAGGCGACCCGGCGCGGCGGCCTCACCATCACCGTGGGGTTGCCGCATCCCGCGCGGCAGTTTGCCGTGCCTGCCGTCAGCCTGGTGGCGGAGGAGCGCACCGTGAAAGGATCCTACATGGGGTCCTGTGTTCCCAGCCGCGATGTGCCGCGCTTTGTCTCGCTGTTCAAGGCCGGCCGCCTTCCGGTGGAGCGTCTGCTGACGCATCGGTTGGCTTTGGAGGACATCAACCTCGGTTTTGACCGCTTGGCGCGCGGGGAGGCAGTGCGCCAGGTCGTCATGTTTCCCTGAAGGGTAATAATAATTACCAATTGGGATGTCTGAGGGCTATAGCCGTCGTTTCGCGGCAATGGTTGCAAAGATCAATATTCAGGGGTGCTTCGGCTGGCAGCGACAGGGGTCTCTGTTACCATCATGGTCGGCAATTCATTGCTTATCGGTAACAATCATTTCCCGGAGAGACCATGATCCCGCGTACGCTGTTCACCTCTGACCACGAGGACTTCCGCAAGACCACCCGTCGTTTCATCGAGGAGGAAATCCTGCCGCACCATGAGCGCTGGGAGGCCCAGCAGCACGTGGACCGGCAGATCTGGAATCGCGCCGGTGAGCTGGGCATGCTCAACATGTCGATGCCTGAGGCATTTGGTGGGACCGGGGATCGCCTGTTCAGTGTGGTGCAGATGGAAGAGCTGGCGCGCGCCGGTGCCACCGGAATCGGCTGGCCGCTGCACAGCGAGATCGTGGCCCACTACATCAACAACTTCGGCAGCGATGAGCAGAAAGCCATGTGGCTGCCGAAGATGGCATCCGGCGAGACGGTGACGGCGATCGCCATGACCGAGCCGGGGACCGGTTCTGATCTGCAGGGCGTGAAGACCCGCGCCGTCGCTGATGGCGATGACTATGTCATCAACGGGTCGAAGATCTTCATCACCAATGGCTACCTCTGCGATCTGGTGGTGGTGGTGGCGAAGACCGGTGATTCCGGCGAAGGCGCCAAGGACATCTCACTGATTCTCGTGGAAGCCGATCGTGCGGGCTTTACCAAGGGCAAGCCGCTGAAAAAAGTGGGGATGCACGCTCAGGACACCTGTGAGCTGTTCTTTGAAAACGTTCGCGTGCCGAAATCCAACCTGCTTGGGCGCGAAGGTATGGGCTTCATCATGCTGATGCAGGAACTGGCATGGGAACGGCTGATCATTGCGATCACCTCCATCGCTGGCGCCGAAGCCGTGCTCGAGCAGACACAGGAGTACACCCGCAGCCGCAAGGTTTTCGGCAAGCCGGTGGCGGGCTTCCAGAACACCCGTTTCAAGCTGGCTGAGCTGAAGACCGAGCTGGCGATCGGACGTGTCTTCGTTGACCGCTGCATCGAGCAGGTCACCAAGAAGAAGTTGGGGGTGGACGACGCCGCGATGGCCAAATATTGGACGTCTGACCTGATGTGCAAGGTGATCGACGAATGTGTTCAGCTCCATGGTGGCTACGGTTACATGATGGAATATCCGGTGGCGCGCGCCTGGATCGATGCGCGGGCGCAGCGCATTTACGGTGGGACCAATGAGATCATGAAGGAACTGATCGCCCGCACGCTCTGAGGGGAACCCCATGTCGCACAATCCATTGCTCGCGGGCCTCAAGGTCCTCGATCTGTCCCGGCTGCTGCCGGGACCTTTCTGCTCGCTCTATCTCGCCCAGATGGGGGCGGAGGTCATCAAGATCGAGGAGCCGGGTGTCGGAGACTACTGCCGTGCACTTTCCGAAGAAATGTTCCAGCTGGTCAATCGCGGCAAGAAGTCCGTGGTACTGGACCTGCGCAAGCCGGAGGATGCGGAGGCGTTTCGCAGGCTTGCAGAAGATGCGGATGTGGTGCTGGAGTCGTTCCGCCCGGGCGTCATGGAAAAGCTCGGGTGTGACTATGAGCGGCTTCGCGCCCGCAACCCGAAGCTCGTGTATGCCGCGTTGACGGGCTACGGCCAAACCGGCCCTTATGCCCGTCGCCCCGGCCACGACATGAACTACCGCGGCTATGCCGGGGACCTGGACCAGAATGCGGCCGCGGGTGGTGCGCCGGTCCAGGGGAACTTCCAGGTGGCGGACCTGGCAGGGGGTGCCCTGACCTGCGCCGTCGGCATTCTCGCGGCAGTACTCGGTGCCCGTGCCTCCGGGCAGGGCACCTTCGTTGATGTCGGCATGATGGATGGCACGCTTGCGCTGCAGGTGGCGGCCTTGAGTGCGCGAAGGACCGTGGGCACGACGCCGCGACCCGGGGAGGACGGACTCTCCGGCGCGGTGCCCAACTACGCCTTGTACGAGACGGCGGATGGGCGGCATCTGGCGGTGGGTTCGCTGGAGTTCAAGTTCTTCAAGCGGCTGCTCGAACTTGCCGGGGCGACCGATCTGCTCAAGCTGCCGCTGGCGCCCGGTGCCAAGGGGGAACCGTTGCGTCAGGCGCTGAAGGCCTTGTTCAAGCAGCGCACCCGCGATGAATGGGAGGCGTTGCTGGCGCATGAAGATACCTGCGTCTCGGGGATTCTCACCCTCGACGAGGCGCTGGAGAACGAGCAGGTCAAGGCGCGCGAACTGGTGGAGCAGGTCAACGGCAAGCCGGCGATCGCGCTGCCAATCCGGTTCAGTCATGCGCAAGCCACGCGGGGCGAGGCGCCCGCGCTGGGGGCGCATACCGAAGAGGTTCTGCGTCGCTGATGAGGTGCGAAGCGAAGCGCCGGTGGGGGCCGGCGCCTCGCGTTTGACAGGCCCGGGCACACCGTTGAGTCGGCGAAATGTCCGTAAGACGTGACCCTGAGGGCCATCGGATGTCAAAATTAGGTCACGAAAAAACGACTGTGGGGAAACAACATGCTGATCCTGACGCGGAGAGTCGGCGAGACCGTCATCATTGGAGGCGGCATCACCGTCACCGTTCTGGACATCAAGGGCGGCCAGGTTCGCCTGGGTGTCATGGCGCCCAAGGAAGTGCCTGTCCACCGAGGGGAGTTGGTTGAGCGCGAGCGTGAGCGCGCAGCCGCTGCGGCCGCCGCCAGCGCCAATGCCAAGAAGGACGACTGATTCCTTTACCTGAAGGCGGGGCGCCGCTACAATCGCGCCCCGTCTGGTGTAGTTGAGCCGACGGCGGGCGCCCGTAGCTCAGCTGGATAGAGCACCAGGCTACGAACTTGGGGGTCGGAGGTTCGAATCCTTCCGGGCGCGCCATCGTGGTGTGAGGGAGCTTCCCTCGCGTCGTCCCGGAGAGTTGGCCGAGTGGACGAAGGCGCTCCCCTGCTAAGGGAGTATAGGGTTTATCCCCTATCGAGGGTTCGAATCCCTCACTCTCCGCCAGTTTTTGAAGTGGCAGTTTTGCGGGCTCGTAGCTCAGCTGGATAGAGCACCAGGCTACGAACTTGGGGGTCGGGAGTTCGAATCTCTCCGAGCCCGCCATCTGCCTTTCAAGCGTGGCGACGTTGACTGCACGGTTCGACCACGGGCGTCGTTTGCGGCAGTCTCTCGACTCCTTCTTCGTCCCGCCCTTTCATCGTGCGTAATCGCAACCCTGTGGCCATTGTCGGTGCCGGTGCTGCTGGCCTGGCCTGTGCGCGCCGCCTGCGTGCAGCCGGCGTTGACGTGCAGCTGTTCGACAAGGGGCGGCACCCGGGAGGCCGCATCAGTACGCGAACCACGCCGATCGGCACCTTCGATCACGGCGCCCAGCTGCTGAGGGACTCCGAGCCAGCGTTCGCATCGGAAATGTCGGCACTGCGCCAGTGCGGGGTGCTCGTGCCCTGGGTGCTGCCGGGCGTGCGTTCCGGCACCTGGACCGCGGTGCCGGCAATGCGTCAGTTGGCGGCAACCTGGGCGGCGAATCTGAGGGTGCAGTGTGGCACGACGGTGGGATCGATTCGGGGCTGCGCAGGGCGCTGGCGCCTTCGCGCACGGTGTGTGGGTGCAGCAGACATCGATGTCGGCCCCTTCGATGCCGTCCTGTTGACGCTACCGGTTCCGCAATTGGTATCCGTGCTGCCGGAGGCGGCGCCTGCGCCGCCGAATCCGCACTATGCACCCTGTTGGACACTGATGGCCGGGCTGGCGACGGGCCGCGATGCTGGAGTGTGTCCCGAGCGTGCGCCCGACGGCCCGGTGGCGTGGGTGGCGGCCGAGCACCGCAAGCCCGGACGCGGCGGTGTGCCGAGGATCACGGTGCAGGCCGGGCCGGACTGGTCCGCGCAACATGCAGAGATGCCGCCGGCGGCGGTCGAGGCACTCATGGTGCAGGGGCTTGCCGCCGAGGGGATGCAGGTGACTCACGCTGTCGTGCATCGATGGCGCTACGCCCGGGTGTTGAAGGCGGCATCAAGCCCGCTGTGGTGTGAGCGCGCGCGTCTCGGCTACGCCGGCGACGGATTTGCCGGGCCGCGGATCGGCGCGGCCTGGCGCAGTGGTGTGGCGCTGGCAGCGCGGTACCTTGAGGCGGCCGGTCATGGCTGACCGCGGGCGCCGTTTGTTGTGGGCAGGTGCCCGCTCTGCCGGGCGTCTGCTGGGCCGCCGTTTGGGGCGTACGCCGGCGGCTGCCACCTGGGCGCAGATCGGCGAGGACTGGTTCCAGACCCTTGGCCAGATGAAGGGTGCGGCGATGAAGCTGGGACAACTGGTCTCACAGTACGCGGACGTCCTGCCGCCTGAACTGGTCGCCCCGCTGGCGCGCCTGCAACGCGCATCGCAGCCACGCCCCTTTGCCGAGATCGAGCAGGTGCTGGGGGAGGAATGGTCGGCTGCGCACTGGGCGGCAGTGGATGCCATCGAGCCGTCAGCTATGGCGGCTGCTTCGATCGGGCAGGTGCATGCCGCGCGTCTGGCCGACGGACGCGAAGTGGTGATCAAGGTTCGATATCCCGGGGTGGCGGAAGCCGTCGACGAGGATGTCGATACGCTGGGCAGGCTGTTGCGGATGGCGCGGCTGTTACCCATTGATGGTATCGCCCTTGACGGGCTGCTGGCCGAAATCCGGGCGCGGCTGCGGGAGGAGACCGACTACGGCTGCGAGTTGCGGAACCTGTGTGACATGCGCCGTGCCGCCGCGCATCCAGGGGTGCGCTATCCGGAGCCGGTCGAGCTGCTTTGTACGCCTGCAGTGCTGGTGACCACCGCCTGTCCTGCCGACGATCTCGCGGGGGCTGCGGCGTACCCCCAGGCGGTTCGTGACCGTATCGGCGAGATCTTGCTGCGCTGGTTTCTTCAGCAGGTGCTGGTGGCCGGGGTGGTGCATGCGGATCCTCATCCCGGCAACTTCGGCTTCTCCCCGGACGGGACGCTGACCGTCTACGACTTCGGCTGCGTGAAACATCTGCCGCGGCATCTTCAGCCGCTGTTGCGCGATGGCATGCGGGCTGGACGTGAACATGATTGGTCGGGCTTGCACCAGATGCTCTATCGCATCGGAGCGTTGGAGGCTGCGGCCGCGGATCCCGTGCGGCGCGCGCAGTTGCGGGAGCAGTTGCGGCCCTACTATCAGGCCATGACAGGCGCGGTCATCGACCCCCTGCGTGCGCAGTCCATGTTCGACTTCTCCGAGCCGGCGTTGATCGAGGATGCGCGTGCGGTGTTGCGGGCCGATCTGTCGACACTGCGACATTTCCGTCCGGTACCCGAGCTGGCCTTCGTCGGCCGTGCGGCCAGTGGCCTGTACTGGATGCTGAGGGCGCTGAAGGCGCGGGTTCCGGTGGCAGCCTGCCTGGACGAAGCGATTGGGGGTTGATCCCCGCGGCGGTGGATCAGGGGCGAAGCCAGAAGGGTTTGAAGCCCCGGGCCCGCAGGCTGCTCAGGGCGGTCTCCGCTACGCGGGGACTGGCAAAGGGGCCGATCACCACGCGATGCCAGGTCAGTTCGCCGTCGGCCTCGACCCAGATGGCGGTCGGGCCCAGGTTGCCGTGCAGCAGGTCCTCGCGCAGGTTGACCGCGTTGACCGGGTCTGCGAAGGATGCCACCTGCAAATAGCCGGGAGCCTCCGGATCGGCCTGATGGGGAGGCCGTCGTAGCGGTGTGCTGTCGGGTATCAGGGCGGTCACTTCAACTTTCGCCGAGCCCGCACTGAGCATGTCCAGTCGTGCGGCTGCGGCGTAGGACAGATCAATGATGCGGCCAGGGTGGAACGGGCCGCGGTCGTTCACCCTCACGACGACCGAGCGACCATTCCCGAGGTGCGTGACACGGACGTAACTGGGTAGCGGCAGCGATTTGTGGGCTGCGGTCATCTGGAACATGTCGTAGCGCTCGCCGCTGGCGGTCGTATGCCCATGAAACTTCTTGCCGTACCAGGACGCGCCGCCGCGCTCGGAGTACCCGGCCGCGTCCTCAAGCACCTGATAGGTCTTGCCGAACACGGTGTACTGCACCGGGTTGCCGGAGCGCGACCGAGCTTCGGCACGGGGAACCGCATCGGGTGTGAGGTGCACATCGCGCGGAATCTCATGGGCATCCGGCGCGATGTCCTGATCAAGGGCGTAGCGGCCTCCGGGCTCGTGTCCGGGGGGTGGTGCCGGGCGCCGTGAATCCGTCGTGTCGTAGCGGGGCGGAGGCGGGGGCGTTCCGGCGGGAGGGCGCTCCTTCAGGGCGCTGCAGGCTCCGAGCTGGAGCGTCAGCAAGGCCAGCAGCAGCCGGGGGGTCATGGGGGCCCCGGCGGGGCCTGGATGGCCCTGGCCAGCTGCGCCACTGCCATGGCGTAGAAGGTGCGCGGGTTGTAGCTCATGATCGAGTAGAAATTGGGCAGCGCCACCCAGTATTCGGTGCTGCCATCGTCCAGCGGAAGCGCCACAACGCCGACGGGTGTGTCGAGGGGCAGCGGCTCGCGCAGCGCGATTCCCAGCCCTGCCAGGTCGCGTGCCCGGTACGCCGGTGTGCGTTGGTTGACCTTGAGCTGCTCGCTCACTCGGCTGGGAGCTTTTACCGGGACGATGACCGGCTCGCCGCGTCGCCACGCCTGGGCCGGACGGTAGTCCACCAGATAGCGGCCGATCGATCCGATGGCATCGGGCAAGGTCCACAGATCACGCTGTCCATCCTGATCGAAATCCAGGGCCAGCCGACGATAGTTGCTGGGCATGAACTGCGCCGCACCCATGGCACCGGCATACGAGCCGCGGGGATCGCGGGGGTCGCGGCCGGTTTCCTCGCAGAACACGAGAAACTCGATCAGCTCGCTGCGAAAGAACGGGCTGCGCGTCGGATGGTCGTAACCCTGCGTGGCGAGCGCATCCAGCACCCGGACGTTGCCGGTGATGCGGCCGTAGCGGGTTTCGATGCCGAGGATGGCGGCCACCACCGCAGGCGGCACACCGAACTCACTCTCGGTGCGTGCCAGAGTGTCGCCGTGCGTCTTCAGCAATGCCTGCCCGTTCTCGATACGGGCCGTGTCGATACGCCGGGCGTATTGGGTCCAGGTTTCGGTTCGCTCCGGCGCGGTCTGCTCGCGCACGATCAGCTGCGGCAAGGTACGGGCGTCCGCCAGTGCCAGGCGTGTGCGTTCGATCGCGGCATCGCTGAACCCGTGCGTGTCGCGAAGGGTGCCGAGAATCCCTTCAGTGGCAGGATGATCGGCATATTGCGCCTGGGCGGGCGTCGTCAGCAGGGCGGCGGTCAGCAACCCGGGCAGCAAGCAAGATTTCATCAGTTCGACAACAGTTTTCGATGGGTCTGAATGGACATCAGCATGCCAAATCCTGCGAGCAGGCTCACGGCCGAGGTGCCACCGTAGCTGATAAGCGGCAGGGGAACACCCACGACGGGCAGCAGGCCAATCACCATGCCGATGTTGATGAAGACGTAGACAAAGAACTTCAGCGAGAGTGCCGCAGCCAGCAGCCGCTGAAAAGTATCCTGTGCGCGCATGGCGATCACCAGCCCGCGGCCGACGATGGCCAGGTAGAGCATCAGCAGGAACAAGGCGCCGATGAGGCCGAACTCCTCTGCGATCACGGCGAAGATGAAATCAGTATGGGCTTCGGGTAGAAAGTCGAGCTTGGCCTGGGTGCCCTCCAGCCAGCCCTTGCCGAACAGGCCGCCTGAACCGATTGCGATTTTCGACTGCGTGATGTGGTAGCCGGCGCCCAGCGGATCCCGTTCCGGGTCGAACAGGGTCAGGATGCGGCCACGCTGGTAGTCATGCAGCTGGTGCCAGAGGATCGGAGCGGCGGCGGCCACGGCGCCAACGGCCCCGAGAATCCAACGCCAGCGAAGGCCCGCGAAGAACAATGCGAAGCCGCCGGCACCGATGATCAGCAGGGCGGTGCCAAGGTCGGGCTGCTGCATGACCAAGCCTGCGGGAAGGCCGATCAGCAGCAGCGTCAGTGCCATGGTGCCGACGCTGGGCGGCAGCAGTCGATGGTGCAGGTAGGCGGCGATCACCATGGGCATCGCCAGTTTCATGAGTTCCGACGGCTGGAACCGGATCACGCCGAGGTCGAGCCAGCGTTGTGCGCCCTTGGCGGCATCGCCCAGCAGCAGCACCAGGATCAGCAGCACAGCAGTGACGCCGTAGAGCCAGGGCGAGATCGTTCGATACCATTCCGGCGGCGCCTGCGCTACGGCGATCATCACCACCATGCCGAGCATCAGGCGCTTGCCCTGGGCGATTACGGCGTCCATGTCATGTCCGGAGGCCGAGTACAGCACGATCAGGCCGAGGGCGGAGACCAGCAGCAGTAACAGCAGTAACCAACTGTCGATGCGCCAGTGCTCCAGCCAGTCACTGAGACCGGGTTCGGCGCTGCGTCGACCGATCTCAATCAGGGGCACGGGCCGTCACCTCCGGGGTTGGGCGTGGGCTGGGTCGGACGACTTTGGGGATGACCGGGGGTGGACTTTCATAGCGGACCTCCCCCAGCAGGTACTGGTCCATCACCTTGCGTGCGATTGGTCCCGAGACGGCACCGCCATGCCCGGCATGCTCGGCCAGCACCGCCACCGCCACCTGAGGGTCATCGGCGGGGGCAAAGGCGACGAACAGCGCGTGGTCACGGAGATGCAGTGGCGTCTGCTCCAGCGTGGGGGCCACCTTTTCATCCTGTGACAGGCCGGCGACCTGTGCAGTACCGGTTTTGGCCGCGATCAGGTAGGGCGCGTCCCGGCCAACGCGATACGCCGTTCCGCCGGGCTGGTGAGCCGTCTCGATCATGGCCTGGATCACCTTGTCCCAGTGCCGTGTGTTGCTGATCACGATGGGGGGCAGCGGTGACACCGTCTGTGGTGTCTCATCGCCGCTAGCCGGGTCGCGTGTGGCGCGCAGGATGTGCGGCATGAACCCTTCCCCGCGGTTGGCGATGCGTGCCGTCATCTGGGCCAGTTGCAGCGGCGTGACCAGGGTATAGCCCTGACCGATGCCGATATTGAGGGTCTCACCTGGATACCAGGGCTCGCCACGGGTGCGGCGCTTCCACTCTCGCGAGGGCATCAGCCCGGTGCTTTCGAGGGGCAGGTCGATGCCGGTCCGCGCACCCAGTCCGAACTGGGTCATCGCATCGTGCATGCGATCAATGCCGAGGTTCATGGCGAGTTGATAGAAGTAGATGTCGCAGCTGTGCATGACACCGGCGACCATGTCCATCCAGCCATGCCCCTGCCGGCGCCAGCAGCGGTAGCGTCGGGTCGAGCCAGGCAATTGCATGCTGCCGCCGCAGAACTCTCGGTGATCGGGGTCGGTGATGTTGTATTCCAGCCCCGCAAGCGCCATCGCCGGCTTGACCGTGGACCCCGGAGGGTACTGCCCCTGCAGTGCGCGGTTGAACAGGGGCCGGGAGCGGTCGGACAGCAGGGCCTGATAAGACGCGACATCGATGCCCTCGACAAAGGCATGCGGATCGAAGCCCGGCTTGCTGACCAGCGCGATCACCTCGCCATTTCGAGGATCCAGCGCCACCACCGAACCATTCAGTTCGCCCAGCGCAGCTTCGGCGACTTCCTGTACCCGGGCATCGACACTCAGCACCAGGTTCTGGCCGGATTTCCCAGGACGGTGATCGAGCTCGCGCAGCGGGCGGCCGAAGGCATTGGCCTCGATGATCTTGGCGCCCGGAAGCCCGCGCAGCAGATCTTCGTGACTGCGTTCGATGCCCGCCTTTCCGATCTGCGCCAGCCCCTGATACAGGTTGGTGTCGATGCGCTGGAGGTCGGTTTCCGAAATGCCTCCGACGTAGCCGATGACATGCGCGGCTGAATTGCCGAGCGGGTAATTCCGGGTGAGACCAGCGGTCACTTCGACACCGGGCAGATCGTGGCGATTGACTTCGACCCGTGCGACCTCCTCCATCGACAGATTGTTGCGCAGTGGCACCCCCCGGTAGCGTGGGGTTTTTCGGACGCGATCCTCGAAACGGGCGATGTCGGCATCGGTCAGCTGCACCAGGTGCCCCAGACGCATGAGCAGCGAGGGCATGTCCTGAATCTGCTCCGGCACCACCTCAAGCACGAACGCCGGGCGGTTCTGCGCGAGTACCACGCCATTGCGATCGAAGACGAGCCCTCGCACCGGCGGAACCGGCGTCACGCGCAGACGATTCTCATCCGCTCGCGTGGTGTAGTAGCGATGATCCTCCACCTGCAGGCGCGTCAGCCGAGCCATCAGCAACAGGGTCAGGCCGAAGCAGATCAGCGCGCCGACCACGATGCGGCTGGAGAAGAGGTTCTTCTCGCGATGGAGATTCTTGAGAGGCTCGTAGCGCGCCATGGAAGCCGCCCCTGCGGTCAGTCGTCACGCCGGGGTTTGAACCACCGAACCATCAGGCCATAGACGAAGGGCCACAGCAGGGTGGTGGGGATGATCGGCATCCAGCGGAGTTCCTGGCTGGCCTGACGATCGGTAAGGCCGTCGATCCAGAACAGGATTAAGGTGTAGAGCGCCCAGATCGGTACCAGCACCAGCATCGCCTGCCACACCTCGAACAACACGAAGACCCCGCGCAGACGGCTCACCAGATAGGCGACCACCACCAGCGCCAGGGCATGCTGCCCGAGGACAGTGCCGAACACCACATCGGCGGCGAGGCCGGCAATGAACGCCCCGACCAGGCTCGACACCCGTGCCTCGCTCAGCGCCCAATACGACAGCACCATGGGCAACCAGTAGGGGCGTGCCGGGCTCAGCCAGTCCGGCAGGGCGATCAGCTGCAGCAGCAGCGCCAGCAGCAGACTCAGGACGAATCCGAGGTGTAGGGAGCGCTGTCGCCTCACGGGCTGGAGGTGGCGGAGGCCGCCGGCGCCTCGGCTTCGGCCTCGGGTACGTCCGTGGCACTGCCGTCATCCGGGCCGGGTGTCGGCTCGGCGGCCTCGCTGTGTCGTTCGCTCCAGACCAGCAAGGCCTGCCGGCCCTGGTTGAGCTGAGCGATGGGGTGGGCCAGGGCTTCGAGGAAGTGTTCGCCTGCGGTATGGCGCAGCGTGTGAATGCGGCCCACCGGGTAGCCGGCGGGAAACCGCCCGCCCAACGGGGAAGACACCAACAAGTCGCCCTCGCGGATATCGGCATTGGAGGGCAGGAAGGGTAGCTTCAGGCCCTGGCCATCACCTCGGCCGACAGCGATGGTTTGCAGGCCGGTCCGGTTGACCTCGACCGGTATGCCGTGATCCGGGTCTGTGATCAGCAGGGCCTGCGAGACGCCGGGCGACACCTCCACGATCTGACCGAGCACCCCATGGGCATCCACCAGCGCCTGTCCCCGGTAGACACCATCGCGCAGACCCTTGTTGAGAGTGATCTGGTGGCGGTAGGGGTCCTGGTTGATCCCGACGATCTCGGCAATCAGCACTTTTTCATCGAGCGCCTCGCGGGAGGCCAGCAATTCGCGGATGCGGCGGTTCTCGGCTTCCAGTGCATCGAGTTTCTGAACGCGCACCTGCATCAGCATCAGGCGCTGCCGCAACTCACTGTTCTCGATGACCAGTGATTCACGGCTCTGGATCTGCTCGGCTGCGGTGCCGGCGCGCACGGGCAGGCTGGCCACCCAGATGAGCGGCGTCAGCGCTGTGGTCATGATTTCCCGTGCCAGTTGCAGGCGCTCACTGCGAGCGTCGGCGAGAATCAGGGTCAGGGCGCAGAAGATCAGGGTCAGCGTCCTCAGCCCCAGGCCGGGGCCCCGGGGAAAGTACGAACGGTGTGCAGCACTGATCGTGTTCAATTGACCGCAATCCCATACAGATGTCGCGTTTTTATCACAACGCGGTTTCGGCTTCGAGCATAAGCCCAGCGGCGGCCGTCCGCAATGGGGCGGCGACGCATTTTCTCAAGAAAACCCGGGGTTTGAGTCAGGAGCCTGATGCTCTTTGAGAGCACCTCGCGGTATCACCAGCCGGCGTCAGCCTTTTTCGGGATACCGCGGCCCCGCTCCCGCCTCAATCGAAACTGTAGAAATCGCCCTGCCGATCCAGCATGTTGAGCACCATGCCGCCGCCACGGGCCACGCAGGTGAGCGGGTCGTCGGCAATGATGACCGGCAGGCCGGTTTCCTCGGAGATCAGCTTGTCGAGGTCGCGCAGCAGGGCGCCGCCGCCCGTCAACACGATGCCGCGCTCGGCGACGTCGGATCCCAGCTCCGGTGGCGTGCGTTCCAGGGCCTGCTTGACCGCCTTGACGATCCCGGCCAGCGGCTCCTGCAGCGCATCCAGAATCTCGTTGGAATTCATCGTGAAGTTGCGTGGCACACCGGCGGCCAGATGGCGGCCGACGACATCGATCTCGGTGACCTCGTGGCCCGGGAAGGCCGTGCCGATCTCCTGTTTGATGCGCTCCGCAGTGGCTTCGCCGATCAGCATGTTGTATTGGCGGCGGACGTAGCTGACGATGGCCTCGTCGAACTTGTCGCCGCCGATACGCACGCTTTCGGCGTAGACGATGCCGTTGAGCGAGATCACCGCCACCTCGGAGGTGCCGCCGCCGATGTCCACCACCATCGAGCCGCGGGCTTCGCCCACCGGGATGCCGGCGCCGAGGGCGGCGGCGATCGGCTCTTCGATCACGTACACCTTGCGGGCACCCGCATTTTCTACCGACTCGCGGATGGCACGGCGTTCCACCTGGGTGGAGCCGTAGGGGACGCACACCACCACCCGGGTGACCGGGCGCATCATGCGGCCCTTCTGCACCTTGCGGATGAAGTACTGCAGCATCTTCTCGGTGACCGTGTAGTCGGCGATCACACCATCGCGCATGGGGCGGATGGTGGAGATGTTGTTGGGGGTGCGACCGAGCATCTGCTTGGCATCGATGCCGACGGCTTCGATCTTCTTGCTGCCCTTGGCATCGAGGCGGATGGCGACGACTGACGGTTCGTTGAGGATGATGCCCTCGTCGCGCACGTAGATGAGGGTGTTGGCGGTGCCCAGGTCAATGGAGAGGTCATTGACGAACAGTCGGCGGACGGCGTCGATCATCGCAGGTGTGGGTCCAGAAAAAGGGTGTGAGAAAAGCGAGGCGGCGGCCGCTTCGGCCGGTGCGGTCGGTCGGCGCAAGCCGTACACTATGCAATCAGACAATCATAAACCAATCCACGAACCCCCAAGGCAAGAAACATGAGCCTCAGCCCTGAGCAGGTGCGGCAGGTGGCCCACCTGGCGCGCCTGGCGCTGCAGCCCGAGCAGCTGGACCCCTACGCCAAGCAACTCAGCGACATCCTCGACCTGGTGGGGCGCTTGTCCGCCGCCGAGACCGAGGGTGTCGTGCCCATGGCGCACCCAATGGACATGACCCAGCGGCTGCGGCCGGACGTGATCACCGAGTCCGATCGCCGCGAAGCCTTTCAGGCGCATGCCCCGGCCGTGGAGAACGGCCTTTTCCTGGTGCCCAAGGTCATCGAGTAATGCACAACCTGAGTCTCAAGGCGCTGGCCGACGGCCTGCGCAGCAAGCAGTTTTCTTCGCGGGAGCTGACCGCGCATTTCCTGGGCCGCATTGAACGGCTGGAGCCGCAGCTCAACAGCTTCATCACGGTGACGGCCGAACAGGCGCTGGCCCAGGCGGATGCGGCGGATCAGCGGCTGGCACGGGGGGAGGCGGCGCCATTGACCGGCATCCCACTGGCGCAGAAGGATATTTTTGCCACTGAGGGCGTTCGCACCAGCTGTGCCAGCCGCATGCTGGACCGGTTCATTGCGCCGTACGACGCGACCCTCGTCCGCAAGCTGCACGCCGACGCCGGCATGGTGATGCTGGGCAAGTGCAACATGGACGAGTTCGCCATGGGCTCGTCCAACGAGACCTCCTGGTACGGCCCGGTCAAGAATCCCTGGGACACGGCCCGCGTGCCCGGCGGTTCGTCCGGCGGCAGTGTGGCCTGCGTGGCGGCGGGACTGGCGCCGGTGGCCACCGCCACCGATACCGGAGGCTCGATCCGCCAGCCGGCGGCGCTGACCAACCTGACCGGCATCAAGCCTACCTACGGACGGGTGTCCCGTTTCGGCATGATCGCCTTTGCCTCCAGTCTTGATCAGGCCGGAGTGGTGGCCCACAGCGCCGAGGATGCCGCCTGGGTGCTGCAGGCCATGAGCGGCTTCGACCCGTTGGACTCCACCTCGGTGGACCGCCCGGTGGACGATCTGCAGGCGTCGTTGGGGCAGTCGGTCAAGGGGCTGCGCATCGGACTGCCGAAGGAATATTTCGCCGATGGCATGTCGGCCGGTGTCCGCACCTGTGTCGATGCCGCGATCCGCACGCTCACCGAGCTGGGCGCGGTGTTTCAGGAGGTGTCGCTGCCCAACGCACCGTTGTCGGTCCCCACCTACTATGTGGTGGCGCCGGCGGAGGCCAGCTCCAATCTGGCGCGGTACGACGGCGTGCGCTTCGGTCATCGTGCTGAAAGCGTAAAAAATCTTGAAGAGTTGTATAAAAAATCACGCGGCGAGGGGTTTGGCGCCGAAGTGCAGCGCCGCATCATGATCGGCACCTACGTGCTCAGCCATGGGTACTACGACGCCTACTATCTGCAGGCACAGAAAGTCCGGCGCCTGATCGCCGAGGACTTCCGCCGTGCCTATGAGCAGGTGGACCTGATCCTGGCGCCGACCACCACCGACGTCGCCTTCCGCTTTGGCGAGAAGAGCGCCGACCCGGTGGCGATGTACCTCAACGACATCTACACCATCGCCGCCAACCTGGCGGGCATTCCGGCGCTGAGCATGCCGGCTGGCTTCAGCGACGGCCTGCCGGTGGGGGTTCAGCTGATGGGGAATTACTTCGACGAGGCGCGGCTGCTCAACGCTGCCCATCAGTATCAGCTGGCGACCGATTGGCACACCCACTGGCCGAAGGAGTTCAACTGATGAGTCAGCCTGCATGGGAAGCCGTCATCGGGCTGGAAGTCCACTGCCAGCTGCTGACGCGCACCAAGATTTTTTCCGGCGCCAACACGGCCTATGGCGCGGCGCCCAACACGCAGGCGGATGCCGTCACCCTGGGGCTTCCCGGGGTGTTGCCCGTGCTCAATGGCGAGGCCCTGCGCATGGCCGTGAAGTTCGGCCTGGCGGTGGACGCCGAAATCGCCGAGCGCTGCGTGTTTGCCCGCAAGCATTATTTCTATCCCGACCTGCCCAAGGGCTACCAGATCTCGCAGTACGAGCTGCCGATCGTTGAGCACGGCCATCTCGATATCGAGGTGGACGGCCAGGTGAAGCGGATTGGTATCACCCGTGCCCACATGGAAGAGGATGCCGGCAAGTCGCTGCACGAGAACTTCACCGGTGTCACCGGGATCGACCTCAACCGCGCCGGTACGCCGCTGATCGAAATCGTGTCGGAGCCGGACATCCGCTCGGCCGGCGAGGCCGTGGCCTACCTGAAGAAGCTCCACCAGCTGGTGGTCTATCTCGGGATCTGTGACGGCAACATGCAGGAAGGTTCGTTCCGCTGCGATGCCAATGTGTCGGTGCGCCGCGTCGGTGCCGAGAAATTCGGCACGCGGACCGAAACCAAGAACATCAACTCCTTCCGCTATGTGCAGCAGGCCATCGAGTTCGAGATCGAGCGTCAGATCGAGGTGATCGAGGGGGGCGGCAGCATCGTGCAGGAGACCCGGCTGTTCAATCCCGACACCGGCGAAACCCGCACCATGCGCGTCAAGGAAGATGCCAACGACTATCGCTACTTCCCCGATCCGGACCTGCTGCCGGTGGTGGTGACGGCGGAAACCCGGGAGGCGATCCGTGCCACGCTGCCGGAGCTGCCGGAGGCCAAGCGGGATCGCTTCGAGCAGCAATACGGTCTGCCGCGCTACGACGCCACCGTGCTGACCGGCGAAGCGGCGCTGGCTGATTACTACGAGGCGGCGGTCAAGGCCTCCGGTGCCGATGCCAAGCTCTGCGCCAACTGGGTCACCACCGATCTGCTGGGGGCCCTCAACAAGCTGGGCAAGGCCATCGCCGACAGCCCGATCAGCGCCGACATGCTGGCCGGCATGCTCAAGCGCATGGCCGACAACACCATCTCCGGCAAGCTCGCCAAGGAGGTGTTCGAAGCCATGCTCAACGGCGAAGGCGACGCGGACACGATCATCGATCGCAAGGGGCTGCGTCAGATCACCGACGACAGCGCCATCGTGTCGATCATCGAGCAGGTGATGGCGGCCAACCCGAAGCAGCTGGAGGATTTCCGTGGCGGCAAGGACAAGCTCTTCGGCTTCTTCGTCGGGCAGGTCATGAAGGCCAGCCAGGGCAAGGCCAACCCCGACGCCGTCAACCGGCTGTTGAAGGAGAAGCTGCCCGGATGAGGGCGCTTTCAAGGCACTTGCAGCTGTACCGGGAACGCCACGCATGAACCAGTTGTTGCCATTTCTGCTGCCGCAGCGGGGTGTGCGCGGCTTCGCCGTGACGTTGTCCGAGCAGCTCGACAGCATGTTCGGCTGGCGCGACTACCCCCCGGATGTGGCGACACAACTGGGCCAGGCGCTGGCGGCGACACCGCTGCTGGCGGCGGACATGCACCAGGAAGGGCGCTTCAACCTGCAGTTCCAGGGGCAGGGACCACTCAAGCTGCTGGTGACCCAGATCGACGACAGCCTGCAACTGCGGGGCATGGCCAAGCACGCGCCCTCGGCCGAAGGCGACTTTCAGGCCTTGTTCGGTGGGGGGCTGATGGCTGCCTTGCTGGAGCCCCGGCGAGGTGACAACCGGTATCAGGCGGTCGTGGAGGTGTTGGGGCTGGAGTTGTCCGAAGCGCTGCAGATCTATTTCGCCAGGTCGGAGCAGACCCAGACGATGATCCGCCTCGCGGCCGGCCCGGACAAGCTGGCCGGCGTGATGCTGCAACGCCTGCCGGAAGGTGAAGGCCGCAACGACGACCACTGGCACCACGTCTACAGCTTGTTCAAGACCGTCAGCGGAGATGATCTGCTGCGCTGGGACAGTGCCGATTTTCTGTCGCGGGTGTTTGCCGAGGATGAAGTGCGCGTCTTCGATCCCCGTCCGGTACAGCTGCGGTGCCAGTGTTCACACGCGCAGATCTCTGCAATGCTGCTGGGCCTGGGGCGCGACGAGGTGGATGCGGTCATTGCCGATCAGGGTGCGGTGGAGATCACCTGCGAGTTCTGCGGGCGCCAGTATCACTACTCGCCTGCGGAAGCGCACGCGCTGTTCCAGGCCGAGACCCAGGACGGCGCCGGGCAGACCCGTCAGTGATCGTTCCCGCCTACCGCGTGGCGCCATCGCGGATTCCCGGTGCGGGGCAGGGCCTGTTCGTCACCGAGGCGGTGTCGCGCGGGCGCGTCATCATTGCGCCTGACAATGTCCATACGGTCTGGCCGGAAGCCCGCCTCCGGGCGCTCCCGGACGACAGCCTGGAAGCGCGCGCCAGCGTGCGCTGGTTCGAACAGTGGTTCTCGATCACCCCCGAGTGGAGTGACGAGTGCTACGTCAATCATGCCTTCGAGCCAACCGGGCTCTGGCATCTGGGGTTCATCTTTGCGCGCGCGGATTTGCCTGCAGGAACCGAGGTGACCGCCGACTACCGGCTGCTGCTGGGAGACGGTGAAGATCCCGGATTCGCCTGCTCGCAGACCGGGCAGCCCATTATCGGACTGCCCTGGCGCGCAAGCCTCCGTGCCTCTGCCGATCAGCTTCTGGGCTTGTTCGAGCGCAGCTGATAGATCCCGTGTGACTGCGCCACCACCACGCCGTTGGCATCGGTGATATCGCCCCGCAACTCGAATTCCGCCTTGCCCTGTGCCTCCAGATCGGCGTTGATGCGGGCGATTTCGGTGTCATCGAGACGGACTTCGACGGTGACATCCGAAGTCGCTGGCTTGAGGAACTTGAGGTCCAGCGACTTCACGATGGGAAAGCACTTCGAAGGGTCGAAGGACGACAGAAACAGCGCTCCCCCGGGAATCTCAGCACAGGTGAAGAGGGCGCCGGCATACAGCGTGCCGATGTGATTGCCGTTGCCGGCGAAGGGCATCCGGCAGACCACCCGGCCACGTTCGAGTGCATCGACCCGAAGGCCGGTGCGCTCCACGAAGGCGATCCCCTTTTCCAGCATCTGTATCGCCGGTTGTGCATCCATTTCTCATGTTCCTCGCGTATTGGGGGGACGAGTGTACCCTTGAGAACATGAGTTTCTGGAAAGCCTTCTTGTTGACAGCGGCCATCGTGGTGATCGCCAAGGCCATCGCCTGGGCCATCCAGCGCCGGACCGGCAATGCCGCCGTGGTGGACGCGATCTGGGCGGTGTCGCTGGGCGGGCTGGCTGTGGTCTATGCCCTGGCCGGCGACGCGCCGGGCGAGGTGCGGCTGCTGGTCGGTTTGATGGGCGGCGTCTGGGGGCTGCGGCTGGGGTTGCACCTGGGCGCCCGCATGGCCGGCAAGCCGGAGGATTTCCGCTACGCCAAGTTCCGCCAGGAATGGGGCGACCGCGCCCAGTTCAATCTGTTCTGGTTCTTCCAGTTCCAGAACCTGTTCACCCTGGCGTTGTCGGCGTCGGCGTTCGCGGCTGCCGTCTATCGCCCCGATGCACCGCCGGTTTGGGCCATGGTACTGGCCGTCGCGTTGTGGCTGACCTCGGTGGTCGGCGAGGGCATCGCGGACCGGCAGATGGACCGTTTCCGTCGCGATTCGGCCAATCGCGGGCAGGTCTGCCGGGCGGGCCTGTGGCGGTACTCGCGCCATCCCAACTATTTCTTCGAGTGTGTCCACTGGCTCGCCTATCTGCCCTTGGCGCTGGGCGCGCCCTGGGGCTGGACGGCGTTGGTGGCGCCGGTGGTGATGGCCATCCTGCTGACCCGGATTTCCGGCATGCCGATGCTGGAGGCCGAGATGGCCGCCCGCAAGGCGGGCTATGCCGAATATCTGCGCACCACTTCGGCGCTGATTCCGTGGTTTCCCAAAGCGTCTTCCTCTTCCTAAGCGACGAGCCCTAGCTCATGAATCCCATCCAGTGGGTCGAACGGGGTCTGATCCCCGATGTCATCGCGCGTGCCGGCATGCGTCACCTCATTGCCAGGCGGCTGGCGGCGCCCGAGAGCGTCGATCAGACCCTGCGCGCCGAACATTTCGCCCGGTTCCTGGCGGATCTGCGGTCCAGCCCCATCGCCATCAACACGCAGGACGCCAACGTCCAGCACTATGAAGTGCCGGCAGAGTTCTTCCACCGCCATCTGGGCCCCTGCCTCAAGTATTCGTGTTGCCTGTATCCGCAAGGGAACGAATCGCTGGCCGAAGCCGAGCAGAAAATGCTGGCGCTGTACGCCGAGCGCGCGGGGCTGGTGGATGGCATGCGCATGCTCGACCTCGGCTGCGGCTGGGGATCCCTGTCGCTGTGGCTGGCGCAGCACTACCCCAACTCGGAGATCGTGGGCCTGTCCAACTCGAATGGGCAGCGCGAATTCATCATGGATCAGGCCAAGGTGCGCGGTCTGCACAATCTCACCATCCTCACCGGTAACATCGTCGACTTCCAGTTTCGGGCGCAGGGGGTGACGGCCGGATTCGATCGCGTGCTCTCGATCGAGATGTTCGAGCACATGAAGAACTATGGCCTGCTGCTCAACAAGATCGCCGGCTGGATGCGGCCGGAGGCGCGTCTGTTCGTCCACATCTTCGCGCACAAACTGCTGGCCTATCACTACGAGGTACGGGACGACTCCGACTGGATGACCCAGTACTTCTTCCTGGGGGGCACCATGCCCAGCGAGCACCTGTTCGCCCACTTCCAGGATGACCTGCGCATCGTGCGGCAGTGGTGGGTCAACGGCCAGCACTATGAAAAGACCTCCAACCACTGGCTGGCCGGTATGGACGCCCAGCGCGACCGCATCATGCCGATCTTCGAGCAGGCCTACGGCAAGGCGGATGCGGTCATCTGGTTCAATCGCTGGCGGATGTTCTACATGGCGGTGGCGGAGTTCTTCGGCTATGCCGAGGGCAATGAGTGGGGCGTCGGCCACTATCTGTTCGAAAAGCGGCCGGCGGCCTCCGGCGGGTAGGGCAATGCTTTCCCGGGGCATCGTAACGGGGCTGCTGGTCATGGCCGCCAGTGCTTGCGCCACCCCGTCCGGTGACCGCGGCCCGGTGAGCGACCACTTCGACGGTGAGCGCTTTCACAACGATACGCCCTTCGACATCGGCTGGGCGGACCTCTGGCGCTATTACCGCGAGCGCGACCCCGGGCCCTGGGTGCGGGACCTGACCCCGTCGAACACGCCGGCGCCGCCCGCCCGGGTAGGGGCGGGCGTATTGCGGGTCACCGTGGTCAACCACGCGACGGTGCTGCTGCAGTTCGACGGCCTCAACGTGCTGACCGATCCCATCTGGAGCGCGCGTGCCAGCCCGGTGACCTGGGCCGGACCGCGGCGCCACGTGGCACCGGGCATTCCCTTCGATGCGCTTCCGCCCATCGACGTGGTGCTGATCTCGCACAACCACTACGATCATCTTGACCTCCCCACCTTGCAGCGGCTCGAAACTGCCCACCAGCCCCTGTTCGTGGTCGGCCTGGGAGAGGATGCCTGGCTGCGTCAGGCGGGGCTGCGTCAGGTCACCCCGCTGGACTGGGGGCAGGCCCTGGACCTCGGCAACGGGCTGCGTGTGCATGCCCAGCGCAGCCAGCACTGGACCGGGCGCGGCCTGTTCGGAGGCGACCGCAACCGCAGCCTGTGGCTCGCCTTCGTACTGGAAACCACTGGCGGGCCGGTCTACTTTGCCGGGGACACCGGCTATGCCCGTCATTTCGCCGAAACGGGAGACCAGTTCGGACCGTTCCGGCTCGCCCTGCTGCCGATTGGCGCCTACCAGCCGCGCTGGCTCACGGCCTACCAGCACACCAGCCCGGCCGATGCCGTGCAGGCACACCGCGACCTTCGGGCCCGTCGCAGTATCGGCGTGCACTTCGGCACATTTCAGCTGTCGGAAGAAGCGCAAGACCAACCTGCACAGGATCTGCAGCGCGCCCGCGCGGCGGCTGGCGTTCCGGATTGTGCCTTCATCGCCCCCGCCTTCGGGCAGGGATACGTCATTCCTGCCATTGGTGTGGTGGCGCCCACCGCCGGAGCTTTGCCATGAAATCGTTTGCCGTGCTGACCGCCACCCTGCTTGCCGGCGTCACCATGACCGCATCGGCCGAAATCTTCCGCTTCTACGGCTATGCCTTTGATCTGGAGAGCGACCGCTATCTCTACACCGAGGTCCACGAACAGGAGATCGTGGACGATCGCTGGTTGCGCGGGACAATCCGTTACTTCGACCCCGACGGGCAGCTGATCGGTGACAAGCCGCTCGATTTCGGCGCCAACCCTTATGTGCCAGCGTTTCGTCTCAACCTGCCGGGGCAGGACTATGTCGAGGGCATCCGCGAGGTCGGCGATCGCGCCACCCTGTTCCGCAGCCGCGATGGCAAGTCGGAAGAGAAGCGGCTCAAGGTCAGTGAGCAGATGGCCGCCGACTCGGGATTTCACGCGCTGCTGCGCGACAACTTCGAGCGTCTGATGGCCGGTGAGAACGCCCGCTTCAAGCTGCTGGTGGCCGGCAATCTGGATGCTTTCAGTTTCCGCGCCCGCAAGATGGGTGAAACCGAGGTGGCGGGCGAGCGCGCCGTGCACCTGCGCGTGGAGCCGGACTCGCTGCTGCGCCTGCTGGTCGACCCTCTGGAGCTGTTTTATGCGCCGGACGAGCGCCGCCTGCTGGAGTATCGCGGCATCTCCAACATCCGCGATCCGCGCACCGGCGATCCCTACATGGCGCGGATCGTCTACCCGCGCAATCCGCCGCCGGGAGCGCCGGAGACCCTGCCGCCGCTGCAGCCGGAGGGCGACTGAACGGCGGCGCCCCTCAGAAGGTGGGAAACCGCAGTTCCGGGTCCTGCAGCAGTTCCGGTGTTTTAGCGGCGAGGGCACCCCAGAACAGCAGGAGGATGAAGCGCTCGGCCTGTCGTCGAATCGCCGGGCGGTTCGCGTCCTGTTCCAGGTAATCCATCGAAAAGAACACCATCTGCCGGACGATCAGGCGGGCAATCTCGATCAGCTCGTCAGGATCCACCCCGGGCAGCTTGAGCACCTCCATCAGGTCCTCGGTCATGTCCTGGGCAATGCCTTCCAGCAGGTCCCGCATCGCCTCACGCATCACCGGACTGGTGCCATACAGCTCGCGGACCCCCACGATGTAGGCTTCCCGATGCTCGGTGACAAAGTCGAGTACCAGGCCGACTGATTCTCTTGCGATGGCCTGCGCCTCCAGCAGGCCTTCCGCCGGAGAGCTGAAGTCGGCCAGCCGAAAGCCCTTTTGCGCTGGCTGCATGCGTCGCTCGCGCAGGCCGGCGCGCAGCGCCGTGCCGAGATCCTTGAGCATCGCCACCCCGAGATCATCGAAGTCGCGAAAGTGACGGTAGAAGGTGTTCGGGTTGAGGCCGGCGTGACGCGCCACCTCGCGCAATCCCAGCGATGCGATGCTGCGGGTGGTGGCGGCCAGCTCCAGTGCGGCCTCCATCAAACGCTGCCGCCCTCCTTTATCTTTATTTTTATCAGTCACTTAATTGAATGTCATCAGTTGATGGCACATTGACAGTTGACGATAGGTATACACCCGTTTACTCTGCAGGTAGACGATTGTATACGCCATCCAGGGCGAATTGAGGAGGCATCATGTCGCGTTCCACGTCTTCCGCCAAATCCCGCAAGCCGGTGCCGGTGATGCCGGTCCGTCGGGACCTGACCTTCGATCTGCCGCAGGATCGTGTCCACGACTGGGCCTGCGAAAACGTGCACTTCACCCACCTGATGAACACCATGTCGCTGGTGATTCCCGTCGGCGAGCGCTTTTTCATCGA
>ERZ1023313.87-NODE-87-length-45041-cov-6.599964_pt1 | contig 45041 bp, 39 predicted proteins | sample MGYA00521233_ERZ1023313 | MGnify/ENA primary metagenome ERZ1023313 (study PRJEB32759, sample SAMN07749866) | skin metagenome | biome: transportation; feature: city; material: polyester macromolecule | host: Homo sapiens | place: Hong Kong:TKO line | collected... | reverse complement strand
GACGGGTCACCTTGGCCGGGTCGATGATGCCCATTTCGAGCATGTCGCCGTAGGTGTCGGTGGCCGCGGTGTAGCCTTCGGCGCCCTTGCCTTCGAGCACGCGCTGCATGGCGGCGATCTCCGAGCGGTAGAGCGTGTCGACCCGGCCCCAGGCGGCCTTGAACCGGCCCGAGCCCCATTCGATTCGGTCGCCCGCATGGCCGACGAACAGGGCGTAGAGATCGCTCTCATTATACTGTTTGAGCACGTAGAAGTTCGGCGTGACGATGAAGGCCGGGCCGCTGCGGCCGGCGGGCATCAGCGGATAGGCCTCCAGATCCATCTCGTGGGCCGGAAAGGGGCGGCCGGAACTGCGGGTGATGCCCATCGCCGCCCAGTCGCGGATCTTCAGGCCCTGATCCGGCCCCTCGAAGCTGCATGAGATGTCGGCGGGCACACTGACTTCGAACCCCCAGTCGCGTCCCGAAACCCAGCCGAAATGATCGAGATAGGCGGCGATCGAGCCCAGCGTGTCGGGCACGGACGTCCAGATGTTGGGCTTGCCGTCGCCATCGATGTCGACGGCGTGCTCAAGGAATGATGTCGGCAGGAATTGCGGCTGGCCGAGCGCGCCCGCCCAGGACGATTTCATCTGCGCGGGGGTGGCGTTGCCGCGCTCGACCATCTGAAGGGCGGCGACCAGTTCGGTACGGAAGAGTTCGGGGCGGGTCGACATGAAGGCCTTGGTGCCAAGCACCTGGAAGGCATCGTGCGGAATATCGACGCGGCCGAAGGCGCTCTCGCGGCCCCAGATGGCCAGAATGATGCGACCGGGCACGCCGTAGCGCCGCTCGAGCGCCGCCAGGGTCGACGCGTGCTGGCTGGCCAGACGGCGGCCCTGGCTGACGATGGCGCCCAGATTGTTCTCGTTGAAATAGCGGGCGGGCGCGGAAAACTCCGCCTGGCGAATGCGTTGCGGCGTCGTCTGGCCGGGTCGGACGAGGCCGGGAATGTCGGTGTTCAGGCGTTTGGTACCCATTGCGCCGTCGAACGTCGCGCGCGAGACGCCGGCGGACCTTGCCTTGGGCCACATCGTGTCTTCCAGAAAGCGCTCATACTGGCCCTGGAGATCGGCGCGGAGCAGGGTGAGGCGGTCGCGGCGCTGGTGGCGCTCGCGGTCCCGATCGGCGCGGCGACGTTCGTGCTCGGCTATATCCCGATGATCGGCGCCACCCTGACCGGCGCGATGGCGGTGCTCCTGGCGCTGATGTCCAACGGCCTGGTCAACGCGCTGCTCATGCTGGGCGTGGTGCTGCTCGTGCAGCAGATCGAGTCGAACGTCCTGCAGCCGCTCGTGATGGGCAAGGCCGTCGCGCTGCACCCGCTGGCCGTGTTCCTGGCCGTCGCCGCCGGCTCCACCGTCCTCGGTCTGGCGGGCGCCGTGTTCGCCGTGCCGGTGCTGGCCTTCGTGAACAGCTTCGTCCGCGCCCTCACCGCCGACACCCCCGAGGAGCTCACGGAGCGGACGGACCACGCCCTCGAACCGGGCGGCGCGGAGGACGAGACGGCCGGCTCCCACCGGTACCGCCCCTCGGCGCACGACGACGCCGCCCTCGCCTCCGAGGCCGACGCGGGCACCCGGCACGGGGACGACGCCTGATGGGCGCGGCGCAGGCCACGGACACCCCGGACCGGACCGTCCCGACGCCGTCGCCCCGGTGGGTGCGGCCCGCCGGCGGCCCGCCGGCCCCGACGGCGCTGCCCGTCACCCTCGAGGAGATCGAGCGGGCGCGCGAGACGCTGCGCGGGATCGCCGAGCTCTCCCCGCTGCAGCACTCCCGGGCGCTCTCCCGGGCCGTGGGCACGGACGTGCACCTGAAGTGCGAGAACCTGCAGCGGGCCGGCTCGTTCAAGGTCCGCGGCGCCTACGTGCGGATGGCGCAGCTGAGCGAGGAGGAGCGCGGCCGCGGCGTCGTGGCCGCCTCGGCCGGCAACCACGCCCAGGGCGTCGCCCTCGCGGCCGCCAAGCTCGGCATCCGCGCCCGCATCTTCATGCCGCACGGCGTCGCCCTGCCCAAGCTGCAGGCCACCCGGGACCACGGCGCCGAGGTCGTCCTGCACGGCTCCACCGTGGACGAGTCCCTCGCCGAGGCGCAGCGGTGGGCCACGGAGACCGGTGCCGTGTTCATCCCGCCGTTCGACGACCCGGCCGTGATCGCGGGCCAGGGCACCGTCGGCCTCGAGATCCTCGACGTGCTGCCGGACGTGGACACCGTGATCATGGGCATCGGCGGCGGGGGGCTCATCGCCGGCACGGCCGTGGCCCTCAAGGAGGCCGCCCGGCGTCGTGGGCGCACGGTGCGCGTCATCGGCGTGCAGGCGGCCACCGCCGCCGCGTTCCCCGGCTCCCTCGAGGAGGGCCGCGTCCAGGTGCTGGAGAGCGTGTCCACCATCGCGGACGGCATCGCCGTCGGCAGGCCCGGGGCCCTGCCGCTGCGGATCGCCGCCGAGCTGGTGGACGCCGTCGTGACCGTCACGGACGACGAGATCGCCGCGGCCCTCGTCCACCTCCTCGAGCGCTCCAAGCTCGTCGTGGAGCCGGCGGGCGCCGTCGGGGTGGCCGCCCTGCTGGCGGGCCGCACGGCGGACCTGGGCTTCGAGCTCGGCACCACCGCCGTGATCCTCTCCGGCGGGAACATCGATCCGATGCTCATGCTGAAGTCCATCCAGGCCGGACTGTCGGCCGCGGGGCGCTACATGACCGTGCGCATCCCGCTGCGGGACCGCCCGGGCGAGCTGGCCACGATCTCACGGATCATCGCGGACACGGACGCCAACGTGGTGCGCGTGGACCACACCCGCGTCGGCCCGGAGCTGTCCATGGGCGGCGTGCACATCACGATCGACATGGAGACCCGCGGCGCCGAGCACTCCGCCCAGGTCCTGGAGGCGCTGCGCGCGGCCGGCTACAGCCCGGCCCCGCTGCCCTGACCGGGCCGGCTCAGGCCGCGGAGCCGGCGGCGGCCGCGGTGACGGTGCCGCAGGTCCCGCCCACCGCGCGGCGCACGGCCTGGACCAGGAGGTCCTCGCGCGTCAGCGTCTCGATGCGGCGGACCATCTCGCGGCGGTCGTAGCGCTCGTGGGCGCCCGGCAGCAGGCGTCGGGCCAGGTTGAGGTGCTGCAGCACGCCGAGCAGGAGCACGTCCTCGTCGGAGGGCTCGGCCTCGTCCAGGACCACGGCGGTCAGGTGCGCGAGCAGCTCGGCGCGCTCGGTGCCGCGGGGGACGTGCCGGGTGGCCAGGAAGGCCTTGCGCTCGGTGAGGCGGCCGGTCTCGGTCAGATGGGCGACGACGGCCTTGCGCAGATCCGGCTTGCCGGCCGCCACAGTGGACACGAGCGGTCGGCCGGCCAGGGCGTCGACCTGTCCGAGGGAGGAGTCCAGGACGGGGTCGCCGGTGGTGCCGGCCGCGGTCACGAGCACGCGGGCCCGGTCCACGGGGACGTCCTCGAGGGTCACGATCCCGGCGGAGCGGTGGTCGGCCAGCGCGGCGGCCGCAAGGGCCACGCGGTGGTGGGAGGGGCTCTCGGAGAGCCCGTCCTCGCGGGTGAGCAGCAGGTGCGCCTTCTCGACGGTCAGCATGGGGCCAGAGTAGCAACGGGGGCGCGGTGGGACCCGGGACGGACGACGGCCGCGGCCCCTGGAGGGGACCGCGGCCGTCGTCGGAGTCGGGGTCGGTCAGCCGGAGTAGGGCTGGACGTCCTTGACCTCGACCTTGATGTCCTTGCCGTTCGGGGCGGTGTAGGAGACCTTGTCGCCCTTCTTGGCGCCGTTGATGGCCTCGCCGAGCGGGGAGCGCTCGGAGTAGACCTCGAGCGACTCGTCGTCCGCGGCGATCTCGCGGTTGCCGAAGAGGAACGTCATCTCGTCGCCGGCGACGACGGCGGTCACCACGGTGCCCGGGTGCACGGCGCCGTCGTTCTCGGCGGCCTCGCCGACGCGGGCGGTCTCGAGCAGGTGCTTCAGCTCGGCGATGCGGCCCTCGTTCTTGGACTGCTCCTCGCGGGCGGCGTGGTAGCCGCCGTTCTCCTTGAGGTCGCCCTCATCGCGCGCGGCCTCGATGCGCTCGATGATCTCCTGGCGGCCGGGGCCGGAGATGTACTCGAGCTCCTTGGAGAGGCGGTCGTACGCCTCCTGGGTCAGCCACGGGGCGTCGGACTGGCTGGTGGTCATGCTCTGTTCCGCCTTTCTGTCTCGGGTGATGCGGAGTCCGGGGCGCGGCGCACCGGGTCTGGCGCGCGATCCGCGTCCGGCGGACGCGCCCGCATGCGAAAGACCCCGCCGATCAGGAGGACGCGCGTGACCCGAGGGCTCCGTGCGACGCCTGCCTGACTCACCGGCGGGGCGGGAATGCTCCGACGAGTCTATCCGGGCGGCGTGCGTCACACCAAAGGCGGCCGCTACGCCGAGGGCGGAGCGGCCGGGAGGGCTCAGACCTTGCGGCAGGTCTCGACGACGCCGGAGTCGCCCCGCACCACGGTGCGCACGTCCACGGTGTAGCGCTGCTGCGCGTCCGAGGGGGAGTCCCGCCGGTCGGCCGGCAGGGTCTCCAGGCGGACGGTGCGGAAGCCGACGGGGGCGGCGTGGGAGTCGGTGACGAGCACATCGCACTCGGCCTGCACGCCCTCCGGGACGGAGGCCTGGAAGGTGACGGTCGCGTGGCCGTCGTCCTCGATGGTGAAGCCGACGTCCTTGTACTCGATGGCGCCCACGGACATGTTCAGGCCGATCCACACGGACAGCAGCACGGCCACGACCAGCCCGAGCCCGCCGAGGCCCGCCCACAGCCGACGACGGCCCGGACGCGTGTGGTCCGTGCCGTACCGGTTGGCTAATGTGGGGTCCTGCGCGCGGACCGCGGGGGCGTGGTGAGACATCCCCTCCACCCTAGCCGCTGCCCGCCGCCGGAGGCCGATGACGACGTCGGCCCCGCCCCCTCACGCCGCCGCCCCCGCGGCGGCCCCGCCATCCGGACAGGAGTGTGCGATCCCCGTGACCGATCAGACCCCCCAGGCCCAGCCCGCCGCAGGCACCGCCCTGCCGCCCTCCACCGGGCTGCGTCTCATGGCGGTGCACGCCCACCCGGACGACGAGTCCTCGAAGGGGGCCGGCACGATGGCCGCCTACGCGGCGGCCGGGGCCGAGGTCATGGTCGTCACGTGCACCGGCGGCGAGGCCGGCACCCTGCTCAACCCGTCGTTCGGGGACACCACCCGGGCGGACCGGGACATCGCGGCCGTGCGCCGCGAGGAGATGGCGGAGGCCGCGCGCATCCTCGGCATCCGGCACGCCTGGCTCGGCTTCCTCGACTCGGGCCTGCCCGAGGGGGATCCGCTGCCGGCCCTCCCGGCGAACTGCTTCGCCGAGGTCCCGCTCCGGGATGCGGCGACCCCGCTGATCTCGCTCGTGCGCCGGTTCCGCCCGCACGTGCTCATCTCCTACGACGAGGTCGGCGGCTACCCGCACCCGGACCACCTGCAGGCCCACGCCGTGACGATGGAGGCCTACCGGGCCGCGGGCCTCGCAGACGAGTACCCCGAGGCCGGGCCCGCGTGGGAGGTCTCGAAGGTCTACTACGACTGCGGCTTCAACCCGCGGAAGTTCCGCACGATGGCCGCGGTGGCCGAGGCCGACGGCGAGGACGTGCCGTTCGCCCGACGCCTGATGATGTTCGACGCGATGGACGCGATGCGCGAGGTGCTGCGCCGCCGCGAAGCCGGGGAGGACGTGCCCGACCCGGAGGTCATCCCGCCGTGGGTCACCGCGGACCACGACGTCACCACGCAGGTGGACGTCACCGGCTTCCTCGACGAGCGCGACGCCGCCCTGCGGGCGCACCGCACGCAGATCGACCCCGACGGCATGTTCTTCGACGCCCCCCACGACCTGCAGCGGCGCGCCTGGCCGTGGGAGGACTTCGCGCTGATCGACTCGCGCGTGCCCTCCGAGCTGCCGGAGCACGACCTCTTCGCCGGCCTGCGCTGAGCCGACCCGGCTCGGGCCGTGCGGCCGGGGCCGGTAGAGTGGGGCGGCGTGACACCCCTGTCTGGCCTTCCCCTCGTCCTCACCGCGCTCGCGGCCGCGAGCCCCGCGCCGGTGCCCGCCGTCCCGGAGCCGACGCTGCGCCCCGGGCTCGAGGAGGCGGAGGTCACCCCCGGCATCGAGGGGTTCCTGTTCACCGCGCTCATGGTGGTCATGGCGATCATCGTCCTCCGCGTCATGGTCCGCTCGGTGCGCCGCGTCCAGCAGCGTTCCCCGGAGGCCGAGGCCATGCTCGTGGAGCGCCATCAGCAGCACCTGCCGGACGAGGTCCGCGCGGGCGGCGAGCACCTGGACGCGGACTCCGAGGACCGGCTGCGCCGCCTGCAGGAGAAGTACCCCGGCTACCTCCAGGAGCCGGCCCCGGAGCCCCAGGCCCCGGACACCGGACGCGACTGACCGCCGTCGGGCCCGTGCACGCCCGAGACTCGACGCCGGAGACTCCACGCCCGAACCCTTGAGGCCCGCAGACGCGCCGCTACGGCATGGACGTAGCGGCGCGTCTGCGGGCCTCGGCGCTGCCCGGCGGGGCGCAGACCCCCTTCCTCGACACGCTCAGGCGACGACGAGCACCGCCCGGTAGATGGCGACGGCGTGGCACACGAAGCCGGCCACCGTGAAGGCGTGGAACAGCTCGTGGAAGCCGAACCACTCGCGGTGGATCGTGGGGGCCTGCAGCGCGTAGAAGACCGCGCCCGTGATGTACGCGACGCCGCCGGCCACGATCAGCCACCCCGCCGCCGCATCCGCGGCGAAGAAGTCGCCCAGGTACAGCAGCGCCGCCAGCCCGAGCACCACGTACACCGGCGTGTAGAGCCAGCGCGGCGCGTCCGTCCACAGCACCCGGAACGCGACGCCGGCCACGGCCCCCACCCACACCAGGGTGAGCAGCACACGCGCCCGGTCCGGAGCCAGCAGGGCCAGGGAGAGCGGCGTGTAGGTGCCGGCGATGACCAGCATGATGTTCGTGTGGTCCAGCCGCTTGAGGACACGGGAGACCACCTCGTTCCACTGCACCAGGTGGTACGTCGCCGAGACCGCGAACAGCAGCAGGCCCGTCACGGCGTAGACCGCGCTGGCCCACCGCAGCGTCGCGGTCGGCGCGAGCACGATGAGCACGATGCCGGCCGCGAGCGTCAGCGGCGCCATGACCGCGTGGATCCAGCCGCGCAGTCGGGGCTTGTACAGCGGATGGTCGGGGTCGCGGATGCGCTCGATGCGCCAGCGCAGGCGACGGGCGGCGTCGGTCTCGCGGAGGGGTGTCACAGGGTCCATGCCTCCATTGTCGTCGGTCGGCCCGGGGCCGGGGCACGGGATGGTCGCTGTGTGCCGCGCGCGTATCCTGGAGGCTCGCAGGACCGTCCGAGAGGGGAGCGCGCCGTGGGTCGACCCGAGGCCTTCTACCGCCTGTACGAGCGGCGGCTGACGCGCGGCCTGGACCCGGAGCGCCTGCCCCGGCACATCGGCGTGCTGGTGGACGGCAACCGTCGCTGGGCCCGCGCGTTCGGGGCGTCCACGCAGCAGGGCCACCAGGCCGGAGCTGAGCGCATCCTCGACTTCATCGGCTGGTGCGACGAGGCCGGCATCCCCGTGGTCACGCTCTACATGCTCTCCACCGAGAACCTGCGGCGCCCGGCGGAGGAGCTCGCCCCGCTCCTGGAGATCATCCAGACGACGGCGGAGCGCCTCGCCCAGCCGGCCGAGGGCCGCGCCCCCGTGTGCGTGCAGCCGGTCGGCGCGGTGGACCTGCTCCCCGAGCCCATGGCGCGACGGCTCGCCGAGGTCGCCGAGCAGACCAAGGGCCACGACGGCGTGCACGTGAACGTGGCCGTGGGCTACGGGGGCCGCCAGGAGATCCTCGACGCCGTGCGCGAGCTGCTGCGGGACGAGCACGCCCTGGGCCACAGCGCGGCGGAGGTGGCCGAGTCCGTCACCGTCGAGCAGATCGCGGACCGGCTCTACACGCGCGGCCAGCCGGACCCGGACCTGGTCATCCGCACGTCCGGGGAGCAGCGGCTCTCCGGGTTCCTGCTCTGGCAGTCCGCGTACTCGGAGTTCTACTTCTGCGAGGCCATGTGGCCCGCGTTCCGCAAGGTCGACTTCCTGCGCGCCCTGCGCGACTACGGCAGCCGTCAGCGCCGGTTCGGCACCTGACGGTCGGCGCGGCCCCACCACAGGCCCAGCAGCACCCCGACGACGGCCCCGGCCAGGTGGCCGGTCCACGAGATGCCGGGTGCCGGCAGCAGGCCGATCAGGCTCGAGCCCAGGTGCGTGAGCGCGACGAGCACGGAGACGACGACCGCCCCGATCCGCCGCACCGCGATCCCGTAGACGATCAGGAACGCGATCAGCGCGTACACGATCCCGGAGGCGCCGATGTGCACGCCCGGGGTGCCGATCACCCAGGTCAGCAGGCCCGAGCCCAGCCAGGCGCAGACGAGCAGGGCCACCGGCCGGCGCGAGACCAGGGCGGCCAGCGGACCGAGGACGAGCAGCGCCGTCGTGTTGCCGATCAGGTGGGCCCAGCCGGCATGCAGCACGGGGGAGAACAGGACCCCGTCGAGGCCGTCGAGGCGTCGGGGGATCAGGCCCACGCCGGGGATGATCACCCGGCCGAGGAAGATCAGCACGAACTGCGCGACCCACATGGCCGCGATCAGCACGGCGGTGGGCGCGACGGCGCCCAGCAGGCGGCCGCCGGCGCGCTCGGCCAGGGTCGGGGCGGGGGCCGGGCCGCCCGGCAGATCGGGCAGGCCGGGGGACGGGCGGTGCATGCTCAAGGGCCCTCCTGTGGACGGGGAGCGGGCGGCCGTCGGGACGTCGGCGGCGCGTCTCCAGTGTAGGGAGCGCGGGACGCCGGGGCCGTGGCGGAGCCCGGACGGACCGTCACCGCGACTTCATCCCGGGTTCACCGTGCCGGGCCCCGGCGGACGACGCCGCTTCCTAGCGTGGCCCGTGGGCGGACCCCCGCCCGCACGGTTCACCGGCACAGGAGGCAGACATGGTGGCAGAGCTCGTGGAGCACGCGCAGACCCGGCAGGAGCCGTCGAGCCGGCCGGGCCAGGCGCGTGCCGAGGCGGGGCCGGCGGAGGCGACCGGCCTGCGGACCTACGTGGTGGACACGTCCGTGCTGCTCTCGGACCCGCGCGCCCTGCTGCACTTCGCCGAGCACGAGGTGGTCCTGCCGCTCGTGGTGGTCTCGGAGCTCGAGGCCAAGCGCGCCGACCCCGACCTCGGCTACTACGCGCGCACGGCCCTGCGCCTGCTCGACGACCTGCGCGGCCGCCACGGCGCGCTGGACCAGCCCGTGCCGATCACCCCCGAGGGCGGCACGCTGCGGATCGAACTGAACCACGTGTCCGTGGACGTGCTGCCCCTGGGCATCCGCGGCACGGACAACGACTCCCGCATCCTCGCCGTCGCGAAGGCGCTCGCGGACGAGGGCGCCACGGTCACGGTCGTGTCCAAGGACCTGCCGATGCGCGTGAAGGCGGCGGCCATGGGCCTCGCCGCGGACGAGTACCGCCACGAGCTCGTGCGTGACTCGGGCTGGCGCGGCACCGTCTCCCTCAGCGTGGCGCAGGAGCGGCTGGACGCCCTCTACGACGACGGCGAGGTCGACCTGGCCGGCGTCCCGCTGGGGACCCTGACCGGCACGGGCGTCGAGACCGGGCCGGAGGAGGCCCCGGCCGAGGCGGACCGCCTGCCGGTCAACACGGGGCTGGTGCTCACCGCGCCCCGGGGCTCCGCCCTGGCCCGGGTCGGCGAGGGCGGCCGAGCCTGCCTGGTGCGCGGGGACCGCGACGTGTTCGGCCTGCACGGCCGCTCCGCCGAGCAGCGGCTGGCCATCGAGCTGCTGACGGATCCGAGCGTGGGCATCGTCTCCCTCGGCGGCCGCGCGGGCACCGGCAAGTCCGCGCTGGCGCTGTGCGCGGGCCTCGACGCCGTGATGGAGCGCCGCGAGCACCGCAGGGTGGTCGTGTTCCGCCCGCTGTACGCCGTCGGCGGCCAGGACCTCGGCTACCTGCCCGGCTCCGAGGGCGACAAGATGGGCCCGTGGGCGCAGGCCGTGTTCGACACCCTGGGCGCGCTGGTCTCCCCGTCCGTGGTGGACGAGGTGGTGGACCGCGGGATGCTGGAGATCCTGCCGCTGACGCACATCCGCGGCCGCTCGCTGCACGATGCGTGGGTGATCGTGGACGAGGCGCAGTCGCTCGAGCGGAACGTGCTGCTCACGGTGCTGAGCCGGATGGGCCGCAACTCGAAGGTGGTGCTGACCCACGACGTCGCCCAGCGGGACAACCTGCGCGTGGGCCGGCACGACGGCATCGCGGCCGTGGTGGAGCGCCTCAAGGGCCACCCGCTGTTCGGGCACGTGACGCTGACCCGTTCCGAGCGCTCCCCGATCGCCGCGCTGGTCACGGACCTGCTGGAGGAGGGCCGAGCCTGAGCCGGGCATGAAAAAGGGGCCGCTGCCGAAGCAGCGGCCCCCGGCGGGGGTGCTCGGCCCCGCGGAGGGGGGATGGGGGACCGAGGAAGCCCGCCACCATGGCCCCTTTGAAACGGGATTGAGGCCATGGGGTCTGTGTGAGCCCCGTACGTCCATCAGACGGCCGGAAGCTCGTGACTTCAGAGTAGACCCGCGCGAGGGGTCGTCGCAATGGGCGGATCCGGTTGCGCTGTCGGCAGAACACCGGGTGGCCGGACCGTGAACGCGAGGTGGCCGGATCGCCCTGTGGACGGCGGCCCGGCGGGCGCGCCGCCCGGCCTAGGCTGGGCGCATGAGCGGGGTGGGATGGGCGTGGACGCACGGCGCGCCGGCGACGGCGGTGCTGTGGTCCCTGGGACTGGTGTGGTTCGCGGTGTGCACGGGCGTGCTCGTGCGCACGGACCTGCGCGAGCACCGGCTGCCGAACCGATGGACGCTGCGGCTGGCGCTGGGCGGGTTGGCGATGATGACCGGGGGAGCGCTGCTGGCGGGCCGGGGTGACCTGGCCCTCTGCAGCCTGCTGGGCGGTCTCGGCTACACCGTGGCGATGCTCGCGCTGCACGTGCTCAGCCGCGGCGGCCTCGGGATGGGGGACGTGAAGCTCGCCGGCGGCCTGGGCGTGTACACGGGGGTGCTCGGTCCGACGGCGGTGCTCGCCGCGGGGGTGGGCGCGATCCTGCTCGGCGGAGTGGTGGCCGGGGTGCTGGTGCTCGCGGGCCGGGCGACGGGGCGGACGGCGCTGCCGTTCGGGCCGGCGATGGTGGCGGCGGCCGCCGGAGTGCTGGTGCTGGCGTGAACGACGAGCGGCCGCCCTCCGCACGGGAGGACGGCCGCTCGTCGTCGTGGCCCGGGAGGCGGCGTCGCGCCGCTCACCGAATCCGCCGGATCACTCCGGGTGGGTCATGGACATGGTGTCCAGGGCCTTGTCCAGCTGCTCCTCGGTGACCTCGCCGCGCTCGACGTAGCCGAGGTCCACGACGGCCTCGCGCACGGTCATCTTGTTCGCGACGGAGTGCTTGGCGATCTTGGCGGCGGCCTCGTAGCCGATCACCTTGTTCAGCGGGGTCACGATGGACGGCGAGGCGCCGGCGAGGAAGGCGCAGCGCTCCTCGTTGGCCTCGATGCCGTCGATCATCTTGTCCGCCATGACGCGCGTCGTGTTGGCCAGCAGGCGGATGGACTCGAGCAGGTTGGCGGCCATCACGGGGATGCCCACGTTGAGCTCGAACGCGCCGTTGGTGGAGGACAGGGCGACGGTGGTGTCGTTGCCGATCACCTGGGCGCACACCATGATCGCGGCCTCGCAGATCACGGGGTTGACCTTGCCCGGCATGATCGAGGAGCCCGGCTGCAGGTCCGGGATGGCGATCTCGCCGAGGCCGGTGTTCGGGCCGGAGCCCATCCAGCGCAGGTCGTTGTTGATCTTCATGATCGAGAACGCGATGTTCCGCAGCTGGCCGGAGGCCTCCACGAGGCCGTCACGGTTGGCCTGGGCCTCGAAGTGGTTGCGGGCCTCGGTCAGCGGCAGACCGGTCTCCTCGGCGAGCAGCTCGATCACGCGGGCGGAGAAGCCCTTCGGGGTGTTGATGCCGGTGCCCACGGCGGTGCCGCCGAGCGGGACCTCGGCCACGCGCGGCAGCGCGGACTGGATGCGCTCGATGCCGTAGCGGACCTGCGCGGCGTAGCCGCCGAACTCCTGGCCCAGGGTCACCGGGGTGGCGTCCATGAGGTGGGTGCGGCCGGACTTCACGATGCCGGCGAAGTCCTCCGCCTTCTTCTCGAGGGAGACGGCCAGGTGGTCCAGCGCCGGGACGAGGTCGTTCACGAGGGCGGCGGTGACGGCCACGTGCACGGAGGTCGGGAACACGTCGTTCGAGGACTGGGAGGCGTTGACGTGGTCGTTGGGGTGCACCTCGTCCTCGGAGCCGGCCTCCTTCAGGGCGCGGGTGGCGAGGGTGGCGAGCACCTCGTTGGTGTTCATGTTCGAGGAGGTGCCGGAGCCGGTCTGGAACACGTCGATCGGGTACTGGTCGTCGTGGTCGCCGGCGATGACCTGGTCCGCGGCGGCGACGATGGCGTCCGCGCGCTCCTGCGAGATGATGCCCAGCTCGGCGTTCGCCTTGGCCGCGGCCTTCTTGACCTGCGCGAGGGCGTGGATGTGGGCGGGCTCGAGGCCCTTGCCGGAGATCGGGAAGTTCTCCACGGCGCGCTGGGTCTGCGCACGGTAGAGCGCGTTCACCGGCACCTTCACCTCGCCCATGGTGTCGTGCTCGATGCGGAACTGCTGATCGGTGTTCTCTGCGGTCATGGTCACATCCTAGGACGGCGCGGGCGCCCGGTGCCGCACCGGACGCCCGGCGTCGTCAGACCGCCAGGTCGCCGTGCACGCGGCCCGGTCGCGCGGTGCCCTCGGACAGCGAGTAGGTGAGCCCGACGACGGCGGTGCGCCCCGACTCGACGGCCGCGCGGACGGACTGCGAGGTCTCCAGGAGGTGGTCGCAGGTCTGGTCCACGTGCTCGGCCACGAACTCGTCGACCTCCTCCAGCCCGCGGCGACGCCCGGCCAGCACGGACGGGATGATGCGCTCCACGAGGGGGCGCACGAAGCCGCGCGGCATGGTGCCGGAGATGTAGGACTCGACCGTCGCCGTGACGGCGCCGCACGAGTTGTGGCCCAGGACGATGACGAGCGGGATCTCCAGCACGTCCACGCCGTACTCGATGGAGCCCAGCACGGCGTCGTCGATCACGTGGCCGGCCGTGCGCACCACGAACACGTCGCCGAGGCCCAGGTCGAAGATGATCTCGGCCGCCAGGCGCGAGTCGGCGCAGCCGAAGATCACGGCGACCGGGGCCTGACCGGCGGTCAGGTCGCTGCGCCGCTCCGCGTTCTGGTTCGGGTGGCTCGGCTCGCCCGCCACGAAGCGGCGGTTGCCCTCGGCGAGGACCTCCCACGCCTCGGCGGGGGTCAGGTCGGAGGTGGGGACGACGACGTCGGGGGCCGGCGTCGTCTCGGGGCGGGTGTGGGGGGTCATCGGGTCTCCTTCGCGACGCCGTGCGCCAGGTCTTCGAGGACGGCGCGGTCGCCGGTGGTGGTCAGCACCACGGTGCTGCCGTCCACCTCCGCCACGAGCCGTCGCTCCGGCTTCTTCGGATCGGCGTGGAGGTCCCACGCGATCCCGTCGATCTCGATCGTCTCCGACGTCGGGACCTGGTCCACCCGCAGGCTCACCCAGGTGGGGTCGACGTCCTCGGCCTGCTGCAGGCCCGCGAACACCGTGTCCGTGACCACCCAGCCGACGTCCCACGTGGAGACGCCGTCCAGCTTCTGCAGGCGGGCGTAGTTGGCGTACCAGGACTCCGGCACCTCGGGCGCCAGGGCCGGCAGGTCGCCGTCGTCGTGGGGGACCGTGGCGGCCTCGGCGGCGACGTCGACGCGGTCCTCGCGGGGCCGCTGCGGCGGCTCCGGGTTGAGCAGGAGGACCACGGCCACGATCGCCAGCAGAGCCACCAGGGAGAGCACCATGGCCATCCACGGCTGCCGGGCCCGCTGCGCCTGCTTGGCGGTCAGGACGGGGCGGGGGGCGGGGGCGTGGGGGTCGGCGGAGCTCACGGTCAGCATTGTGCCACCCGCGGGAGGCCGCCCCCGTAGGATGAGGACCGGGGCAGAGCCGCCCTCACGCCCCGTCCCGTGCGGACGGAGCGCCGCGAGCAAGGATCGGAGCAGCGATGACCAGCGCGTCCTCGGAGAAGACCGGCTACGAGAACCACGTCCCGGACCGCAACCTGGCCATGGAGTTGGTGCGGGTGACCGAGGCGGCGGCCATCGCCGCGAGCCCCTGGGTGGGCTACGGGGACAAGAACAAGGCGGACGGCGCCGCGGTGGACGCGATGCGCGCGTTCATGGACACCGTGGCCATGGACGGCACCGTGGTGATCGGCGAGGGCGAGAAGGACGAGGCCCCCATGCTGTTCAACGGCGAGCAGGTCGGCGACGGCTCCGGCGCCGCCGTGGACGTGGCCGTGGACCCGATCGACGGCACCCGCCTGACCGCCATGGGCTACAACAACGCGCTCTCCGTCTTCGCGGTGGCCGAGCGCGGCACCATGTTCGACCCGTCGGCCGTGTTCTACATGGACAAGCTCGTGGTGGGCCCCGAGGCCGCCGACTTCGTGGACATGCGCCTGCCGGTGAAGCAGAACGTGAACCTCGTGGCCAAGGCCCTGGACAAGCCCGTCTCCCAGGTGACCGTGTGCGTGCTGGACCGCCCCCGCCACGAGGGCCTGGTCAAGGAGATCCGCCAGGCCGGCGCCCGCGTGAAGTTCATCCTGGACGGCGACGTCGCCGGCGCCATCGCCGCCGCCCGCCCGGACACCGGCGTGGACATGATGATGGGCATCGGCGGCACCCCCGAGGGCATCGTCACCGCGTGCGCGATCAAGGCCACCGGCGGCATCATCCAGGGCCGCCTGGCCCCCACCGACGACGCCGAGAAGCAGAAGGCCCTCGACGCCGGCCTCGACCTCGACGCGGTGCTGACCACGAACGAGCTGGTCACCTCCGACCACTGCTACTTCGCGGCCACCGGCATCACCGACGGCGACCTGCTGCGCGGTGTGCGCTTCGCCGACGGCCGCGTGCACACGCAGTCCATCGTGATGCGCTCGTGGTCCGGCACGGTCCGCACCGTGGACGCCGAGCACGACGTGAAGAAGTGGTCCAAGTGGCTGGGGGACCGCGACGCCCGCTGAGCCCGCGGGCCGGTCTGCCGGGCTCAGCCCCGCGGCAGGCCGGCCACGTGCACCGTCGCCGGGGCGCCGGCCGCGGCGCGGACGGCCAGCGGGCCGGACGCCGTCTCCGCGGCGGGCAGGAACACGGCCTCGCCCGGGCCCAGCTCGATCTCCTGGCCTGCCAGGGCCAGGCTCGCCGTGCCGCGGGTGACCACCGCGATCCCGGGCCCGTGCACGTCGAGCCCGTGGACGGCGTCGTCCTCGAGCGTGGCCTGGAGCAGCTCGAACTCCTCGAACGGCGGGCGGAAGGCCACCACGGAGTCGGCCACGCGCTCGGGCTCGGTGGAGGGCACCGGCAGCGCCTCGAAGGTGACCACGCGGCGCAGCTCGGGCACGTCCACGTGCTTCGGGGTGAGCCCGCCGCGCAGCACGTTGTCCGAGGCCGCCATGACCTCCACGCCCAGCCCGTGCAGGTACGCGTGCACGTTGCCGGCGGGCAGATGGATGGCCTGACCCGGGGCCAGGTCCACGCGGTTGAGCAGGATGGCCACCACCACGCCGGGGTCGTCCGGGTGGTGCTGGGCGACCTCGAGGGCCGTGGCCAGCGAGGGGTCGCGCTCGGCCAGGTCCGGCGCGGCCCGCAGCACGTCCACGACCTGCGCGACGGCGCCGGGGGCGCCCCACACGGAGTCGGGGTCGAGGATCGAGGTGAACGCGTCCTCGAGGTCGCCGGCGGCGAGGGCCTGGCTGATCCGGGCGGCGGCGACGGCGACGGCGGACGTGTCCCCGTCCGCCCGCTCGGTGAGGGCGCGGGACAGGGCCTCGAAGCTGTCCGAGGAGACCTCGGGGGAGCGGAAGCCGCACATCGCCGCGAAGGGGGTCAGCGCGAGCAGCATCTCCGGCTTGTGGTTCGCGTCCTTGTAGTTGCGCTCCGGGGCGTCGACCGGCACGCCGGCGGCCTCCTCCGCGGCGAAGCCCGCGCGGGCCTGCTCCAGGGTGGGGTGCGCCTGGATGGACAGCGGGGCGCCCGCGGCGAGCAGCTTCATCAGGAAGGGCAGACGGCCCTCCGGCGCGGCGGGCCCGAGGCAGCGCTCGCGGTCCGCGGCCACCACCTCGTCCAGGCCGACGTGGGCGCCGTCCGCCACGACGGCGACGCACGGGGCGCCCGGATGGTCGCCCAGCCACAGCTCGGCCTCGGGGCGGCCGGTGGGCTCGCGTCCCTGCAGGTCGGCGAGGAGCGTGGGGGAGCCCCAGGCGTAGTCACGGATCACGGGCTTCAGGACGTGCATGCGCCCAGCCTAGGTCAGCCCGTCGGCCCGCGCGTCGCGCCTCACGGGGCGGGGACGCACAGCCCGTTCGACGAGGACGCGTGGTTCAGCACGTCCTCCTGGCCCAGGTCCTCGGCCGTCATCAGGTCCTCGGCGGTGAAGGGCTCGCCGTCGGAGCGGGTCGGCGGGGCCGGCCACGTGGCCGGGTCGTCCTCGTCGACGTCGGGGGCCTGCGTCTCCTGCGCGACGACGGCCAGCACGGTGAGCAGCGGCGTCGCCGAGACCCCGGTCGGCTCCGATCCGGCGGTCACGGACTCGTCGGCCAGCATCTCGTCCACGCGGCGGTGGACGAGGTCGTAGTCGGGGTAGGTGGTGAAGTGGGTGCCCGTGTCGCCGAAGTCGGGCGGGCCGATGGTCAGCCGCCGCATCTTCTGGCCGCGCGAGCGCTCGGCGAGGTCCACGAACGTGCCGAGCTGGGACTGCGGCAGGTCGGTGGTCACGATCTGCTGGCCCGCCGCGAGGATCCCCTCGAAGCGGGTGAGCACGGTGGCGGGGCTGAACTGCTCCAGCATCGCCGCCTGCATGCACTGCTGCCGGCGGATGCGGGCGTAGTCGGTGGACCAGTGCCGGGAGCGGGCGAAGGCGAGCGCGTCGTCGCCGTTGAAGTGGTGGGTGCCCGGCTCCCACCAGATGTTGCCCCAGGCGCCGTCGGGCCGGACGCCGCGGTGCACCACGTAGCCGCCGCTGACGACGTCCACCCCGCCCATGGCGTCGATCAGCTGGGCGAAGCCGCCCATGTCCATGAGGGCGTAGCCGGAGACGTCCAGGCCGAGGATGCCGCCGGCGGCGTCCTTCATGGCCTCGGCGCCGGGGTGTTCGGCGTCCGGGTAGAGGTCTGCGTGATGCTCCTCCACGTCCGTGTAGAGGGCGTTGAGGATGCACTCGTCGCCGCAGTCGAAGCCGTTCGGGTACACGTCCCACAGCGGGGAGCCCTCGACGAACGGCGCGTTCTGGAGGTTGCGGGGCAGGGAGAACATCACGATGGCGCCGGTGCGGGCGTCCACGGAGACCACGTGCATGGAGTCCGGGCGCAGCCCCTGGCGGCCCTCGCCGGCGTCCGCGCCCAGGACCAGGATGTTGTAGCGGCCCTCGGCCTCCGGGACGGCCGGCCCCTCCTGGAAGACCTCGCCGAGCGCCCCGCGGCTCGTGTTCGCCGCCCAGCCGCCGTAGAGCAGGGCGCCGCTGGTGAGCACGAGCGCGAGCGCGGTGACCGCCGCCGTGATCTTCCGCGCGCCGGGGGCGAGCAGGTGCAGCCGGATCAGCCGGAACGTGTCCACCCACAGCACCGCCCAGCCCACCGCCAACGCCGCCAGGACCACCGCCAGCCCGAGCAGCACGCCGTCCCGGGCCATGAGCGAGATCAGGCTCGCGCGGGAGACCAGCCACCACAGCAGCCCGAGGATCAGCACGGCCCACACGGTGACGGTGACCCGCAGCGCCACGCGGCCGAGCCGGCGGCTGCCGGCGACGAGCTGGGCGCCGCCGGGGACCAGCAGGGTCAGGGCGGTGAGGATCAGCGCCCGGCGGGTGCGCTCGGTGGGGGAGGCGACGCGCGGGTCCCGAAGCGGGTCGGGCTGCGCGGGACCGGCGGGCACGGATCCGGTGGCGGGCGACATCAGCGGTCGGCGGCCATCCGCTCGCGCAGGCGGGCCCCCTTGGCCCGGGCCTGGGCGTTGAGCTCGTCGGCGTGCTCGGCGAGGGCGGCGCGCAGGCGGTCGCCCTCCGCGGTGTCGGCCGAGGCGAGGATGCGGGCGGCCAGCAGGCCGGCGTTGCGGGCGCCGTCGATGGAGACGGTGGCCACCGGCACACCGGCGGGCATCTGGACGATCGAGAGCAGGGAGTCCATCCCGTCCAGGCTCTTGAGCTTCACGGGCACGCCGATCACGGGCAGGGGGGTGACGGCGGCGAGCATCCCGGGCAGGTGGGCCGCGCCGCCCGCGCCGGCCACGATCACGCGGATGCCGCGCTCGTGCGCGCGGGCGCCGAACTCCACCATCTCGTGGGGCATGCGGTGCGCGGAGACCACGCCGACCTCGACGGGCACGTCGAGCTCGCGCAGGGCCTCGGCGGCCGCGCTCATCACGGGCCAGTCGGAGTCGGAGCCCATCACGACGGAGACGACCGGGGCGTCGTCCTGCAGGGGCTGGGCGGGGGTCTGGGGCGTGGCGGTCATGGGCGGGCCTCCGTCTCGGTGCCGGTGGTGGGGGCGTCGTCGCGCAGGAGTGCGGCGGCGGACTCGGCGGTCCGCACGGCCTCCTCGAGGCTGAGGCCGTGGTCCGCGACGACGTTGACGTGACCGACCTTGCGGCCCGGGCGCACGTCCTTGCCGTAGAGGTGGACCTTGGCCTGCGGGTGGGCGGCGAGGGCCGCGACGCTGCCGGCGTGCAGGTCCTCGCGGGCGCCGCCGAGGACGTTCTTCATCACGACGCCGGCCCCGCGGGGGGCCGTCTCGCCCAGCGGCAGGTCGAGCACGGCGCGGACGTGCTGCTCGAACTGGCCGGTGACGGCGCCGTCCATGGACCAGTGGCCGGAGTTGTGGGGGCGCATGGCCAGCTCGTTCACCTGGAAGCCCGGGCCGACCCCCGGCGTCTCGAACAGCTCGACCGCGAGCATGCCGGTGACGTCCAGCTCCTCGGCGAGGCGGACGGCCGCGGCGGTCGCGGCCGCGGCGACGGCCGGGTCGAGGTCCTGGGCCGGGGCGACCACGAGGTCGCACACGCCGGCCACCTGGACCGAGTCGACGACGGGGTAGACGGCCACCTCACCGGAGGGGGTGCGCGCCACCTGCGCGGAGAGCTCACGGGAGAAGGGGACGAGGGCCTCGGCCAGCAGCGGGGTGATGCCGGCGCCGAGCCACGCGGCCAGGGTGCCGTCCGCGGCGGAGGCGCGGGCGTCGTCGGCGTCGTCGAGCTTGAGCACACCCTTGCCGTCGTAGCCGCCGCGGGGGGTCTTGAGGATCATCGGCCAGCCGTGCTCGTCGCCGAAGGCGAGGACGGCCTCGAGGTCGTCGACCGGCGCCCACGCCGGGTTCGGCAGGCCCAGCCGCTCGACGGCGGCGCGCATGACCAGCTTGTCCTGCGCGTGCTGCAGCGCCTCGGGGCCGGGGCGCACGGCGACGCCGGCCTCCTGCAGGGCCCGCAGGTGCTCGGTGGGCACGTGCTCGTGGTCGAAGGTGACCACGTCCACCGTGGCCGCGAACGCGCGCAGGTCCGCCAGGTCCGCGTGGTCGCCGACCACGTGGGGGGCGACCTGGGCCGCTGACGCGTCCGGGGCCTCCGCGAGCACGCGGAAGGGCACGCCGAGCTCCGCGGCGGCGCCCGCCATCATGCGGGCCAGCTGCCCGCCACCGATCACACCGAGTCGAGGGGAAGTCACCCGCACAGGGTAGTCGGACCGGCTGAGAACTCCGTCACGGAGGGGCGGCCGACGCCGGATCCGAGGAGGTCGCGCGCCGGGGGCGCGGCTACAGTGTTCCCCAGCCCTGCGCGGGTCCGCCCCGCGTGCACACCCCCGTCCCGAACCGAGGAGTCCACGCCCATGCTGTCCGATCTCTGGGGCCGCCTGACCGGGATGGCCTCCCTGCTGTGGCGGGAGGTGGCCAAGTTCGGCACCGTCGGTGCGGCCGCGTTCGTGGTGGACTCGCTCGTCTTCTGGTGGATGATGACCGGCCCGCTCGAGGGGTCCAACGTCAAGGCCAAGATCGTGGGCGGCGTCGTCGCCACCCTGTTCAGCTGGGTCGCCAACCGCTACTGGACGTTCCGGGACAAGCGCTCCTCGAACAAGACGCGCGAGCTCGTGATGTTCCTGATCATGAACGCGATCGGGCTGGGCATCCAGGCCGGCTGCGTGGCGATCGCGCAGTACCTGATGGGCGTGACCGACCCGACCGGCCTGTTCATCGCCGGCAACGTGATCGGCCTGTTCTTCGGCACCGTGTTCCGCTACTTCGCCTACCGGTTCTGGGTGTTCAAGGAGGAGCTGGACGTGGAGCCCGGCTTCGCCAACGACCTCGCGATCATCACCGGCCAGATGCCCGTGCTGCGCGAGGACCAGCTGCCTCCGCACGGCCGGCACCGCGCCCCCGACGCCGGGGTCTGAGCGCCCCGGCCTGACCCCGCCGCCCCGTCAGGGGCGCACGGTCACCGCCCGGCCCGCGTCCCACGCCTCCAGCGCGGCCCGCACTCCCGCCCACGTCAGGCGGGGGCGCGGGCCGTCGTCGTCCGGGGCGACGTCGGCCCCGGCCGGGATCGACGCGGGCCGCACGTGGTCCACGGGGCCGGGCAGGGCATCCGGCTGGGCGCGGATCTCGGCGGCCACGTCCACGACGGCCGGATCGGCGGCCGGGCCGTCGAACTCGGGCTCGAGGCCGCGCGGCAGGGCCACGGCGAACACGGCCACGGACGGGTCCGGCCACGCCTCGGGCCGGTCCGTGAGGACGGCGGCGGGGGAGTCGCCCTCGAGGGCGGGCTCGGCCTCGGCGCAGAGCACGCCGAGGGCGAGGGCGTGGGAGAGCCAGTGGACGGGCAGGTCCAGGGCGACGGCGTCGCCCGCGCCGATGCCCTCGGCGCCGAGCAGGCCCGCGAACTTGGCGGCCCAGTTCACGGTCACGCGGCCCGAGAGCTCGATGCGCTGGTCCACCGCGCCGGGCTCGTCCGGGGCCCCCGGCTCCTGGACGAGCGCGGGCCGCGGGGAGGAGGCGAGGCGGAGCACGAGGGGGCCGGTGGACCGGGGTGCGGAGAGGGAGACCATGGGCCCAGTGTGGCACCCGCTCGGTTTGACTCGGCATGAATCACACCGATGTAATGAACCCGGGCCAACGGTCCCGGCAGGAGGGGCCCGCCGGCTTGCCCGGCACCCGCGCGGACCGCACGATCACCCGGCCCACACCGCCACGTCGATCCCGGGAAGAGGCGTCACACATGGAGCAGACCCAGCGAGTCGAGGACGCGCACCGCGCCGATCCCGCGCCGGCGCCTCGTCCGCGGAGCGTCCCCAGCGACTGGTTCCTCGACCCCGCCGACCCGCAGGCCGGCGTACCGGGCGCGAGCCTCGAGGACCAGGCGACCGCCTTCCTCACCGCCCACGACCTCGACGGCGAGACCGGCACCCCGGCCGCCACCGTCACCGCCCTCTTCCCCGGTGACGCGCGTCCGGTCGAGGCCGTGCCCGTCTCCGCCGACTGGGCCGCCATCCCGGGCGTGACCACCGAGCCCGTCGAGGGCGAGCTGGCCTGGCAGGCGGACGCCCTGTGCGCGCAGACGGACCCCGAGGCGTTCTTCCCGGAGAAGGGCGGCTCCACGCGGGACGCCAAGCGCGTGTGCGAGGCCTGCACCGTCAAGGACGCGTGCCTGGAGTACGCCATGGCGAACGACGAGCGCTTCGGCATCTGGGGCGGGCTCTCCGAGCGCGAGCGTCGCCGCCTGCGCCGCGCCCGCGCCTGACGCACGGCGCCCGTCCGTCGGGCGCGGTGCCCGGCGCGGACCGCCCGGTCCGGGCTCAGCCGCGGCCCCAGCTGGGGTCGAGCACCTGCGGGTCCACGCCCAGCGCGTCGGCGCAACGGCTCAGCGCCACCCCGTAGACGGCCCCCTCGAGGTCGGCCGGGTCGGCCGCGTCCCGCAGCGGCCGCTCGAACAGGGTGATCAGCACCCCGTCCCGGCCCTGCCGCTCGGCCCGCGCGAACAGCGCCTCCTCATCCCGTTCCCGGCCGGCGTGCAGCTCGCGCAGCCGCTCGTCGAGCCGGTCCGGGATGCGCTCCACCCGCGCGGTCACGTGCCGCAGCCCGGGCGCGTCCAGGGAGCCCAGCCGGTCCACCGCCTTCTCGACGGCGGTCAGCAGCGCCTCGCCCCGGCCCCGCTCCGAGCGCGCACCGAACGGGCGCGGATGCCGCAGCCCTCGGCCACGGCGGTCCCGGCCGCCGCGCCCCGCGGGGGAGGAGACGCCGGCCTCGGCCGGGCCGCCCTCGACGCCCGGCTCGGCCCCCGCGGCGTCGCCCGCCCGGAACGGCAGGGGGTCGAGGGGATCGGAGGAGGCGGGCGCGGTCATGCGCGCCATGGTAGGCCACCGCCCCGGGCCGTCCGCCGAGTAGGGTGGCGGGCGTGGGACCCATGCGACGCTGCAGCAAGACCGGATGCCAGAGCCCTGCCCTGGCCACGCTGACGTACAACTACGCGGACTCGCAGGTGGTCATCGGGCCCCTGTCGCGCCGGGCGGAGCCGCACACGTACGACCTCTGCGGCGAGCACGCTCGGCGCACCACGGCCCCGCGCGGCTGGGAGGTGCTGCGGCTGGAGCTGCCCGAGCACTACGAGGCCGTCGACGCGGACGGCGGCGTGCGCACGGTCCCCACCCGGCCCATGGCCGTCCCGCCGGCCCGCCCCGGGCTGCGCGTGGTGCGTGACGGGGACTGACGCGGCACGTGTCGTGCCGTCCGGGGCCTCGCTAGGCTGGAGGGCATGACTGAGACCTCCGCAGAGTTCCGCACCCCCGACGTCGACCCGGCCTTCGCCAACCGCACCACCGTGCCCGGTGCCTCGTTCGACTTCACGGTCCGGGACCTGTCCCTGGCCGAGGCGGGCCGCCACCAGATCCGCCTGGCCGAGCACGAGATGCCGGGGCTGATGTCCCTGCGCGAGGAGTACGGGGAGGCCCAGCCGCTGAAGGGCGCCCGCATCGCCGGCTCCCTGCACATGACCGTGCAGACCGCCGTGCTCATCGAGACCCTCATCGCCCTCGGCGCCGAGGTCCGGTGGGCCTCCTGCAACATCTTCTCCACGCAGGACGAGGCCGCGGCCGCCGTCGTCGTGGGCTCGGGCACCCCCGAGGACCCGCAGGGCGTGCCGGTGTTCGCCTGGAAGAACGAGTCCCTCGAGGACTACTGGTGGACCGCCTCGCAGATCCTCACCTGGCCGGGCGCGGACGAGGATCCGGAGCGCGGCCCCAACATGATCCTGGACGACGGCGGCGACGCCACCCTGCTGGTGCACAAGGGCGTCGAGTTCGAGGCCGCGGGCGCCGTGCCCAGCGCCACCGAGGACGACCCCGAGGAGTACCGGATCATCCTCGAGACGCTGCGCCGCTCGCTGGCCCGCGACCCGCAGCACTGGACCCGCACCGCCGGCACCCTGCGCGGCGTCTCCGAGGAGACCACCACGGGCGTGCTGCGCCTCTACCAGCTGGCGCAGGAGGGCCGCCTGCTCTTCCCGGCGATCAACGTGAACGACGCCGTGACCAAGTCCAAGTTCGACAACAAGTACGGCATCCGCCACTCCCTGCCGGACGGCATCATGCGCGCCACGGACGTGCTGATCGGCGGCAAGGTGGCCGTGGTCTGCGGCTACGGCGACGTCGGCAAGGGCGCCGCCGAGGCCCTGCGCGGCCAGGGTGCCCGCGTGATCGTCACGGAGATCGACCCGATCTGCGCGCTGCAGGCCGCGATGGACGGCTACCAGGTGGCCCGCCTCGAGGACGTGGTGGGCGAGGGCGACATCTTCGTCACCACCACCGGCGGCAAGGACATCATCATGGCCGAGCACATGGCCGCCATGAAGGACAAGGCCATCGTGGGCAACGTCGGCCACTTCGACAACGAGATCGACATGGCCGGCCTGGCCCGCATCCCCGGCGTCGTGAAGACCGAGATCAAGCCGCAGGTCCACGAGTGGACCCTGGACGGCGGCACGGAGGCCGAGCGCAGCATCATCGTGCTCTCCGAGGGCCGCCTGCTGAACCTCGGCAACGCCACCGGCCACCCCTCGTTCGTGATGAGCGCGTCCTTCACCAACCAGGTGATGGCGCAGATCGAGCTCTTCGGCGGCTCCACGGGCACCGGCGCCCTGACCGGCGAGCACTACGAGAAGCGCGTCTACACGCTGCCCAAGGTGCTGGACGAGAAGGTCGCCCGCCTGCACCTGGACGCCCTCGGCGTCGGGCTGACCGAGCTGACCAAGGCCCAGGCCGAGTACCTCGGCGTGGACGTGGCCGGCCCCTACAAGGCCGACCACTACCGCTACTGATCCCCGGCGCCCGCGGGCGGACGGACCCACTCGAGAGAGGCACGAGCATGGCTTCCCATCAGGCCGGCCGCGGGCGCGACGAGCGCGCCGGGGCGGAGGACTTCGAATCCGGGCTGGACTACGGCGCGTTCGTCGAGGACGACGCCGCGGACGACCCGAACCGCACCCAGGCGCTGCCCGCCATGGGCCGGGACGACGACGGCGGCGCCCAGCACACCTCGGCGCTCAGCCCCGAGGACCTCGCCGCGCTGCGCGGCGGGGACGCGGCGGCCGCGGACCGACGCGACGCCGACCGCCCGGCCGCGGACGCCGACCGCGACATCGTCGCCTCCCGGGCCGTGCCCGAGGGCGGCCGGCGGCCGCTGCCCGGCGCCGACGAGCTCGGCCCGCTGAGCGCCGCCGTCGGGGCCCGCGCGGCGGGTTCGAGCGCAGCCGCCCCGGTCGACCGCTACCCCGAGGACGGCACCGCCGCCCCCGTGGCGCAGGCGGCGGCCCTGCAGGGCCCCACGCCGGAGGAGCGCGCGCGCCTGCCCAAGGCGGGCCCGCGCCTGGCGCAGGTGCTGCTGGCGATCCTCGCCCCGCTCGCCCTGCTGCTGGCCGCCGTCCGCCTCGTGGCGAGCCCGGTGTTCCTGTGGCTGGAGTACCACCGGCCCGGGTTCCCCGCGGACCGGTTCGGCTTCACCCTCGCCGACCGCATGCACTACGGCTCCGCCGGGCTGGACTACGTGACCAACCTGGCCGGGCCGCGGTACCTCAGCAGCCTCACGCACCAGGGCGCGCCCCTGTTCACCGAGGTCGAGGTCGACCACATGACGGACGTGAAGACCGTGCTGTGGATCGCCACCGCGGCGCTCGTGGTGCTCGTGGTGGTGTGCGCCCTGCTCATCGCGTCCCTGCTGCGCACCAGCCCCGGCGGGGTGCGCCGCGCCCTGTTCGCCGGCGCCGTGTGGCTGCCGCTCGCGGTGATCGCGCTCGCGGTCCTGGCGGTGCTGGGCTGGGAGACGTTCTTCGCCGGGTTCCACTCGCTGTTCTTCGCGGACGGCACGTGGACGTTCTCCGTGCGGGACGCCCTCATCCGCCTCTACCCCCAGCAGTTCTGGGTGGACGCGGCCGTGGTGGTCGGGCTGGTGACCCTGCTGGCGTCCCTCGTGACGCTCGTGCTCACGTGGCCCACGCGCCGCCGTCGTGAGCTGAGCGCGGACCGCCGCGAGCAGCTGCTGCGCACCCGCCTGCGCTGGGCTCGGGAGGACGACGCCGTGGTGCGCTGACCGCCGCCGGACGACACCGGGAACGGGCCGGGAGGACGAGGCGTCCTCCCGGCCCGTCGTCGTCCGGGGGCGGGGTCAGCGGCGGTAGAGGGCCTCGACGTCCTCGGCGTGGTCCTCGATCACCTGGGCCCGCTTGAGCTTCTGGGACTGGGTGACGTGCCCGGAGTCCTCGGTGAACGGGTGGTCCAGGATGCGGAAGCGGCGGATGGACTCGGCGCGGGAGACGCCCGCGTTGACCTGGTCCACCGCCTCCTGGATCGAGGCCAGCACGGTGGGGTCCGTCGCGGCCTCGGCCGGCGTGAGGCTGAGCTCGCGGTCCAGGGCCCACTGGGTGAAGGCCTCGGTGTCCAGGGTGATGAGGGCGCCCACGAACGGGCGGTTCTCCCCGACCACCACGACGTGCTCGATGAGCCGGTGCTGGCGCAGCGCCTCCTCCATGGGCGTGGGGTACACGTTCTTGCCGCCGGCGGTGATGATCACGTCCTTCTTGCGGCCGGTGATCCGCAGGAAGCCGTGCTCGTCCAGCGCGCCGATGTCCCCGGTGCGGAAGAAGTCGTCCTCCATCGCCTCCGCCGACGCCTTCGGCATGCCGTGGTAGCCGTCGAACACCACGGGGCCGCGGATGAGGATCTCGCCGTCCTCGGCGATCTTCACCGTCACCCCGGCCACGGGCAGGCCCACGGTGCCCACGCGGTGCGCGCCGGGGATGTTCACGGTGGCCGGCGCGGTGGTCTCCGTGAGGCCGTAGCCCTCCACGATCGGGATGCCGGCGCCGCGGAAGAAGTGCACCAGCTCCGGGGAGAGGGCGGACGCGCCGGACACGCACGAGATCACCTCGCCGCCGAGGGCCTCCCGGATCTTGCGGTAGACCAGCCGGTCGAACAGCGCGCGCCGGGCGCGCAGCAGGGCCGAAGGCCCGGGGCCGTCCCCGAACTCGGCCTCGTCCACGGCCGTGGACCACTCGATGGCGGTGCGCTTGGCGGCCGCGTAGATCGGCCCGGTGCCGCCCTTCTGGGCCTTGGCCTCGATGCCGGCCTCGACCTTCTCGAACACGCGCGGCACGGCCAGCAGCCACGTGGGGTGGAAGGAGGCGAGGTCGCCGAGCAGCGTGGCCGGGGAACCGGAGTGGGCCACCTGGATGCGGGCGTACAGGCAGATGACCTGGACGGCGTGGGCGAGCACGTGGGCCAGCGGGAGGAAGAGCAGGGTGCGCGACGTCGTCGTCTCCGGGGACCACTGGACCACCTCGCGCGCGAAGTGCAGCACGTTGATGGCCGCGCCCACGAAGTTGCCGTGCGTGATCACGGCGCCCTTCGGGCGGCCGGTGGTGCCGGAGGTGTAGACGATCGAGGCGGGGCTGGCGAGGGTCGCCAGGGAGCGGGCGTGCTCGACGGCGTCGTCCGACACGAACGCGCCGGCCTCGGCCAGCTCCGCCAGTCCGGCGTCCGTCAGCGGGAACGTCGCCACGTCCACGCCCGCGTGCCCGGCGGCCTCGGCGACGCGCTCGCCGAGCTCCTCGCTGCCGACGGCGACCACCCGCAGGCCCGAGTCCGTGACGATGTGCTCCACCTGGTGGGCCGAGGAGGTCTCGTAGATCGGCACGGAGACGGCGCCGGCGAACCACACGGCCTGGTCGAGGACGGCCCACGCGTAGGAGGTGGGGGAGAACAGGCCCACCCGGTCCCCGGGCTGGACGCCGCGGGCGATGAGGCCGGCCGCCACGGCGCGCACCTGGGTCAGGAACGCGGTGAAGTGGACGTCCACCCAGCCGCCCGCGCCGTTGCGCACGGCGTACACGGGGGCGTCCGGCCGGTCGGCACAGGAGGCGACGATCAGGTCCGTGATGGTGGAGTCCGCCGGCGGCATGCCGACGAGCTCGGTGGCGGACTCATGGACGGGGCTCTGGTTCTGCACGGTCCGAGGGTATCCATTTCCGGGCGTGCGGCGCGCGGTCGGGCACGCCCGCGCCCGGGACGTGGCCGTCAGATCCAGCTGCTGAACCACATCCGCCAGCGCCACTGGTCGTACGGGATGACGTCGCCGATCCAGACGGGCAGGAAGAACAGGGACACGGCGACGGCGATCGTCACGTACGCCAGCACCAGGGCCGAGCCCCAGCGGGGCCCGGGCCGGCGGCCCGGCCGCAGCAGCAGCGAGAGCGCCAGGGCGATCATCATCACGAGGAAGGGCTCGTAGGCGATCGTGTAGAAGAAGAACATGGTCCGCTCGGGCCACAGGAACCACACCAGCTGCCCGGCCGCGTAGGCGCCGAGCAGGGCGCCGGCCCGCCAGTCCCGGTGGCGCACCAGCAGCCACACGCACACGAGGACGGCGGCCAGGCCCGTCCACCACACGAACGGGTTGGCGATGTCCGTGATGGCCGCCGAGCACGCGCCCGCGGCGTCCGCCGGGCAGATCCCCTCGCCGGGCTCTGCGCCCTCGTAGTAGTAGCTCACGGGCCGGCCCATGAACGGCCAGGTCCACGGGTTGGCGGCGTAGTCGTGGGGGCTGGTGAGGCCCTGGTGGAAGGTCGTGGACTCCACGTGGTAGTGCCACAGGGAGCGCAGCGGGCCGGGGACCAGCCCGGCGAGCAGGCCCTCCGGCGGGTTGTCCCGGTGCCAGTCCCGGTAGTAGCCGCCCTCCGTGACGAACCAGCCGGTCCACGAGGCCAGGTAGGCGACCAGGCCGCCGCCCACCACGGCCACGAACGCGTACAGGCCGTCCTTCTCGACGCCGGCCCACGCCCAGCGCCGCACCCCGGCGGTCCGGCGCGCGGACATGTCCCACAGGACCGTGAGCAGGCCGAAGGCCGCCATGAACGCCAGCCCGGAGAGCTTCACGGCGCAGCCGGCGCCCAGCAGCACGCCCGCGAGCAGTCGCCACGGGCGCCAGCCGAGCCACGGCCCGCTGGCCAGGGCGTCGCGTCCCCGCCGGGCGACGTCGTGGGCGAGCCGCTCCGCGAGCAGCCGCCGCCCGTGGACGCGGTCCGCCAGCAGCGCGGCGAAGGCCGCGAGCACGAAGAACGAGAGGAAGATGTCCAGCAGCCCGATGCGGGACATCACCAGGTGGTGGCCCTCCACGGCCAGCAGCAGCCCGGCGACCGCGCCCAGGGACACCGAGCGCAGCAGGTGCTGCGTGGCGAGGGCGACCAGCAGGACGGACAGCGTGCCGGCCACCGCGGCGCTGAACCGCCAGCCCACCCCGTTGTCCGGGCCGAACGCGAGCATGCCCAGGCCGATCAGCCACTTGCCCAGCGGCGGGTGCACCACGTAGGCGGCCCCCTCGAGCGGCTCCGCCTCGCCGCGCGCGAACGCGTCGTTGACGTCCTCGTCCCACCGCCGCTCGTAGCCGGACTCCAGGAGGGAGTAGGCGTCCTTGGGGTAGTAGGTCTCGTCGAAGATCAGCTGGTCCGGGTGGGCCAGGTTCGTGAACCGCAGGACGCCGGCGATCGCCGTGACCAGCAGCGGCAGGATCCAGTGCCACCGCGTCAGGGGTGCCGCACTCACCCCGAGGCGGGCGCGCAGGGCGGCGACGCCGAAGGGGCCGTCGTCGACCGCGACGGCGGCGGGGCGGGGGGCGAGGGCGGTGGCGGGCACGGGCTCCATGCTAGGGGGACGGGTGGACGGCGAGACGTGCACGGTGACCGGGGCCGTAGGCTCGGGGCAGCCGTCCGTCCGTCGAAAGGTCGTCCCATGCCCGAGGGCCGCATCGTCCTGGCCGCCACCCCCATCGGCAACCTCGGGGACGCGTCCGCGCGCCTGCGTGAGCTGCTGGCGGAGGCGGACGTGATCGCCGCCGAGGACACCCGGACCGCGCGGCGCCTGTGCGCCGGACTGGGCGTCACCCCGGCGGGCAGGGTGGTGGCCCATCACGAGCACAACGAGGCGGCCTCCACCCAGGGGCTGCTGGACCAGGTGCGGGGCGGTGCCACGGTGGCGGTGGTCTCGGACGCGGGCATGCCCACGGTCTCGGACCCGGGGTACCGGCTCGTGGCGGCCGCGGTGTCCGCAGGGCTGCCCGTGACCTGCGCGCCCGGCCCCTCCGCCGTGACCACCGCGCTCGCCCTCTCCGGCCTGCCGACGGACCGGTTCGCCTTCGACGGCTTCGTCCCCCGCAAGGACGGGGAACGACGGCGATGGCTCACCTCCCTGCTGACCGAGGCCCGCACCGTGGTCGCCTTCGAGTCGCCGCAGCGTCTGGCGGACGCGCTGGCCGTCGTCGTGGAGGTCCTCGGTGCGGAGCGGCCGGTGTGCGTGGCCCGCGAGCTCACCAAGCTGCACGAGGAGGTGGTGCGCGGCACCGCGGCCGAGGTGCATGCCTGGGCTGCGGAGCGGCACGCGGGGGAGGGGATCCGCGGGGAGATCGTGCTGGTGATCGGGCCGGCCGCCCCCGGCGCCGAGGGCGAGGCGTCCGAGGCGGACGCCGTCGCCGAGGTGGCGGTGCTGGTGGAGTCCGGCACCCGGCTCAAGGAGGCCGTGGCCGCGGTGGCCGGAGCCCACGGGATGCGGAGCCGGGAGCTCTACCAGGCGGTGCTCGCGGCCCGGGGCTGACACGTCCCCGGCTACACAGATGCTCATGCGCGATGGCGCGGCCCCGGGGCCTGGCTAGGATCAGCCGTGGAGCCGCTGCCGACCGCCGCCGGACGGCGTCGGAATACCCGTGGCCGTCCACCCGTTCCCCTGAGGGACGCGGGGCGTGCCGCCTCCGACCACCGACCCCGAAAGAGGTGCATCATGACCGTGACCGCTGAGCGCGAGAAGGCGCTGCTGGAGTCCGTCCCCACCGGCCTGCTGATCGACGGCGAGTGGCGCGATGCCTCCTCCGGCAAGACCTTCGACGTGAAGGACCCGGCCACCGGCAAGGTCATCGCGAGCCTGCAGGACGCGAACTCCGACGACGCCATGGCCGCCTTCGACGCCGCCTGCGCCGCGCAGGCCGACTGGGCCCGCACCCCGGCCAAGGAGCGCGCCGACATCCTGCGCCGCGCCTACGACCTGATCAACGAGCGCGCCGAGGACTTCGCGCTGCTGATGACCCTCGAGATGGGCAAGCCGCTCGCCGAGGCCCGCGGCGAGGTCACGTACGGCAACGGCTTCCTGCGCTGGTTCTCCGAGGAGGCCGGCCGCCACTACGGCCGCACCCTGACCGTGCCCGAGGGCACCCTGCGCATGCAGGTGCACCATCGCCCGGTGGGCCCGTGCCTGCTGATCACCCCGTGGAACTTCCCGCTGGCCATGGCCACCCGCAAGGTGGGCCCCGCCGTCGCCGCCGGCTGCACCATGGTCCTCAAGGCCGCCAAGCTGACCCCGCTGACCACCCAGCTGTTCGCGCAGGTGATGCAGGAGGCCGGCCTGCCCAAGGGCGTGCTCAACGTCGTGGCGGGCTCCTCCGCCTCGTCGATCTCCAGCCCGATCCTGCAGGACCGGCGCCTGCGCAAGGTGTCCTTCACCGGTTCCACCCCGGTCGGTGTGCGCCTCATGAAGGACGCGGCGGACAACGTGCTGCGCACCTCCATGGAGCTCGGCGGCAACGCCCCGCTCATCGTCTTCGAGGACGCGGACCTGGACGCCGCCGTCGAGGGCGCCTTCGCCGCGAAGATGCGCAACATGGGCGAGGCCTGCACCGCCGCCAACCGCTTCCTCGTGCACGAGGACGTGGCCGAGGAGTTCACGCAGAAGTTCGTGGCCAAGCTCGAGGCGCTCAAGCCCCTGCGCGGCACCGACCCGGAGTCCACCCTCGGCCCGATCGTGGACGAGGGCGCGCGCGACGACATCGACCAGCTCGTCCAGGACGCCGTGGCGGCCGGCGGCGAGGTGCTCACCGGCGGCCACAAGATCGAGGGCGACGGCTACTTCTACGCGCCGACCGCGATCAAGGTGGAGAAGGGCAACCCGATCCTCCAGCAGGAGATCTTCGGCCCGGTGGCCCCGATCGTGACCTTCTCCTCCGAGGAGGAGGCCATCGAGATGGCCAACGACACCGAGTACGGCCTCGCCTCCTACGTGTTCACGAAGGATCAGGCCCGGATGTACCGCGTGGCCGAGAGCATCGAGTTCGGCCTCATGGGCTACAACGTGGGCGTCATCTCCAACCCGGCCGCGCCGTTCGGCGGCGTGAAGCAGTCGGGCCTGGGCCGCGAGGGCGGCGCCGAGGGCATCGAGGAGTACACCTCGGTGCAGTACATCGGCATCGCCGACCCGTGGGCGGCCACGAAGGCCTGACCCTCGCGCCGAGCCGTGTCCTCCGGGGGCGGTATCGGGTGGTATCCGACGTGGATACCACCCGATACCGCCCCCGAGGCGTGTCGGGGGGGGGCGGGCTCGGCTCCCTAGAGTGGGGTGCATGGCCCACGCATCCGAGACCCCGCTCGCCTACCGCGCCCCCGCCCAGCAGCCGGACGACGACGGCGGCCCGCGCCGGGACGCCCACGAGGAGAAGTCGGGACGTCGGCGGCGCCTCGAGTACCCGCCCGCACCCGAGCCGCTGCCGGTGCCCGTCGTGGACAACCACACGCACCTCGACTTCCGCGACGGCCTGGTCCGCGTGGACGTCCACCAGGCGATGGACGCGGCGGAGGCCGTGGGCGTGGTCGGCGCGGTCCAGGTGGGCTGCGACGTCGCCTCGGCCCGGTTCACGATCGCGGCGATCGAGGCCGAGCCCCGCCTGCTCGGCGCCGTGGCGCTGCACCCCAACGACGCGGCCCGCCTGGCCGAGCGCGGCGAGTTCGAGGAGGCGTTCGCGCAGATCGCGGAGCTCGCCCGCCACCCCCGCGTGCGCGCGGTGGGCGAGACGGGCCTCGACTACTTCCGGACGCAGGACGAGGCCGGCCACGCCGCGCAGCAGGAGTCCTTCCGCCGGCACATCCGACTCGCCCGCGAACTCGGCACGGCCCTGCAGATCCACGACCGGGACGCGCACGACGACGTCGTCCGGATCCTGCTCGAGGAGGCGGCCGACGGCGGGCTGCCCCCGCACGTGGTGTTCCACTGCTTCTCCGGCGGCCCCGATCTGGCCCGCACGTGCGCCGAGCACGGCTGGCACATGTCCTTCGCCGGTCCCGTCACCTTCAAGGCCAACGACGAGCTGCGCGAGGCGCTGCGGATCGCCCCGGCCGAGCTGCTGCTCGTGGAGACGGACGCGCCCTTCCTCACGCCGCATCCGCATCGGGGTCGCCCCAACGCGCCCTACCTGATCCCGCTGACCCTGCGGGGCATGGCGGAGACGCGCGGCGACGACGTGGACGCCCTCGCCCGCGCGGTGAGCGAGAACACCGCCCGGGTGTACGGCTCGTTCTGAGCCGATCCAGACCCGGCCCCTAGGATGGGCGACGTGCTGACCCGACTCCTCAAAGCCCGGCTGCCCGAGGGAACGCAGTACCTGGTGGACCGCCCCATGCGGATCCGCCTCGTGTTCGTGGTCCTCGGGTCCGTCCTCGTGGCCGGCCTCGAGATGGTGGCGCTCGCCTCGATCCTCCCGCTGGTCAGCCTGCTGACCTCGGGTGAGCTGGGCTCCCCGGCGCTCGAAGGGCTGCTGGCCCGGTTCGGGGCCGTGACGGTGCCGGAGCAGACGGTGGCCTTCGCCGTCGTGATCGTGCTGGCCTTCCTGCTCAAGGCGATCCTGGTGCTCGCGTTCCGCTGGTGGACCATGGGGTTCACCAACCAGAACCTCATCCGCACGTCCGCCACGCTGCTGCGCTACTACCTGCGGGCCGACTACGGCCTGCACCTGACGCGCACGGTCGGCACCCTGGTCAACAACGTCACCGGCACCTCCAGCATGGCCTACACGGGCGTGGTGAACGCGTCCGTCACGTTCCTCACGGAGGCCGTGACGCTCGTCGCGGTGGCGGTCGTGGTGGGCGTCTCCATGCCGCTGACGGGGCTCGGGATGGCCCTGTACTTCCTCGCCGTCGCCTGGGTGATCAAGACCGTGATCCGCCGCCCGGCCTCCCGCCTGGGCTGGACCCTGGTGACCACGGGGGAGCGGGCCAACACGGCGGCGCTGCAGGGCCTGGAGAACTACAAGGACGTGAAGATCCGCGGCAACGACTCGGCCTTCATGGAGGAGTACCGCGCGGCCCGCATGGAGAGCGCCGAAGCCACGCGGCTCAAGATGATCCTCACGATGATGCCGCGCTACGTGCTCGAGGTCGCCTTCGTGGCCGCCATCGCGGCGCTCGTGGCCGTGGCCTTCATCCAGGGCCGCGGCGGGGAGGCGTTCGGCTCGCTCGCCCTGCTCGCGATGGCCGGCTTCCGTGTGCTGCCGTCCATGGCCGCGCTCATGGCCACCACCAACGAGATCCGCACCTCCTGGCCGGCCTTCGAGCGCACGACGGCGGAGCTCGCCGCCGCGCAGCCGGTCCTGCACGCGGCGGACCGGCCCTACGAGCGCGTCACGTTCGAGGAGGCCATCGAGGTGCGGGACGCGTCCTTCACCTACCCCGGCAAGGCCGAGCCGGTCCTGCGCGACATCGACCTGCGCATCCCCTTCGGCTCCTCGTACGCCTTCGTGGGCGGCAGCGGTGCCGGCAAGACCACCCTGGTGGACCTGGTCATCGGCTTCCACCACGCCCAGCGCGGTGGGGTCTACGTGGACGGGGTGGAGCTCGAGGCCAACCCGCGCGGCTGGTGGGACAACGTGGCGTTCGTCCCGCAGTCCGTCACCGTGGTCAACGGGACGGTGCTGCACAACGTGCTCCTCGACGTCGAGGCCGCCCAGACGGCGGACCGGGCCGAGGTGGAGCGCGTGCTGCGCGAAGCCCAGCTGGGGCAGTGGCTGGACGAGCTCCCCGACGGCCTGGACACCGTGATCGGCGAAGGGGCCGTGGGCGTCTCCGGCGGCCAGCGCCAGCGCCTGGGCATCGCGCGCGCGCTCTTCCGGCGCCCCCGCCTCCTCGTGCTCGACGAGGCGACGTCGGCCCTCGACAACCTCACGGAACGCCGGGTGACCGAGGTGATCGAGTCGCTGCGCGGCCGGATCACGGTCATCGTGGTCGCCCACCGTCTCTCCACGGTCAAGCGCTGCGATCAGATCGTGCTGATGGACCAGGGGCGGATCATCGGCCAGGGCACGTTCGCCGGGCTGCAGGAGACGAGCCCCGAGTTCCGCGAGCTCGTCCGGCTCGGTGACCTCTCCACCTGAGCGGACCCCGCGCCGCTGCGTCCCGGCTACCCCGTCCGGCGCCCCGATAGACTCGCGGGCATGGTCCAGCCCTCCCCGCACCCCGCCCCCGCCCCGCTGCTGAGCGCCGCGGACGTGCGGCGCATCGCCGCCGAGCTGGACCTGCGTCCCACCAAGCAGTGGGGCCAGAACTTCGTGATCGACCCGAACACGATCCGGCGCATCGTGCAGGCCGCGGACGTGACCGCGGACGAGCACGTGCTGGAGATCGGCCCCGGACTGGGCTCGCTCACCCTCGGCCTGCTGGACGCGGCCGCCGCCGTCACCGCCGTCGAGATCGACCCGGTCACCGCCGCCCGCCTGCCGCGCACCGCCGCCGAGTTCCGCCCCGGGGCCGAGGACGCCCTCGCGGTGCTGCACGCGGACGCCATGACGCTGAGCGAGCAGGCACTGGCCGAGGTCCGGCCCGCTGCCGCCGCCGGCGGCCCCACCGCGCTCGTGGCGAACCTGCCCTACAACGTGGCCGTGCCCGTGCTGCTGCACGCGCTCGCGGTCCTGCCGGGGCTGCGGCACGGCCTGGTGATGGTGCAGGAGGAGGTCGCGGACCGTCTCGCGGCCGGGCCCGGCTCCAAGGTCTACGGCGTGCCGTCCGCCAAGGCGGCGTGGTACGCGGACGTGCGCAAGGCGGGCACCATCGGCACCCAGGTGTTCTGGCCGGCTCCGCGCATCCACTCCGGGCTGGTCGCCTTCACCCGGCGCGAGCCGCCGGCGGGCAGCGCGTCCCGCCGGGAGGTCTTCGCCGTGGTGGACGCCGCCTTCGCCCAGCGCCGCAAGACCCTGCGCGCCGCGCTCGCCTCCTGGGCGGGGTCGCCGCAGGCGGCGGAGGACGCCCTGGTGGCCGCCGGCGTGGACCCGCGCGCCCGCGGCGAGGCCCTGGACATCGCGGCCTTCGCGCGGATCGCCGAGCACGGCCCGCGGCGTGCGGCGGAGGAGGTGAGCGCATGACGACGGAGGACCTCGGCCTCGACCCCACGGCCCGGCACGTCACGGTCAGCGCCCCCGGCAAGGTGAACCTGTCCCTGCGGGTGGGACCCCCCGGCGCGGACGGCTACCACCCCGTGGCCACCGTGTACCTGGCCGTCAGCCTGCGGGAGACCGTCACGGCGATCGCGCGCACGGACGGGAGGATCACCGTCGGCCCGTCGGGCCGCCACATCAGTCTGGTGGACACCCAGGACGTGCCCTGGGACGAGCGCAACCTCGCGCACCGCGCCGCCGCACACCTGCGGCGCACCCTCGGGCTCGATCCTGACACCCACGGCGTCCACCTCGAGGTCGCCAAGCAGGTCCCGGTCGCGGGCGGCATGGGCGGCGGCTCCGCCGACGCGGCCGCCGCGCTGCTCGCGTGCAGCGCCCTGTGGGAGACCGGGCACACCCGCGCCGAGCTCGCCGAGCTGGCCGCCCCGCTGGGCGCGGACGTGCCCTTCAGCGTGCTGGGCGGCGCCGCCGTCGGGCTCGGGACCGGGGCGGAGCTGACCCCCGTCGCGGCCCGCACCCCGGTGCACCTCGTCCTCGTCCCGGCGGACGCCGGGCTGTCCACCCCCGTGGTGTTCCAGACCCTGGACGAGCTGCGCCGGGAGGGTCACCTGCCCGACGGGCCGACGCGCCCGGAGGTGAACGAGGCCGTCCTGCGGGCCCTCACCGCGGCGGACCCGCTCGAACTCGCCACCGCCATGGACAACGACCTGCAGACCCCGGCCGTCGTCCTGTTCCCCGAGCTCTCGGACGTCCTCGACCTCGGTATGGACGAAGGCGCGCTGCGCGGCATGGTCTCCGGCTCCGGCCCCACCCTGCTCTTCGTGGCGCAGGACGAGGCCTCCGCGCTGCGGCTGGCCTCGGCCATCGAGGAGCGCACGGGCGTGCGCGCCCTCCCCGTCCACGGCCCCGTGCCCGGCGCCCACGTGCTCTGACACCCGGCGGCGCACCCCGCCGCACCCGACCACCCCTCCTCCGTCCGGAAAGGACCACCTCCTCCATGGCCCACCTGCTCGGCGCCGAGAACATCGGCATCGCCTTCGGAACCCGCACCGTCCTCGAGGGCCTCTCCCTCGGCGTGGATGAGGGGGACCGGATCGGACTCGTGGGCCGCAACGGCGACGGCAAGTCCACCCTCATGCGCATCCTCGCCGGCCTCCAGGAACCCGACACGGGCCGCGTCACCCGCCGCGGCGGCGTCCGCGTGGGCGTGCTGGACCAGCAGGACCGGCTCGACCCGGAGCACACCGTGCGTCAGGCCGTGGTCGGGGACGTGGACGACCACGTGTGGGCCTCGGACCCCAAGGCCCGGGACGTCCTGGGCGGTCTCCTCGACGGCTTCGACCTCGAGCAGTCCGTGCGGGGCCTCTCCGGCGGCCAGCGCCGTCGCGTGGCCCTGGCCCGTCTGCTCGCCGGGGACGACGACGTCCTCTTCCTCGACGAGCCCACCAACCACCTGGACGTCGAGGGCGTCGCGTGGCTCGCCCGCCACCTGAAGCAGCGCTGGCGCCCCACCGACGGCGGCCTCGTGGTGGTCACCCACGACCGGTGGTTCCTCGACGAGGTCTGCACGCGCACGTGGGAGGTGCACGACGCCACGGTGGACCCGTTCGACGGCGGCTACGCGGCGTGGGTGCTCGCGCGCGCGGAGCGCTCCCGGCAGGCGGCGGTGACGGAGCAGAAGCGTCAGCAGCTGGTGAAGAAGGAGCTCGCCTGGCTGCGCCGTGGCGCCCCGGCGCGCACGTCCAAGCCGAAGTTCCGCATCGAGGCGGCCAACGCCATCATCGAGGACGTCCCCGCCCCGCGCGACTCGGTGTCCCTGGCGAAGATGGCCACGGCCCGGCTCGGCAAGGACGTCCTCGACCTCGAGCACGTGAGCCTGACGCTGGGGGAGAAGCCGATCCTCGACGACGTCACCCTGCGCCTGGCGCCCGGCGAGCGGCTCGGCGTGGTCGGCGTCAACGGTGCGGGCAAGTCGACCCTGCTGCGCCTGCTCGACGGCCGCATCGCCCCGGACTCGGGGCGGGTGAAGCGCGGCAAGACGGTGGTCTCGGCCACCCTCACCCAGGACGTGAAGGAGCTCGACGACGTCGCCCACCTGCGCGTCGCCGAAGTCATGGCCCGCGAAGGCTCGTCCTTCCAGGTCGGTGACCGCGAGATGTCCTCCGGCCAGCTGCTCGAGATGCTCGGCTTCGGCACCTCCCGGCAGTGGACTCAGGTCTCCGAGCTCTCGGGCGGCGAGCGCCGGCGCCTGCAGCTGCTGCGCCTGCTCGTGGGCGAGCCCAACGTCCTCATGCTCGACGAGCCGACCAACGACCTGGACACGGACACCCTGGCCGCCGTCGAGGACGTGCTGGACGGGTGGCCGGGGACCCTGGTGGTGGTCTCCCATGACCGTTACCTGCTCGAGCGCGTCACCGACCACCAGGTCGCCCTGCTCGGGGACGGCAAGGTCCGCGGCCTGCCCGGCGGGGTGGACCAGTACCTCGAGCTGCGCGCCGCGATGGACGACGCCGGCGGCCCGGCCCGGGGAGCCGGCGCGGCCCGAGGCCGCAACGACGTCGTCGGGACGTGCGCGGGCATGGGCGGGCCGGAGGAGGACACCGGGCCCACCGAGGCGGAGCGTCGGCTGGCCCGCAAGGAGATGGCCCGGCTCGAGAAGCAGATGACCCGGCTCCGGGACCGCAGGTCCGGCCTCGAGGCGCGGATGGCCGAGCTGGGGCAGGCGCAGGACTTCGACGCCCTCACCGCGGCCTCCGCCGACCTGAAGGACCTCGACGCGCAGCTGGACGTCCTGGAGGAGGAGTGGCTGCAGGCCGCTGAACTCGCCGAAGGGGACTGACCGGCGGGCGCGCACAGGAGAGTGCGGCAGGTCGCACAGCCGGCGACTGTTTCCGTCCTATAATCGGGGGCCGGGGCACAGCACCATGCCTGACCCCACATGACGTGGACCATCCCCCCGCGTCAGGACGGAGGAGCAGAGCGTGATCGGGAGTCCCGGTGATGAGTCGACCGCGCTCCGCATGGGCTCGACCGCCCGCGGCCGTGTCCTGGGCCGGCCCTGGGAGCGAGGCCTTCCGCGACTCGTCCTGGTCGTGGACGTGGTCGCGGTCCTGCTCGCCACCTTCGTGTCGGCCCAGCTCCGCTTCGGCGGACCGCGGCGCACCACCCTCCCCGGCGCCGAAGTCATCGACTACAGCGTCATCAGCCTCGCGCTGAGCGCGGCCTGGGTGCTCGCGCTGACCATCCAGGGCTCGCGGGACATCCGGATCCTGGGGGTGGGCAGCGAGGAGTACAAGCGGGTCCTGCAGGGCACCCTCTACCTCTTCGGCACCGTCGCGATCCTCGCCTATGCGGCAGGTCTCGAAGTGGCGCGCGGCTACGTGGGCCTGGCTCTGCCGCTGGGCGTGCTCCTGCTCCTGCTGGGCCGGTTCCTCGTGCGCGGGTGGGTGGCGCGGCAGCGACACCGCGGCAGGTTCCGGCGGCGGCTCCTGCTCGTCGGCGGCCCGAAGGCGGTCCGGCACATCTTCCAGACCCTCGACTCCGAGGCCGGCGCCGGCTATGCCCCCGTGGCGGCGGCTCTCCCCGGATACAAGGCCCGGCGGGAGGACTACCTCCCGATACCGGTCTCCACGGACCTGGACACCGTGGAGGACGTGGTCGCCCTCGTGGAGGTGCGCGACGTCGAAGCCGTGGTGATCACCTCGGGCCATTCGTTCGTCCCCGGGGACGTCCGCCGACTGGGCTGGGAGCTGCAGGAGCGCGGCGTCTCCCTGATCATGGCGCCCGCCCTCGTGGACGTCGCCGGACCCCGCCTCCACACGCAGCCCCTCGCGGGTCTGCCGCTCATCCACCTCTCCACCCCGCGCCTCTCCGAGGGCAAGGCGTTCGCCAAGCGGGCGTTCGACGTCGTCGCGTCGGGTCTGGGCCTGATCGCCATCTCGCCGCTGCTGATCGCCGTCGCGATCGCGGTCAAGGCCACGGACGGCGGGCCGGTGCTGTTCCGGCAGGAGCGCATCGGTCTCGGCGGCAGGCCGTTCACCATGCTCAAGTTCCGTTCCATGGTGGTGGACGCCGAGGAGATCCGGCAGCGGCTCGTCTCGGACGGCGGGGATGCGGACGTGCTGTTCAAGATGAAGGACGACCCGCGCATCACCCGGGTCGGCAAGCTCATCCGCCGCACCAGCATCGACGAGCTGCCCCAGCTCGTGAACGTGCTGCGGGGGGACATGTCCCTCGTGGGCCCGCGGCCCCACCTGCCGCACGAGGTCGAGGCCTACGAGCAGTACGTGCACCGCCGCTTCCTGGTGCAGCCCGGCATCACGGGGCTGTGGCAGGTCTCCGGCCGGTCCGACCTCCCGTGGGAGGAGGCGGTCCGCCTGGACCTCTACTACGTGGAGAACTGGTCCATCCTGGGCGACCTCGTGATCCTGGGCCGGACCGTCAAGGCCGTGATCGCCGCCGACGGCGCCTATTGACCCCGGATCCGCGCGACCTGTGTGGAAGAATGGGCCGTCGTCGCCGCCCCCTGGGGTCCGGCGCTCCGCCCTGGTGTAATGGCAGCACGCCGGCCTTTGGAGCCGTGCGGTCTAGGTTCGAATCCTAGGGGCGGAACCCCCGTCCGCTGACCCCCACCGGTGCAGGAGCCCCCATGTCCCAGCCGTCCGCCCGTCCCTCCGCCGTGATCGTCCTGGCCGCGGGCCAGGGCACCCGCATGAAGTCGACGACGCCGAAGATCATGCATGCGATCGGGGGGCGCTCCCTCGTGGGCCACGCGCTCGCGGCGGCCTGGTCGCTCGCGCCGGAGCACCTCGTGGCCGTGGTCCGGCACGAGCGGGCCCGCGTGGCCGAGCACCTCGAGACGGTGGCGGCCCAGCTGGGCATCGACGCGCTGGCGATCGCCGACCAGGACGACGTGCCGGGCACCGGCCGCGCCGTCGAGCTGGGCCTGGCCGCCCTGCCCGCGGACCTCGAGGGCACCGTCGTGGTGACCTACGGCGACGTCCCGCTGCTGACCCCGGAGACGCTCGCCCGCCTCGTCGCGGACCACGAGGCGGACGGCAACGCCGTCACCGTGCTCACCGCCACCCTCGAGGACGCCACGGGCTACGGCCGCATCGTCCGCGACGCCGAGGGCCTCGTGGAGCGGATCATGGAGCACAAGGACGCCCTCGCCCACGCCGAGTCCACGGGGGACGACTCCTTCGTGGCGATCCGCGAGGTCAACTCCGGCATCTACGCCTTCGACGCCGCCCTGCTGCGCCGCACCCTGCCGGAGATCTCCACGGACAACGTGCAGGGTGAGAAGTACCTCACGGACGTGCTCGGCATGGCCCGCGCCGAGGGCGGCCGCGTCGCCTCGGTGGGCACGGACGACGTGTGGGAGGTCGAGGGCGCCAACGACCGCCGGCAGCTCTCCGACCTGGGCCGCCAGCTCAACGACCGCGTGCTGCGCGGCTGGATGAAGGAGGGTGTCACGGTCGTCGACCCGTCCTCCACGTGGGTGGACGTCACCGTCTCCCTCGCCTCGGACGTCACGCTCAAGCCCGGCACCCAGCTGCATGGGGCGACGTCGGTGGCCACGGGCGCCGTCGTCGGCCCGGACTCCACCCTCACGGACACGCAGGTGGGGGAGGGCGCCGTGGTGAAGCGCACCGACGCCACGGAGGCCGTGATCGGCGCGGGCGCGACCGTCGGCCCGTTCACCTACCTGCGCCCGGGCACGGTGCTGGGGGAGGACGGCAAGATCGGCGCGTTCTACGAGACCAAGAACGTGACCGTGGGCCGCGGCGCCAAGCTCTCCCACCTGGGCTACGCCGGGGACGCCGAGATCGGCGAGTACACCAACATCGGCTGCGGCAACATCACCGCCAACTACGACGGCGTCAACAAGCACCGCACGGTGATCGGCGCGCACGTGCGCACCGGCTCCAACACCGTGTTCACGGCCCCGGTGACCGTGGGCGACGGCGCCTACACCGGCGCGGGCGCCGTGGTCCGCGAGGACGTGCCCGCCGGGGCCCTGGCGCTGAACGCCGTGAGCCAGCGCACCCTCGAGGGCTGGGTGCCGGCCAAGCGCCCGGGCACCTCCTCGGCCGAGGCCGCGCGGGCCGCCGGCGCGGAGGGCTCCGGCGCTCAGGGCTGACCCCGCGCGCCCGACAAGAGGTCGGCGTGTCACAACCGTACCGATTCCGGTACGGTTGTGACACCAGAGATGAGGTGGTGATCCCGTGACGTATCGTGACGATCTGTGGGACGTGGCTGCGGGGAACCACGGGGTCATCACCACTACGGAAGCGGAGGAGGCGGGCGTGCCCGCCGTCGAGGTCCGCAAGCTCGCCCAGCGCGGCGTTCTGCGGAGGCTGGCCCACGGGGTGTACCTCCATCGCCAGGTTCCCCGCGACCGGTTCACGGACGCGGCGGAGGCCGTGGCCACGGGCGGTGAAGATGCATTCCTGGACTGGGACGCAGTGCTGTCACTGTACGACCTCGCCCTGGTCGATCCCTCCGTCGTACGGGTGGGCGTGACGAGGCGGTACCGCGGCTCGCCGCGCGCGCATGTACGAGTGACACGACGCCGTCCCCCGCCGGGCGACGAGGACCTCACCTTTCACGGCGGCGTGCGAGGCCTCACGATCAACCAAGCCCTTCGTGAGGCACTCGACCGCATCCCTCTCGAGCGCGTCGCCGCTGCGATCGAGGAGGCCCGCGCGCGCGGGCTGCTCACGGTGGGCGAGGCGAGGAGCTTGAAGAAGGACCTGGAGGCGCGGCAGAACGGTGGACATCGTGGCGGTCGATGACGTGGTCGTGGGCCTGGGCGATCTGGGAGCTCGAGGTGCGCCCAGGAGCGAAGGCCAACTCAACCGTCGACTGGAGGCGATCGCTGACGCGATGGGCGTTCCGGTGGACCGGGCGCGCCGGTTGCTGGGAGCAGTGATCGTGGCGCAGATGTTGCCGGAAGGCGTCGTAGTCAAGGGTGGAAATGGCGTTCGACTCCGACATGGAGCCACCGGGACGCGGGCGACCCGGGATCTCGATCTACTGGCTCGCGATCCCCAGCAGGCGCTGAAGGACTTGACCGGGTTCGTCGACCGGGGATGGGGGGCCGCGCCCGGGAGCAAGAGAGAACTCAAGGCCGACCCGGCTGCGACCCGGGTGGCCTTCTTCGGCACGGTGCATGAGGACGATCCTGCGGAGCCTCTCGGAGTGCCCGATCCCTACGTCCTGTCACGAGCGAAGGTGACCCTGCATTTTCTCTCCGCGAGGACAAGTTGGGTGTCGGTCCCGATCGAGATCGGGCGCGACGAATTCGAGGGCAGCACGCTGGCGCAGCCAGTCGAGGTCGTGGCACCCCAGGTCGCGGAGGCGGTCACCGCGTTGGGATGTGGAACACCGCGGTCTGTGGCCGTGATGGCTGTCGAGCAGCAGCTCGCACAGAAGATCCATGCCGTCACGGATCCACATCAGACGCGAGGCCACGATCTCGTGGACATCCAGTTGCTCTGGCATGGGGCGGAGGCCGAGGGTGGTGTCGACATCCCGTTGCTCGCAGATCTCGTCAGCCGTACTTTCATGTTTCGGTCACCCGGCCGGACTGCGGCAGGACACACACCGCATGAGTGGCCGCCTCCGGTCGCTCACGTCCGGACTCTCGAGCAGGGGTACCTGGATGCGCTGGAGGAGACACGAGTGGGTGCGGAGGGACAGGCCAGGCTCCTGCAGCCGCGCGTGTCCGACGCGGCGGATTGGCTGGAGTCGTTGATCACAAGGATCGCGCGGGCCGCCGGCGCCGAGGGCTCCGGCGCTCAGGGCTGACCCCGCGCGCCCTAGGATGGGTGCGAGGACCGGGCCGCCCCGGGCGGCCGACACCGACGCCGGACGCCGTCGGTCCTGGAACGCGAGACCACGAAGGATGTTGAGGACGTCATGACGGAGCTGAGCCGCAGCGAGGACAAGCGACTGGTGCTGGCCACGGGCCGCGCCCACCCCGAGCTCGCGCAGGAGATCGCCGAGGAGCTGGGCACCGAGCTGCTCCCCATGAGCGCCTACGACTTCGCCAACGGCGAGATCTACGTGCGCTCGGGCGAGTCGGTGCGCGGCAAGGACGTGTTCATCATCCAGTCGCACCCGGCGCCGCTGAACAACCACCTCATGGAGCAGCTGATCATGGTGGACTCCATGAAGCGCGCCTCCGCCCGCCGCATCACGGTGGTCTCGCCGTTCTACCCGTACGCCCGCCAGGACAAGAAGGGCCGCGGCCGCGAGCCGATCTCGGCCCGTCTCGTGGCGGACCTGTACAAGACCGCCGGCGCCTCCCGCGTGATGAGCGTGGACCTGCACACCGCCCAGATCCAGGGCTTCTTCGACGGCCCGGTGGACCACCTGTTCGCCATCCCGCTGCTGGCGGACCACATCCGCTCCAGCGTGGAGGGCGAGGAGGTCACGGTGGTCTCCCCGGACACCGGTCGCGTGCGCGTGGCGGAGCAGTGGGCGGACCGCCTGGGCGGCGTGCCGCTGGGCTTCGTGCACAAGAGCCGGGACCTCACCGTTCCGAACAAGGCCGAGTCCAAGACCGTGGTCGGGGACGTCGAGGGCCGCGTCTGCGTGCTGATCGACGACATGATCGACACCGGCGGCACCATCGCCGGCGCCGTGCAGATCCTCAAGGACGCCGGCGCCAAGGACGTCATCATCGCCGCCACGCACGCGGTGTTCTCGGACCCGGCCGCCCAGCGTCTCGGCGAGTGCGGCGCCCGTGAGGTCGTGGTGACCAACACCCTGCCCATCCCGGAGGAGAAGCGCTTCGAGACCCTCACCGTGCTCTCGATCGCCCCGCTGATCGCCCGCGCGATCCGCGAGGTCTTCGAGGACGGCTCGGTCACCAGCCTGTTCGACGGCGTCGCCTGACCATGGCCGAGCGCGTCGAGCCGGCCCACGGGGACGACGTCGACGGCGGCGCGGTGGCCGCGCCGCAGCCTCACC